>Ga0157376_10001859_pt1 | contig 14072 bp, 11 predicted proteins | sample M45metaG_FD_121801 | JGI IMG/M metagenome (GOLD analysis project Ga0157376, IMG submission 121801) | Miscanthus rhizosphere microbial communities from Kellogg Biological Station, Michigan, USA - M4-5 metaG | ecosystem: Host-associated > Plants > Roots > Rhizosphere > Soil | place: USA: Michigan... | reverse complement strand
GTCAGGGCCAGGTCGCGGCGCGAAGCCCCGCCGCCGAGCCCGTTCTCGGAAAACCACGTTGCCGGGCCGGCCGCATCCAGCGGGACGTACGCCTCGCGTCGGCTCAAGCGGGGATGAATTCCGTAGGTCCGGACGCGGCTCAGGCCGACGTTCTTCAGCATTCGGCGGACGCGTTCCGCGCGTCGCCGGCCCCCGGGCATCCAGCCGCCGATCTCGGCGTAGACGGAGCCGGAGGGCGACAGGCACGTCAAAGCGCGCTTCAGATCCCGTGCCCGCTCCCGAAATACGATCAGTGCATCCGCACTGGGCTCTCCCGGAATCTCCGAGGAGACCCGTGTCGCGATCCCGGATTCGATCAGGAGCCCCGGAAGCTCCGAGGATCCGCCGAGGAGCACGACGTGGTTCCAGGCGCCGCCCTCCGGATTCGGCAGCAGGAACCGCCAGTCCGTTTCGCGAAGCGGCGCCGGAGAGGCAGCCCGCAGCCGACGAGCCAGCGCTCCCCTGCGCCGGACGACCCATCGCGCGGCATGGGAGGCAGAATGCGCCAGCCTCCCCCCGCGATCGACCGTCGAGCGGCCTCCTCCGTTCCTCGAGGTTGCTTTAGGCACGAGGGCTCGCCTCCGCGGCTCCGCGCGCGATCTCTTCGTCGAAAAGCTGGAAACAGACTGCGCTTCGCAGGACTTCGTGGTCGAGAGCTGTACCATGGTCGGCCTGCAGGCGATCGAATTCCGCGCGCGAGTGCACGAGCCAGGTCAGGATCCGAAGGGGGCGGAGGGAGTCGGCGCCGAGACCCACCCGGTCGCAGTAGAGATCGAGACATCGCCTCGCCAGCGCTCCTCGCGGAGAGGTCGGATCGAGCATTGAGCGGTAAGACTCCCGGTACCGGCCGGTCCGCCTCGCTCCGTCGAACGAAAAGCAGAGGTTCGTCAGAAAGTAGATCAGATCCAGGCCCGGCAAGCCGTCGAGCTCGGCCGATTCCCAGTCGACCACGGCAAGGTCGTTCGACGGCGTCAGCAGGAGGTTCCACGGGGAAAAGTCCCGCTGCTCGCAGACCAGGGGCAGGTCGGGCAGCTCCCCGAGCAGACGTCGGGCTTCTTCGAGCAGGCGGGCATCCACGACCGGCCCGAACGATCGCGCAAACCGGTCCAGGACGGAATCGACGAGCCGATCCCTCCACGGCTCGCGGGGCCTCTGCAGGGGCCGATTCGCCGCCAGGTCGGCCAGCCAGGCCGAGGCTTTCAACGCGAGAGCCCCGTAGGATTCCTCGGTCCACGCCGCCAGAAGCGGTACTCCGGAGAAGGCGGTTTCCCCCAGTACCGGAACTCCGTTGATCTCGTCCAGGAACAGGAACCGCGGAATGCCCTCCGGCGTCCCGTGTTCCCCGCGCTCGACGAGACTCCTCAGGACGTCTGCCTCTTTCCGGATTGCGGGGGCCGACTCCCGGACTCTCGGAATCTTGAGGGCGGCGGCCGGGCGCGAGCTCGAGTCCGGGAAGAGCAGAACGATGACCTTGCTCTCGCTGCGCAGGCCGCCGGTCAGAAGGAGCGCGGAAAGCCCCGTCGGCTTCGGCCCCAGACGCAGGCCTTCCCACCGGTCCATAACGAGGTTCGCGACGTCGCCATGGATCGCCGCCGCGGGAGACGCCGGTTTCCGAGCCCATGCGCAGAGGGGACCCGAGGGTCGCCAGCGAGATCGGACCATAGATGCGGATCGCACGACTCTGCGGGCGGCCCTCCGCCACGCGCTTCGCGATCGACCCCGGTTCTCGAGATAGAAATGCCGGGACGCGCCGGGTTCCGAGAGGGGAATCCAGGCTGCAGGGTTCCCCTCGGAGGGATCGAGGTCCGGCCGGAAGAACCCCGCGCGCTCGAAGCCGGCATCCTCGAGCCGCCCCCGAAGCGCCGACCGCCGCGCAAGCCCCCTCCACTCGGAATAGAGGACTCCGCCCGGCCGCAGGCTCGTCAGGGCGGCGGCCAGAGTCTTTCGATCCGGAGACATCGCCACGGCCAGATCGCACCCCTCCGCCCGCTCTCCCTTCCACCCCTCGACAACGGTCTCCGAGACGAGCCTCAACGACTCGACCAGAGGACCGTCCGATATGCAGAACGTCTTGCGAGGGCTCGGGTCGGGCAGCAGGAATCTCCAGTCCACCCGACGCAGAAGACGATTCCGGCGCTCTTCGGAGTCGGATTGCGGTCCGGCCTGGAGGTTTTCGGCGGCGGCGTTCACGCGCACCCCACGAGCTCTTCGTAGATCGCCATGGTGCGCTTCGCCACGATTTCCGACGAGAAGCCCGCGCGAACGCGGCACCGCGCCCGGGCGCTGAGGCTCCGGGCCAGGTCAGGGTCTGCCAGCAGCCGCCGGATCGCGCCGGCCAGCGCCTCCGGATCTCCGGGCGCTACGAGAAGACCGGTGACTTCGTTCTCGACGGCCTCGTCGGTACCGGCAATGCGAGTTGCGATCACCGGCCGCCCGGACGCCATCGCCTCGAGCAGCGAAACCGGAAGGCCCTCGTAAAGGGACGGCAGCACGAAGAGGTCGCAGCTCGCCAGCAGCGCGGGCGCGTCGCGGCGGTGCCCGAGGAATCGGACACGATCCGCCACGCCCCGCGCCACCGCCTTCGCCTCCAGAGCGGCGCGGTCGGGTCCGTCCCCGGCCACGACGAAGAGGGCGTCGGGCACGGAAGCTGCCGCGTCGATCAGGTGCTCGATGCCCTTCTGCGGCGCAAGGCGGGCGAGGGTCAAGACGATCGGGCGCCCCTTGCCGTCTTTCGAGAGACTGGCTCGCAGAGAACCCGGAACGGCCGTCTCGAACGGCGCCAGCGCCACGCCGTTTCGGACCACGGAGACTTTGGCCCGGCCGAAAAGGCAGGCCTCGCGGAGCCGGGCGGCCATGTCCTCGGAGACGGCGATGTATCGATCGACCATCGCGGACACGAGCTTCTGGCGGAGCCTTCGGCGGCGCGAGTTGATCGGGGCGAAGAGCTGCTGGGTCGCGACGATCGCGGGCGTCCGGCCGAGCGCGGCGGCCAGGATTCCACCGGAGCAGGCGAGGGGCCAGTTCAGGTGGGCGTGAAAGACCGCCGGCCGCGCCGTGCGAAGAAACTTCCAGATCCCCCGCCACCCGCTGCGTCGGGAGACCTCGGCCGTCACGATCGCGGATCCGCGGGCCCGATCGATCAACTCGCCCAGACCGGACTCTTCGTGATGCAGGAGGACGGGACTCCACCTCGTCCGGTCGACAGCCGAAAGAAGATTGACGATCATCTGCTCGGCGCCCCCGAATGCCGATGCGTCGGTGTAATGGACGACCGTCAGCCCCTTCCTGCTCACCCGTCCTCGCGTCAATGCAGCAGCCTGCCGCGAGCCTCGGGATGTTCGCGCAGAGCCGAACGAACTCCCAGCCAGTAGAAGTAGTCGAGGGCCAGAAAGTAGAAGTCCTTCAGACGCGGCGACCCGCGCCGTTCGCCCCGCCGGATCCACGCGAGCACCCAGGCTGGAAGAAACGGGAGGGGCCGGCTGGCGGAGATCAGGAGGCTTCGCAAGAGCCGCCACCTGGGCTGTCCCCGTCGATAAGTACCGATGCGCATCGCGGGAACGCTCTCCGGGTGGCGCAGGGCGCTTACGACCGACGTCCGGCCCGACGCCATCTTGTCCCGCGCGAGCCCGGGGAAATCCTTCTGATAGTGCTGCCAGGCGAGTGCCTCGGAGCTGTAGGTCAGCGCGACGCCGGCGGCACGGAGCCGGATGGCGAGCTCGCCGTCCTCGTTTCCGTATTCCCGGAAGGATTCGTCGAAGAGACCGACGCGCAGGAGCGCTTCGCGGGCAATGGAGAAGTTGCCGCTGTAGAAGTCCCGAATCCCGATTTCGCGGCCGGGCTGCGCGAGCTTCTCGAGGTGCTTCGCGAACCCCTCGGCGATGTACCTCACGACCGGCGACGAGTCCGGCGTCACGACCACCGGTACGGCCCCGATCACGCCGCGCAGGCCAGCCGGGGCGCGGTCCGGGAAGTGGGCCTCGACATGGCCCGCCACGAAATGCGGCGCGGGTTCCATGTCGTCATCGAGCAGAATGACTAGGTCGCCCCGGGCCGCGCGGATCCCGGCGTTGCACGCCGCCGCACGGCCGCCGTTGGGCTGCCAGAGGCTCCGCAGAGAAAAGGGGGCGCGCAACGCCGCGACGCTTTCGCGCGTACCATCTTCCGACCCGTCGATCGAGACGACCGTCTCGAACCTTTCAGACGGGAAGGTCTGCAGGCACAGACCCTTGAGAGCTCTCTCGACCGATGCTCTGCGGCGATAGGTCGGGATGACCACGCTGACTTCGGGCCCGGCCGACGAACCGGCGATCATCGGGATCCCAGCTTCCGGCGAAGCGCCTGCACGCCGGCCTTGAGCAGCTGTCGCGGGCTGCGATGACGCCGAAACGCGTCGGCGAAGTCTTTCAGGGACGCCTCTCCCTGGACATGCAGGCGATGCAGAGCCAGCAGATCGTCGTCGGGAGCCGACCAGCCCAGCCTTACGGAACATGCGGTGCGATATCCGCTTTCGGCGGCAATCGCTCGCACACTTTCGTCGTAGTCTCCAAAGGGATACGCGAGATGCCGGATTTCCTCGCCGAGCTCGTCCTCGAGCATCCGGCGCGAAGCGACCAGCTCTTCCCGGCAGGTCGCCGGCGTGAGCTGGGTCAGTCGGCTGTGGCTCATCCCATGAGATCCACATTCGTGACCAGCGGCCCTCAGCGCCCGCACCGCATCCCAGTCCAGGAGCGGCAGCTCGATCCCGCGCTCGGCAATGAGCCACCGGCTGGTTTTTCCCGCAAGCTGGCCGAGCACGTAAAAGGTCGCCGTAAAGCCACGAGCGTTCAGGATGGGGACCGCGTGTTCCAGGCAATCGCGGTATCCATCGTCGAACGTCAGGACCACCGGCCGAGGTGGCAGGGTTCCCCGTCCGGCGCGGTACTGGTAGAGGGCATCCATGCTGATGGCGACATAGTTGTGAAGCGCGAGCCAATCGAGCTGAGCGGCAAACGCATCGGTGGTGACGGCGTACTTGCGAAATTCCGGGAGTGGCCAGGGCGTCACCTGGTGATACATCAGGATCGGCACGGAGATTCCTCGCCTCCCGCCGTCCTGCCTCGCGCGATGATCGATTTCTCGGTTCATGCGTCGATCGATTTGACCGCTCGAACCGTGTTCGTCACACGATATTCCGGGTCCTGATCGGCGAGCTCTCCGACCTCATCACCCGGCCCCGGATGTCCACGTCGCGCGTTCACCGGCACGAGGCGCTTCCATTTCGGCGCGGAGCTCATAGATGAGAAGCCCGTAGCCGCCGGCCGGTGGAAAGAATTCGGGCAACCACCCCGCGCCAGAGACTCCGAGGGTCGTAGCGAAGCAGGGTGCCCAGGCCGAGAACCGCGCACCGCCACTGGCCCAGGCGCATCGCGGCGATCGTCTCGGTCACGAGCGGTTCGCCGTAAAGCTGCTGGCAAGTTCGAACTCCCGTTCGATAGGCCGCCGTCAGCTCCCGATTTCCGCGAACGTACCGCCGCTGGGCGCGCAGCGGCCCGAGCGTGCTTCGGAGCATGCGTCGCCAGTTGAAACTGGCATTGGCACCATGCCATCGATACTCGGCCACAATCCGATCATGGCAAAAAACCGGCATAAGGCGTGAAATCCGAAGATAGATGTCGTAGTCGTCGCAGGCTTTCAGCCTCGCATCAAACCCCGACACCCTCTCGATCGCTTCGCGGCGAAAAAGCACAGCAGCGTGCATGCCGACGTAGTTCTCTGCGAGAAAAGCGCGGTAGTGATCCTTCACGACGCAGGGATGCTGCACCGTCGGGATTTCCGATCCGTCGAGGGTAATCCTCCGATAGTGGCCGGAGACGAACGCGCAGTCCGGATGCCGATCGAGACACGCCGCTCCCACGAGCAGCGCGTTGGCGAGAAGGCGGTCGTCCGCGTCGAGGAATGAAACGTAGCGGCCTCGGCTCGCCTCGAAGCCGGCGTTCCGTGCGGCCGCCATGCCCTGGTTCGCCTGTCGCAGGTAGCGGACCGATGGATAGCGGGCTGCGACGGCCGGCGTTTCGTCGGTGGAGCCGTCGTCGACGACGACGATCTCCGGGTCTCTCAAGGTCTGCGCCAGAACGCTCTCGATCGCCTCTCCAAGAAAGCGTCCGTGGTTGTAACAGATGATGACGACCGAGACGACCGGCGCGGCCTCGCCCTCAACGGCTCTGCCCGACGAGACAATCACGTCGCGTCTAGCCATGACACGAGATGTCAGGGACTCGGTGGTCGCTGAGGATGACGGCGATTCGCCGCAGGCGGCCGCCCGGGGCCCGCACGCTCCTCATGTCGCTCCGGAGGACGGTCATGTCAGGAGTCGTCGAACTCCGTCGTCCACGTCAGAAGCGGCCTCACCACACCGGGCATCTGCTTGGCGAAGTCACCGCGGGCGGAATTCCCGTCGAGGCTGTCCACGACCTGAAACGCCACGACATCTCTCTGCAGGAACTGTTTCTGGTCGGGGTTCATGGTCGTCAGCCCAGCTGTCACGAACATCGTCCCCTCGGCGAGATAGTTCCCCGGGATCCGGACCGTGCTGACGTATCTTCCCACCGGCCGAGGCCGGCCGCGCCATTCGGGATCCACGTCGTTGGACGTGAACGCAACGACCCCTTCGTCCACCGACAGCGCGAAGTACGGCATCAGCACGTAATCGGGGATCCAGGTTTCGTACTCCATTTCCAGCAGAACGGGCCGGCGGATGTCGATCGACTCCGCGATGGCTCCCTGGTCGTTGCGCACCCGTACCGCGCAGAGGGCCACGATGTCTTTATGCGGCCGCTTCCCCTCGGGCCACTCACGGGCCGCCGTCGTCCCGAGGCCGGCCTTGAGGTACCCGCTGACGACGTCGGTCGCCGAGCCGTCGTTCAAGACACGGCCGCCGTCGAGAAGGATCGCGCGCTCGCACAGGCGCGTGATGGCCGCCATGTTGTGCGAGACGAAAAGGACCGTGCGGCCCTCCTGGCCGACCTCCTGCATCTTGTTGAGACACTTCTTCTGAAAGGAAGCGTCCCCGACCGCCAGAACCTCGTCGACGATGAGAATCTCCGGGTCCAGGTGGGCCGCAACGGCAAACGCCAGCCGCAGGTACATTCCGCTCGAGTAGTGCTTGACGGGCGTGTCGATGAACTTTTCGACCTCGGAGAAAGCGACGATCGCGTCGAACTTGCGCGCGATGTCGACGCGCTTCATGCCGAGGATCGCGCCGTTCAAGTAGACGTTCTCGCGCCCCGTCAGCTCTCCGTGGAATCCGGTCCCGACCTCGAGAAGAGAGCCGACCCGTCCATGCATCTCACCGGACCCCTCCGTGGGCTCGGTAATCCGGGACAGAATCTTCAGGAGCGTGCTTTTCCCGGCTCCGTTGCGCCCGATCATTCCCACGACTTCGCCCGTGCGAACTTCGAAGCACACGTCCTTCAACGCCCAGAAGTAATCCTCGGTTTGGTCCGATGCTCGGCTTCCAAGCCTGCGTGCGAAGCGCCAGGGAACGCCAGCCGCGCCGACGAGACTCTCGCGGAGAGTCTTGTACGTCTTCCGCTGCGCTCCGATCCGAAAGCGTTTGCCGAGAGATTCCACGCGGACAGCCACCTCGTTCAGGGCCGGCCTCCCCGCCCATCGCGGCGATTCCGGCGGCCGTCAGACGATGTCCGCAAACGTCCGCTCCATGCGTCGAAAGAAGAATGCGCCCGAAATCAAAAGAAGCACCGACGCGCCCGCACTCGCTGCGAGGTCCGCGCCGGAGAGAAAACTCGCGCGGCCGAACAGGGCCCACCGGAATCCCTGCACCACCCCCACCATCGGGTTGAGGCCGTACAGCCAGACCGGAAGTCCCATGCTCCGCAATTTCTCGTGCACGCGACTGGCCGGATAGATCACCGGCGTGGCGAACAGCCAGATCTGAATGAGGAAAGGGACGACGTAACGGAAGTCCCGGTACTCGACATTCAGCGCAGAGAGCCACAATCCGACCCCCAGACCGGCGGCTGTCGCGAGCAGCAGGAAGAACGGGAGCGAAACCACCTCGAACGAAGGCCAGATTCCGTAGTACGCCATGAGGCCAATCAGAACTATGAAAGCGACCAGGAAATCGACCAGGCCTCCGAGAACCGACGAGAGAGGAACGACGAGCCTCGGAAAGAAGACTTTCTTGATGAGGTTGGCAGAACCGACCAGGCTGTTGGACGACTGACTCAGGCCCTGGGCGAAAAACGTCCAGGGAAGCAACCCCGCGTAGGAGAAAAGCGGGTACGGAAGTCCATCGGAACCGACTCTGGCGAGTCCTCCGAAGAAAATCGTGAAAACGAGCATCGTCAGGACCGGCTGAAGAACGGCCCAGGCCACGCCGAAAAACGTCTGCTTGTACCGCACCTTGACGTCCCGCCACGTCAGGAAATAGAGCAGCTCGCGGTACTCCCACACCTCCTTGAGGCGGAGAGACGTCCAGCCATGACTGGGATGGAGATGGACCGTCGGAATCGCGGGCGCCGGCTTCACCCCAACGGAGCTCACCGCGAGGCCTCGTCGCTCAGGCCATCCATTTCGGCTCCCGCGACGTAGTGCGCGCGACATCTCGGAATGCCTTCCCGAAGACCGACCGTCGGGGCATATCCGAGAACCTCTCGGGACAGCGAGATGTCGGCGATGGAATGTTTGACTTCCCCGTTCCGTGCCGCCTCGTGTCTCGGATCCGGGCCCCCTCCCAGGGTCTCGCGGATCGCCCGCGCGAGCTCGTTGACGGTCGTGCCCCGGCCACCCGCGATGTTGTAGGCCCGTCCGAGAGACGTCTTCGGGGCGGCGGCTGCCCGGAGATTGGCCGCGACGGCGTCGGCGACGAAGGTGAAATCGCGGCTCTGCTCGCCGTCGCCGTAGATCACCGGAGCCTGACCGGCGGCGTAGGCCTTGAAGAAGCGCGGAATGACCGCGGCATACTGTCCATCCGGATCCTGGCGGGGGCCGTAGACGTTGAAATACCTCAGGCCGATCAGCTCCATCCCGTAGCAGCGGCCGAAAACGGCCGCCAGCTCTTCGTTCATGACTTTGGACGCCGCGTAAGGCGACAGCGGAGATCCCTCCTGGCCCTCGCGCTTGGGCAGCGCCGCACTGTCGCCGTACACACTCGACGAAGAGGCGTAGATCACCCGGCGGACGTTCGCGTCGCGGGCCGCCGCGAAGAGATTCGCCGTGCCGCCGACGTTGGCGGCCAGGGTCGTGGCCGGATCTGCGATCGAACGCGGCACGGAACCCACCGCGGCCTCATGGAAGATCAGGTCGACCTCCGCGCACGCCCGCCGGCAGGTCGGCAGATCGCGGATGTCGCCTTCGATCATCTCGATGCGGTCGCGGCAACCGGCGAGGTTGGCCGGGCGGCCATTCGAATAGTTGTCCAGGCCTCGCACCCGGGCCCCCCGCTCGAGGAGCGCGTCCACGAGGTGGGACCCGATGAAACCTGCGGCGCCGGTCACCAGCACCCCGACGCCCTTCAGGTCGGGCGAGGAGCCGTCGTCAGGGCCGGAAGTGTTCGTCTTTTTCACGGTCGCTTCACGCCTTGACGACGTTGGGGAGGGAATCCCGGTAGACGCCGCGCGTGTCGACGATCAGGGGGGCATGCCGGGCTACGAGGGCGTAGTCCACGGCGGAATGGTCCGTCACGATGAGCACCGCGTCGCAGGCCTCCAGGGTCCTTGGCTCCAGCGCGACCGACGTCATCGCGGGCAGGTCGGGCCAGTTGCGGACCGACGGCGCCTTCAAGACGTGCGGATCGTGGTAGGAGACCACGGCGCCCTTCTGGAGAAGAGAGTCGATGATCACGAAGGCGGGGCTCTCCCGCGCGTCGTCGATGTTCTTCTTGTAAGCCAGGCCGAACACGATGATCTTGCTCCCCTTGACCGCCTTGCCCCGGTCATTCAGGGCGAGCTGGAGCTTGTCGACGACGTAGCGGGGCATCTGCTCGTTGACCTCGCCGGCGAGCTCGATGAACTTTGGCGTGACGCCGTACTCCCGGGCCTTCCACGTCAGGTAGAAGGGATCGAGGGGAATGCAGTGGCCTCCCCAGCCGGGGCCCGGATTGAAGCGCATGAACCCGAATGGTTTGGTCGACGCCGCGTCGAGAACCTCCCACACGTCGATTCCCATCCGGTCGAAGACGATCTTGAGCTCGTTGACGAGGGCGATGTTGACCGCGCGGAAGATGTTCTCGACGAGCTTCGTGGCCTCCGCGGTCCGAGCGTTGGACACCCTCACGGTCTTCGAAATGACGCCCGCGTAGAGACCCTGCGCCAGATCGCCCGAGGTCTTGTCGACTCCGCCCACGACCTTCGGGATCGTCGCCGTCCCGTAGTTTGCGTTACCCGGGTCTTCCCGCTCCGGTGAGAAGGCCAGGAAGAAGTCGCGGCCGCAGACCAGCCCGGTCTCCTCGAGGATTCCTCGCACGAGCTCGTCGGTCGTCCCGGGGTAGGTCGTGGACTCCAGGATGACGAGCTGGCCTTGCCGGAGACCCTTGGCGACCTGACGAGCCGTCCCGACGACGTAGCTCATGTCGGGCTCCCGCTGCGGCGTCAGTGGCGTCGGAACGCAAATGATGAGAACGTCGGGCTCGCTCAACCGTGCGAAATCGCTCGTGGACTGGAGGCGGCCCGATTCGGCAGCCGCCGTCACGCGTCCCCAGTCCAGGTGCCGGATGTAGGGTTTGCCGGCGTGGAGCGCATCGACTTTTGCCTTGTCGACGTCGAATCCGACGACCCGGAACTGACGTTCAGCGAACGTCAGCGCAAGCGGAAGTCCCACGTACCCCAGTCCGATGATCCCGACGAGCGCCGTGCGCTCCTCGATCCGGGCCTGAAGCTGAGCAGAAAGGCTGGCCGACGACGTCGGTGGTGACATGAGCACTCCTCTCTCTTGCGACAAGGCTTCGCCCCCTTCGGTGGACCTCCGAACGGGGGTTCACCGCCGACACGAAGCCGATCCCTGCAGGGTCCGACGGACCCCTAGGCGACGGCGGTTCGCGCTTCCCCGTCCAACCGGCGCGACGGACTCGCGGGCGACAGAGCCGCCCGATCGAACTCCACCGCGACGGTCTTGCGGAGCATCGTTATCGAAACCACGAGGCGCAGGCGTGCCTGGCCCCGAAGAACGACCCCGGTATAGCCTTCAAACGGGCCCTGGGTAATCCGCACCGGATCGCCCGGCCGCAACTCGTCGTAAGGCACCAGCTGGGCGCCAGCCTCCTGGAGTTGCCAGAGCTGAACGAGCTCGCTGTGGAGAAGGCGCTGGTTCGGAACGCCAAGGACCGCGACGAGCAGTCCGCTCCGGAGGGCGGCTTGCCGATCTTCCGCGCATCCCCGAAAGAAGACGTACCCGGGGAACAGCGGAAGATAAGAGACGAAGTTCCGGCCTGCCCGGCGTGCCTTTTTTTCACACTGGGGCACGTAAAACGGGATTTCGAGGGGGAGAAGGTGCCGGGCCAGGGCCTTCTCCTGCCGGCTCCGCGTGTGGGCGACCCACCAGGGGCGCTCGACCTCTGAGAGCTCGAAGAGGCTCGGATGAGACATCTCCACCTCTCGCTTCAGAAGCGGCATCGTAGCCATCTCCCCGGTTTGCCCGGCAGGAACTCACCCGCCGGGCGACTTGAATTTGCGAGCGGCGATAATAACACGGCGGGCGGCGAGAAAATCACGGAATCACGCCCTTCGGACAGCCTGAAAACTGCCCAAAAGGACAGTAAGAGGGCCGCCATGAGGGCCGGACTCCCCGCTTCCCTCCCGGACGGCTTACGGCTGTGAAAAGAGCGGGAATTCGATGCTGCGCCCCCGGGACACGGGGCGCCACCAACCCCTACCCCTCCGAAATGGCCCCTCCGGCTGGCACGACCTCGGACTTGTCTCGGACGCCCGGCTCGACCGAGAGGGATCCCTTCAACGCCGGCGGCCTTTCTCCGTAGTTCAGGTAGCGGTACTCGTAGTAGCCCGACTCGAGCTTCCGGCCGTTCAAAACCACCCCGAGAATCGAGACTCCTCCCCGCAACAGCTTGTCGCGCACCTCTCGGACCTGATCCCGCGGAGTCTGCCCGGCTCGCACGCAGAGGACGACGCCGTCCGTGTATTGGCCGAAGACGAGAACGTCGTACGTGGCCAGGACCGGGGGCGTGTCGATCACGACGTGGTCGAAATTCGACGCGGCCAGGTCGAGAAACTGCCGCATGGCATCCGAGGACAGGAGTGCCGAGGGGTTCGGCGTCTCGGGGCCCGCCGGAACCACGAAAACCCCGGGCACGTTCGTCTTGACGATGACCCGCGAGGGCTCCACGCCTTCCGCGAGGATCGATACGAGCCCGGCCCTGTTCGGAACGCCAAACAGCGTGTGGATCCGGGACCGATGGAGATCCGCGTCGACGAGGAGGACCCGACGGCCGAGCTGGGCCAGAACGATGGCCAGGTTCGCGGCCGTCGCCGACTTTCCCTCGCGCGGAAGCACCGACGTGACCGCGACGACCTTCACTCCGCCGGCTCGGGAGAAGAGCAGCGATGTCCGGAATGCCCGGTACGCCTCCGACACGGCCGAGCGCGGGTTCTCGTGCGGCAGAAGCTCGATGCCCATCTTCGGAAAGGAGTCGGCCTTCGCCCGACGGAAGCGGATTCTCTTCCACCAACGCTTCTTCGTCGCAGGGCCCACCATCGGAATCGAGCCGAGGGGCGGCATCTGCACGAACTGCTCCACGTCTGCAGGCGACTGCAGTGTGCGGTCGAGATAGGAAAGCAGGAACGCGAGGCCGAGCCCGAGGCCGTTGCCCAGAATGAACGCGATGGCCATGTTCTTCAGCCAGGAGGGCTTATAGGGGTGATGCGGCGTCAGCGCGCGGTCGACGATCCGGATGTTCGTCGCCTGCTGCTCCCGCAAGCGCGAAAGAACCTCGGCCTCTCCCTGCTGCTTGAGCAGGGTGTCCAGAAGCGCTCTCTTGGTGTCGATCTCGACGCGGAGATTGTTGTACTGGGAGGAGCTCGCCACCTGCGTGAGCGCCTCGGACTGCTTCGAGCGCATCATGGCCTGCATGCTCGTCTCGCGACGCAGTGCCGTGAGATATTCGCTGTGCGCAGCCTCCCGAACCTTGTTGGCCGTGTCTCGAATCGACGCGGCCAGCCGCTGCCGGCCCTCCTCGACCTGGCTCTTGAGCTGCTGCATCGCCGGCCATTCGGGCTTGTAGAGCGCGAGCTTGTCCGTGTAGTCGCGCTCGAGCTTGGCCTGATCGCTCCTCAGCTGAGCGAGCAGGCCGCCCGCCTCCCGTTCCGCGACAGTCTCTGAGGAGGTGTTCTGGAGCTCCTTGTAGCGCGATTCCTTGTCCACCCGATCCGCGACGGTCACGGCATAGTCGCGGCTGAACATGTCCGCGTTTTCGGACGAGGTGTTGGTCCTGACAGGCGCCTGGGCGATGTCGTTCTGCTTCGCGTAGAGGGCAAGCGACTTTTCCTTTTCGTCGATGTCCCGCTTGGCCTGCTCGATCTCCGTCGCCAGGAACTGCGCGGAGAGCACGATCGCCCGGAACCGCGATTCGATGTTCCACTCGACGTATGCGTCGGCGATTCCGTTGGCGACATCCGCGGCGAGATGGCCGGACGGCGCCTGGAAGCTGACGCGGATGAGGCTCGTCGCCTTGACGATCGAAGCATCGGCGTCGCCCTGAACCGCAAATGCCGCCACGGAGATTTTCCGCGCTGAAGGCGGCTTCGGAGGAGCCGGCTTGGCGCCCTTGGCGGGTGCCGGTTCATCGGGCGCAAGGTCGGGATAGGCGTCGAGGAACTCTTTGTTGGACAGCAGATCGAGCCGGCGCACGGTCCTCTCGGCCACGTCGCGGCTGTTCAGAATTTCCACCTGGCTCGGAAGGAATTCCGTCCCGAGGTCGATGGGCACGTCTCCTCCGAGGCCCAGCGAAGTGCTGCCCTGCCGGGTGACGTCGAGAACGACGCTGGCCTGGTAGAGGGGCGTCGAGAGAAGCGTGAAGACCGCCGCAG
>Ga0157376_10001858_pt1 | contig 14073 bp, 11 predicted proteins | sample M45metaG_FD_121801 | JGI IMG/M metagenome (GOLD analysis project Ga0157376, IMG submission 121801) | Miscanthus rhizosphere microbial communities from Kellogg Biological Station, Michigan, USA - M4-5 metaG | ecosystem: Host-associated > Plants > Roots > Rhizosphere > Soil | place: USA: Michigan... | reverse complement strand
TAACGTGTCGATTAATGGAACGCAAGTGCTTACAAATTTCGACATCTTTGCGGCAGCTGGTGGAGCGTTCACGGCCATCGACAAGACTTTTCCGGTTACGGTGACCGGAGGCAGCATCACGATTCAATTCAGCACCGGGACCGCGGATCTGCCAAAAATCAGCGCGATACAGATCGCGCAGAGTGGCGCGGTATCGGTGCAGGTCACACCGCCGACTACCACGCTGTTCGCTTCGCAATCGCAGCAATTTACGGCAAGCGTTACCGGCAGCAGCAATACCGGAGTGACGTGGTCGATGAACCCGCAGGTTGGAACACTGTCGGCGAACGGACTGTACACGGCGCCGATCTCAGTGTCGGCAGCACGGGTTGTGCAGGTGACTGCAACCAGCCAAGCGGACACCACAAAAACGGCGACAGCAACAGTAAATCTGCTGCCACCGGCAGGAACATTCGCGCCGATTCTGGTGAACGTTGGCGGACCAGCGTATACCGATGCCCTAAGCAACAATTGGATCGCGGACAGCGGCTTCACAGGTGGCAACGTCAGTACAACGACGAAAGCGATTACGAACACCACAGACCCGACGCTTTACCAGAGCGAGCGATACGGGGTGTTCACCTATACGTTTACCGTGCCAGCCGGTAGTTACAACGTAACCTTGAAGTTTGCAGAGGCGTACTGGACCGGAGCGGGTCAGCGCACCTTCGGAGTGTCGATTAACGGAGTGCCGGTACTAACCAACTTCGACATATTTGCGGCGGCCGGCGGAGCGCAAAAGGCGATCGACAAATCCTTCCCAGTGACCGTGACGGGAACTTCGATCACGATACAGTTCACCCAGGGTTCGGCCGACCTTCCGAAGGTTGACGCGATATCGATCAAACAGGCGTCCGGCATTAGTATTCAGATCAATCCGCCGACGAGCAGCTTGCAGTCCGGTCAGAGCCAGCAGTTCTCGGCGGCGATTACCGGAACCACCAACTTGGGAGTAACCTGGACGTATACACCACAGGTCGGTACGCTGGGAGTATCGGGCGCGACGGCAGGGCTGTACACAGCGCCAGCCACTATCACAAGTAATCAGACGGTGAAGATAACAGCCACTAGTGTGGCCGATCCAACGCAATCATCCTCGGCTTTGGTATCGCTCATTGCACCGTTCAGTCAGATTTTAGTGAACTCGGGCGGCCCGGCTTACACTGATACTTTGGGTCAGGCGTGGAGCGCCGACTCTGGGTTTGCGGGCGGCAATATCGCCAATACCACAAAAGCGGTGACCAATACGACCGACCCAACGCTATATCAGACGGAGCGATACGGGAGCTTCAATTACCAGTACAACGTCCCGAATGGAAACTATAACGTGGTGCTGAAATTTGCGGAGATTTACTGGACCGGAGCGGGACAACGCGTCTTTAATGTTTCTATAAACGGTACGCAGGTCCTTACGAATTTCGACATTTTCACTGCGGCAGGCGGAACACTGAAAGCGATCGACAAGACTTTTCCGGTCACGGTAACCAATAATCAGGTCAACATTGTCTTTACACCAGGATCGGCGGACTTGCCAAAGGTAAGCGCGATCCAAATACACTAGCCGCGGCTGCCCGCGCATTTTATCGAAAATGAACACCCAGTTCTCTCGATCTCCCAAAGCTAGAGGAGTAGCAGCTAGCGCGTGGTAATCAGCGAGTTCAGCAAACATAGGATCATTTGCAGGAAACGAGAACGCTGGCAGCAGGGACGGTTGAGACCGGGTCAACGACTTGGGAGATGATACCGCCCGTGCGGATAGGTACTCCCTCCCCACGCCACCTAATGCGGTTCGGAACACTTTCTGTTTTGTCGTCCTTCCAAACACGAGTGACTCGATAATGAGTGGATTCGAGACCTAGGGTCGTCACTTCAACGTAACAATGAATAACCAGGCCCGCCGCATGATTCCGATCAATGCCCCATGTAGATCGCGGACATCAGTAGCGGTCGATATTGCGTCGAGCATTTGGCTAAATAATTTCAGCCGCAGGTTAGTGCTGGTATCCGCAAAGTCCAGAGCCATTATCGACATGCGCAGATCTTACCGCAGGAAACGGGCAGACGTAAAAACGGCTGACTGCTATTAGCGATCGAAATCTCAGAAGTTAGCGATAGATCTTCTTTCAATCCAGTCAACTGTTACGCATGTTGGAGAAACCGTTGCGCTGTGAAGGCTCGCGCGTTCGGCATGCTATGCTTCCACGATTCGAACCGGGGGTTTCCTTGCCTAATCGCAAGCTACTTCTTGCTGCCGCCTTCAGCAATGTTCTCATTATCGGGATTTGTTTTGCGATTCACGGCATGAACGCCGAAGGTGCTGGTGTAGCCACCCGTAGTACCGCCAGGTTCGCGATCTGCTTCTTCTTGGCGGGCTTCGCCGGTCCGGGACTTCGCAAATGGTTCCCGTGGTATCCCGACACCGCAACCCTGATCCAGGCATTTGTGGCAGCGCAGATGGTTCATTTTTGTGCAGTAATCGCGCTGCATACGAAGTTCGCGGCAGAGCCTCTGCGATTGGGCGGTCCGGAGATAGCCATTACTCTGGTTGGTTTTTCGATCGTGCTGGGAGTCGGGATCACAGCCCCACTTCGCCGTCAGTCGCACATCCTCTATCGTGCCGCGCATCGGGTCTTGCTGTACATGATCTGGCTCATTCTTGCTGCCGACTACACAAAACATCCCATAAAATCACTTCGCCTTGTGGCGACCTTAGTGGTCATCGCACTTGTTCTGCGGCACCTTCCGCGGCGACATACAACCAAGCCAGACTCAAATTTTCCTGCCTCGGCCTTCCAGAGTGAGAGTGAATACTAGGTTACAGGCCTTCACAGACTCGGAAGTCGAAACAAGAGGCAAGTGTAGTGCTTCTCGATCAAACTGTCTCAGCTAGGGTTCGCTTTATCGATTTCGATAGTACTGTCATCGCACTTATTCTGTCCAAACGGCCGCGGCCAGGCGTGGCCAGACGCTTACGAATCTAAGTTAGAATCAGTTGTTGGGGATTTCAGCGGAGGCTTCGTTTGAGTAAGTGCTTTCGGTGCCGTCGGAGTCGACAGCAGTAAGAACGTAGAAGTAGCGGGTGCCGGAGAAAACCGAGGCGTCGCGGTAGTTCAAAGAACTGATCGTTGAGTTGGTGATACGACTATAAGGTCCACCCGAGACGTTCGCACGGTAGATGTGATAGCCAATAACCGAACTAGAGCTGGCGTCCCAATCGAGAGTGACCGAGTGATTCGAGGCCACGTTCGGAGACGAGGCTGGCGGAGAAGCGGTGGTTCCGGAACCCGACATGGCCAGTTTGACCGGAGCGCTAAGCGAGGCGCTATTGAGAGTAACAGCGCCGGACGAAGAGCCAGCAGAGGATGGATGGTAGGTAACTTGAAATTCAAGTTTCTGATCAGGAGCCAGAGAAACCCCGTTAGACAGCCCGGAAACCGAAAAAACAGAGCCAGCAATGTTAACGGAAGTGATCGATAAAGAGACATTACCGGTGTTCTTCAAAGTGACGGATTGAGATGTCGAGGTGTGAACGGTGTGACTTCCGAAGCTGATAGAGGCAGGAAACACCTGAATTGCCGGAGCAGGATTTTCGCCCGCACCGGAAAGTGGAACGCTCACCGGAGATTTCAAATCTGTGCTGGAAATGACCAGCGAACCGCTGGCTGCCGCGGCTTTGGAAGGCGCGAAAACTACAGCGAGATTGATACTTTTACCCGGAGCGAGTATGACCGGTGTTTTTGAAGCCGATAGAGCAAACCCCGAACCAGAGACATGAAGCGACCGCAGGTCGATGGGCTCGGCAGCAAGGTTGGTGAGTTTGACGGATTGCGAATTTTTTTGGCCAATGACAACAGACTTGAAATCGACGCTGGAAGGAAGCACGGCGATTTTTGCGGTTGCGGCCGGCGAGTTGTTTTCCACCGAGACGGACGCGCAGCCGGAGATAATTGCGGCTGGCAAGATAGCATATACGAGAAGAAAACAATGAGTAATAGACAGACGGCAAGCCGCGGCTGCGCGGAGCGGCGGCTGAGAACAAATTCCACGCATGCCCAAGACGATAAAGGCGACGGCGGGCGCGGAGCAACTTGGTCGAAGGACAGCTCTAGGTCAGGGTTGCCTACCTGTACCTCTGGCCGGGCAGCTGGGAAAGGCGAAGGTCACCTAGCTTCAGGAAATGAAGCAGCAACCAACGCGTACGGTGTCTTCTGAAATCTGCCTGGACCAAAGACGCTTGAGGCTAACGCGAACGGGCGGAAGTATAGGAACGTGAAGTACGGCCAGAAGAGTGTCAGGAAGGCCTTCAGAGCTCGGAAAGTCCAGAGCGACTCCACCAAAACCGAGATCGACGACACGGGCGCGATGAGCGGATTGGTCGCCGAGAACTGCGTAGGCGTTGGTTCCTGCCATGGAGACGCGTTCTGCTTTGCGTGGCACAGCATAGAGACGGCGCTCATCGGAAACAACGGGGAACGAAGGTTGAGAAGTGCTTAGCGGTGAAGTTGGTGGCGGCGGGGTAGGTTCGACGAACCTCTCGGGGGCTGGAATCTTTTCTGGAGTTGGACCTGCGACTTGTTCGGGGTGGAAGGGTGTGACTGCCTGGGGAGCTTCATCAATTGTAGGTTCAGGAATTATAGGTTCAGGTGCAGGAGAAGAGGGTTCGGTTGGCTCGGAGAGATTTGAAGGTTGTTGTTGAGGTTCAGCGGCGGCTTCGGCGTCATATTTCCGGTGACTGGCGTGTTTGATGCGGTAGAGACGTTCGTCGGCGACCCTGATTAATTGATCGCGTTGTTCGCCGTCCTGAGGGTAAGTGGAAACGCCGTGATCCATGTTGACGCTGATTTTGAGATCGAGGGGACGCAGAATTTCCGCAAAAACGATCCCAATACGCCGGCTTAAGCCGGACGCTTGCGCGGAATCGGTCTGCGGCAAGAGCAGGGCAAATTCATCGCCGCCAATTCGGAATGCGAAATCGGAAGTACGAAGTGCTTTTCTAAGTGTGGCTGCGGCTGCATGCAGGACTTCATCGCCCCGCGGATGGCCGTATTTATCGTTCACTTCCTTGAACCGATGGAGATCAAGGATGACCAGGCTCAGCGGATGAGCGTAACGCCGGGCGCGATTGAGTTCTTTGTCGAAGGCTTCGTTGAACAGGCGGCGGTTGTAGAGTCCGGTGAGAGGATCGGTTACGGCGCTGCGGTGCAGGCTTTTCAGTTCTTCGTATTCCACAACCACCGGAACTCGAAACATACCATTGGACGCGAGAACATCGACGAGGGCAGTTTGGAAGGCAACGGGCGAGTCAATGCGTTCAGAAAGCTGAGTCCTGCGCGCTAGAATTTCGTCCCAAAGTGCGATCGATTGATTGTCAGGAATTTCTACGTGAGCGATGGTGAGGAAAAAACGCTGGAGAAATTGAGCGCGAGCGCTCGTCTCGAGGCCATCGAGAGTGTCTGCGATCAGATCAAAATAGGCGTCATTGAGACGCATGCGCGCGGATAGCGGAGCGCCGGAGCTGGGTATCACCGGTGTGGTCCAACCTTATAAGTCCCCGCGGGGAATGGGGTGAAATGAGTCTAAGACAGAGTTAATGGAGCAAGCGGAGGACCAACCAGAGGCGCGAAAGAGTTGCCTAAAGATCAGTTCTGCTTACACCATTCGTGGGCATAACCATAACACAGACAAGAATTCAGTTCGAAAAAAGATTTTAGGAGAAACTGGGAGTTTAGATGGTGGGAATCGCTGGTACTACCCTTGCCATAGAACCTCAGGATAACGGACGAAGGAATTCGAGGCCGAAGAGGCGGAGGTCACCGGCAGACTCTTGGCGCCGGACCCGGGCAGAGATCGGGGGAGTCTCATGAGGGACGAGTCCGGAGGTGGAGGGCGAGGGAGTGGGAATGGTCAGCTGAATAACCTGTTCCATTTGAAGGAGATGCGAGGAGGCGATGCATGCGCCAGACGAGCTGATATTGAGGGTCTTGGTCAATTCAATGAATTCGACACCCAAAGCATCAGTGCCCCGAAGGAACACTGGTATTTGGATACGGATGCGGGGATCTTGCCGCTGTTGAGCGAATGTCACCGGGTTCTGGGTCTTGAGAAGTTGACTCGCCACTAGGTTCTCGTTGGTACTGTTGAACTAGTACGCTTTGAGCATCCCGAATGCCATAGTTTATGAGCCTGAAAAGAACTCAATGTATTGAAAGCAATGACATTAACTTGAGTTTAGGAGGTGGAAAATTGGGTTAAACGGGAACAGGAATTCGCAAATGTCCACCGAGTTTCCTGAATTGTGCAAATGGAACGCATTTACCATTGACAGTCCTATAACCCGATGCGAGGATTGCGCAACATCGAAGGAAAATATTTGCCACTCGGTAGCGAACGGGGTGAAATCGAAGGTATGGGTGGTAGAGTGGCAGCCTCAGGGATTACAGAGAGCCTGTTCCCCACAGTGCTCTCGGTCATGTCCGTGCGCGGAATTCTTGAGGGTGTGGATTCTCCGCTGCTAGTTGCGGACCGCGGCGGAAGGTTGCTGGCAGCGAATTATGCGGCGCGACAACTTCTGGGGTATGCGGACATTGCAGATGCACACAAAATAAATATATTTCAGGAATTATTTCACTGCGATGGGGCCGAGATTCTTGAGGAATTGACTGCCGGGAAAACGCCGGCCGAACGTGAAATCGTAAGAGGCGAGAATCATCGAATCGCGCGAGTGGAGCTGACCGCAGAGGCAGACTGGCTGGTGATTCAGATTAAAGAAAGAATTGTCGATGCCAGCGGCATGGGCGGCGCGACCCAGCTAACGGTGCAAGAATTGCTGCAAGAACGAGAAATCACCTATCGCAATTTGCTGGCAGCATATCTGAAGCTACAGGAAGTGAATCGACAGAAGACGGTTTTCCTGGCATCGGCAGCGCATGAGTTGAAGACACCGTTGGCAGTGATTAAAGGTTATTACGATTTATTGCTGGCAGGATCGCTGGGGCGGCTGACGGAAAAACAGAAGGACATACTTGAGGAATCGAAAGAGAGCTGCGAGCGACTGGTACGACTGGTTTCGATGTTCCTGAATTACTCGGCACTAGAGAGCGGGAAGTTGGTGTTGCAGCTGCGGGAGAACGACTTGCGCGATTGCTTGGACGAGATGGCAAAGCGATGGTCAGAGGCATTTCAGAGAAAAGGTGTGAAATTGGAAGTGCAGCTTGACCCTTCGATCCCCACATTTCGATTTGACTACCAAAAAGTGCAACAAGCCGCGGCGAATTTGTTGGACAACTCACTGAAACACACGCCCACCGGCGGCAGCGTAACGTTGACAGCTAAACCCCATTTCTGGGAACGGCGCGTGGCGGAAGTGGCGCCGAGCCAGGAGCGTCGGCGATTCCGGCTGCCACGGCCGAACAGCGTGGAGGTAAGCGTAACAGATTCCGGGGCGGGAATTCCCGCGGAGCATCATCAAGAGATTTTTGAAGATTTCGTGCGGGTGGACCGTAACACCTCCGGGATGGGGCTAGGACTGGCCATCGCCAAACGGCTGGTGCAAGCGCATCGCGGGAAAATTTGGGTTGAAAGCGAAGCGAAGAAAGGCAGTACGTTCCGTTTCTTACTGCCGATAGAACAAAGCTAAGACGGTTTTGAGCTGTTGGGGAAAGGACTAGTTTAATGGCCGTTCAAGAGAAAATCCTAGTGGTGGATGATGAACCGAGCATTCGAAAGTACCTGCAAACCCTGCTGGAAGTGGACGGCTTCGATGTTGAGACGGTGAACAGCGGGCGGGAAGCGATCAAGCAGATCAGCGAAGGTAAGCGTCCCGACTTTGTGATTCTGGATGTGCTGATGCCGGAAATGAGCGGACTGGATACGCTGAAGGAATTGATGCAACTGGACCGGACGCTGAACGTAATCATGCTGTCGTGTTCGAACGAAGTGGGAACGGTGGTCGAAGCGATTCGAATCGGCGCACACGACTACCTGACTAAGCCATTCGAGAAATCGGAATTAGATGCCGCGATGTTGAAATCGCGGCAGAAGAAAGAACTGGCTAGCGAGAATCAAGCGCTCCGTGACTACTGCGATCAGGTGACCGAGGATCTGAGCTTTCTGGCGGCCAGTCCGCAGATGGTGCGAATTCGTCAGCAGATCCTGCAGATTGCTCCAGTAGACGTGCCGGTATTTGTTTGCGGAGAGAGCGGAGTGGGCAAGGAAGTGGTCGCGCGGATGATTCATTTGCGCTCGAAGCGGCGAAATCAGCCATTTATAAAGGTGAATTGCGCGGCGCTACCCGGAGAATTGCTTGAGTCGGAGTTATTTGGATTTGAGCAAGGGGCATTTACCGGGGCGGTACGGTCCAAACCAGGAAAGTTCGAGCTGGCGAACAAAGGAACGATCTTCCTGGACGAAATTGCGGAGATGAGCACGCATCTGCAGGCCAAGCTGCTGCACGTGTTGCAGGATCATCAGTATTCGCGACTCGGCGGGCGACATTTGATTGATACCGACGTTCGGGTGTTGGCGGCGACAAACGTTGATGTTCATGATGCGATGAAGACCGGAAAATTTCGCGAGGATCTATATTACCGGTTGAATGTGCTGTCGATTCTAGTTCCGCCGCTGCGGGAGCGCACTGCCGAGATTCCGCTGCTGTTCCGGCACTTCCTGGAGAAGTACAGCGAAAAGTTCGGAAAGCCGGCAATGGAGCCGTCAAAGCATTTGCTGGACGCCGCGCTAAACTACCCGTGGCCAGGTAATTTGAGGGAACTGGAAAATTTCGTAAAGCGGTATGTGATTTTGGAAGACGACGAGGGCAGTCTGCGCGAATTGGTGGAAATGTCTGCGACCCGGCAGAGGACGTCGCCGCGCGAAGAGGTGCGTGTGCCGAAGGAACAGGGATTAAAGGCCCTCGTCCGCGGATTGAAAGACGAAGCGGAAATGGAAGCAATCGCCGACGCGTTGGAAAAAACAAGATGGTGCCGTAAGGACGCCGCGAAAATGCTTGGGATCAGCTATAAAGCGTTGTTATATAAGATGCGGCAATTCAACCTGGACACTCCGAGAAGCCGCCGGGCAACCACCGCGGTGCCCGGAAAAGAATCCGTGCCAGTGCCGGCAGGTTCGACGGAATAGGCCTTTCTCGCGAATTCAACTCGGTTCGACAAATGGGTACATTTTGAAACACACACATTCAAGATTGGTATGCGTGCCGGCTCACAAAGCGTGTAATTTCTAATGAACCGATTCGTCTTTTCGAGCTAGGAAGTTGGCCATTCAAAGGACGACACCGATTCCAGTACAACGTGGGACTGCCGATTTTTGGGTAACCTTTCAGAGTATATCTAGAAATAGTAATTCGATCGTTTCGGTGGCAAACTCAATTCGAAAGGATCGTGGGCAACTCTGTCATTGACCGCGAACTTGGGTGTGGAATGGGTTTAATGTCCGAACGTCGTGGCGCACGGCGCTACGATTTGTCTTTGCCGGTAATGATAAGAGTGCCGGCCCATGGATTTGTGGGAACGCAAAACGGAAAGACGCGGGACATCTCCACCCGAGGCCTGTATTTCGTGATCGACCAGGATGTCCGAGCGGGTTCTGAGCTAGATATCATGCTGACGCTCCCGAGTGAAATGACGAACGGAGGCGAAGTACTGGTAAAGGCATCGGGTAAAGTAGTGCGAGTGGAGCAACGGATTGAGGATGGGAATGCCCGTCACGGCGTGGCCGCGATCATCGAACGGTATGACATTATGCGAGGAGCAGCGATCGCTTAGGTCGATATTGCTCTCGACTCGGAATCAAGTGCGGGTTGGCGTGAAAGCGGAAGTTTGAAACGGAAGTGTAATTCTCGAGCACGGCAGAATGTTTCTCTTCACTGGTACGAATTGGCTGAAGAGCGGCGGACTTCAGTACTATAACTAGACCTCTAGACATCCTTCCAACTAACACAAAATAAGAGTCTTAGCGAAACTGAATGCGTTCGAGGCGCAGCCTGGGGATACGTTTCTCGTGGCTTCCGGAATGCAGTCTAACTATTCAAGAGAATTTTCAAGGGCCAATAATTATGGCGGGTCGAGCTGGGACGAAGATGGCCAGAGTGCAAGCCGGAGGTGAGCTGCCACCGGATGAAGTCCTCTTTGGTGTGTCTTCGGCCATGCACGAAGTGCGTCAAAAGGCGCAGAAATTTAGCCGGACGACAGTACCGGTGCTATTGCAGGGAGATGGCGGAACCGGTAAAGAGGTGCTCGCGCGTTGGCTCCACGCCAATTCGCCGTATGCGGGCGGCGAGTTTGTGAAGGTGAATTGCGCGGCAATTCCGGGGAGCCTGCTGGAAAGCGAACTTTTTGGGCACGAGAAAGGCGCATTTACTGGAGCACACGCCGCGAAACCGGGACGAGTGGAAAGAGCACATCTTGGCACGCTCTTTCTCGATGAAATCGGGGACTTAGACCCGGGTCTGCAGAGTAAATTGTTGCACTTTCTGCAAGATGGTTTCTTTTCAAGGTTGGGAGATCAATGCGAGCGAGTGGTGGAAACGCGGGTCATTTGCGCGACGGGCCGAAAGTTGGAAGACGAAATCGCCGGCGGAAGATTTCGCGCGGACCTGTATTACCGGATTAACGTTCTGAAGATCGCGATGCCAACGTTAGCCGATCGCCGGGGAGACATTCCGCAGCTTGCAGAGTATTTTCGAAGACAGCATTCCCAACAATTCGACAGATCGTGTGATGAATTTGGGCCGGAGATCTTAAGCTATCTACAAAATATGGCTTGGCCCGGAAACTTGCGTGAGCTTTCGAATTGCATCGCCCGATACATTGTCGTCGGACCAGACGGATTAGTACAGCCAGAACCGGTACGGCCGCGGAAACTAGCGAAAGCGCATAACGGGAACAACCGCGAAGGAATGCCACTGAAGAAGATTGCCAAAGAAGCGATCCGCGAGATGGAGCGAAACGCGATCGTTGAAGCATTGCGGGCGAATCATTGGAATCGGCGAAAGGCTGCGCAAGCACTGAAGATCAGCTACCGAGCACTAATTTACAAAATACGTGATGCCGGTCTGATTGTAAGGCGGCCGAACACGATAGCAAATGCGGCAGAATCGTCAGTCGCGGCAAATTCCGTCTCCGAGTAGTGATCTTCGCTGAAAACGTCCACTGAAAAGTAGTTTCGTGACAAGTTAGTTGGCTGTTCGTTCGGGCAGGCCCCTGTCCGAACGATCAGCTCACCTGCCAAAAAGTCTCCTCGAAAAATTTTCGAGCGTTGTCGTCGAAAGAGGTACGGGTACGAGTTATGTTCTGGAGGACAGGAGAACGCCTGTCCCTTAATTGAACGTGTCGCCAGTATTTTTTATACACATTGAAAACGTACTCTGCCCTCGGACGGTAGGACCGGAGGGCGGCAATGGCAAGACTCAATGAGATGGCAGGAAATGCGGAGAAAGGTCTTCGCGAAGGCAAGAAAAGCGGTCGAGCGTTGGCAGCACTGCTGGCAGTGGTGGCGTGCGTTGGTGCAGGGCTCAGCGGGTGCGCCGGTTTGGCAAACACGACCAATGCCAGTCCGACACCGCAGGAAACGATTCAGATTTCTCCGTCCATCATTACTTTTCCAAAGACAACAGTTGGACAGACGACCTCGCAGACCGCGACGCTGACCAATACCGGAAATGACTCGGTGACCGTAACGCAACTGGCGCTGAGTTCGACAGAATTTGCGGTTTCCGGCTTGTCGACGCCACTTACGCTGGGGCCGGGGCAATCCACTAAATTCCAAGTCAGCTACAACACCAGAAACGCTACCACTACATCTGGAACACTTTCAGCGATGACCTCGCACGGAGGCCACTCATCGCACGCGAAGCTCAATGTACAGTCCGGAAGTGTGGCCACTTCGCTTGCACTTAGCGCAACGGCATTGAATTTTGGAAGTGTTTTGGTAAACGGAAGCAGCACGCAGAATGTAACGCTAAAAAATTCTGGTTCGTCTGATCTGCAGGTATCCCAGATAGGCGTAGCTGGGAATGGATTTAGCGTAGGTGGAGTGACGGCACCCCTAACGATTCCCGCAGGCCAGTCAGCGACATTGCAGACGAAGTATTCGCCAACGACGGTTGGGGGGAATACGGGCACGATCACGATCTCCAGTAACGCGACAAATGCAACGGCAAACGTGGCCTTGTCTGGAAACGGCGTTGCAGGGACTTATACCATGTCGCTGTCGCCCGCGAGTTTGAGTTTTGGAAACGTAAACGCAGGAAGCACCGCGAAGCAAACTGTTCAGTTGTCGAATACCGGTAACTCCAGCGTGACGTTGACACAGGTTGCCGCAAGCGGATCGGGAATATCGGTCAGCGGAATTTCGACACCAGTTACGATTGCGCCGTCACAAAACGTTTCGGTAACCGTGCAATATGCACCCTCTGCGAGTGGGACGACCTCTGGCAGCGTGACATTTACCAACACCCAAGGAGTAAATGCCGTTGAAGCGGTGACTGGAGTCGGAGTGCAGGCCGGAATAAGCCTGACACCGGGAAGCGCGAGCTTCGGATCAGTCGTTTCCGGGAACACGAACTCACAGACCATACAAATCAAGAACAGTGGTACGTCGAATCTAACCGTTTCGCAGGCGACAGTTACAGGGACGGGTTTCAGCGTGAGCGGCCTCACGCTGCCACTAAACCTTGCTCCGGGACAGAGTGGCAACTTTAACGTGCAGTACGCGCCGCAAGCGGCGGGCAATGTTAACGGAGCCGTCTCGATCGTAAGCAACGCTCCAAATTCACCAGCGACGGTGGCGTTAAGCGGCACGGGTGTTGCGGCAAGTCACACCCTTGGAGTCAGTCCGGGGAGTTTGAATTTCGGGAGCCTCACCGATGGCACTTCGACGACGCAAGGGTTTACGGTGACCAACACCGGAAATTCCGACGTAGCGATCTCCGGATTTACCGCGACCGGAACAGCATATTCGATTGTGGGTGGAGGAGGTGCGGTAACGCTCTCGCCGAATCAAAGAACTTCGGTGAGCGTGCAGTTCGCTCCGACAACCACCGGAACAGCCAACGGAAGCGTAAATATCTTGAGCAACGCAACGGGTTCCACATCAAGCGTAGCCCTGAGCGGAAACGGAACTGCAGTAACATCGCACTCGGTGGCGCTTAACTGGGGAGCGAGCACGTCGTCAGTTGCAGGATATAACGTGTATCGCAGCGGCGTAAGCGGAAGCGCGTATGTGAAGGTAAACAGCTCACTGGTCAGCGGCATGAGCTATGCGGACTCTGGCGTGCAGAGCGGGCTGACTTACTACTATGTAGCGACATCGGTGGACTCTAGCGGGATGGAGAGCGTCTATTCGAATGAAGTTAACGCAGTTGTTCCCTAAGAATTGATCGTTCGGCTGCGCTCTAGCAGAAACGCCTGCAAGGCGTCTTGCCAAGGGCGTAGCCGGACGCCGTAGGCGTGAAGGCTGGCGGGAGAGAGCACGGAGTAGTTAGGACGACGCGCTGGACGAGCGGATTGATCGGTCGAGATAGGAAGAACCGGAAGCGATTCGCGCCCTGATTGCACGAGTATCTGACGAGCAAAATCAAACCAGGAACAAACGCCTTCGTTAGTGATATGCACGATTCCCCGGGCATCCCTCAAAACCAAATCGCGAATCGCACAAGCCAGGTCGCGAGTATAGGTTGGGGATCCAATCTGGTCGCTAACAACGGATAGCCCTTTACGCGATTCCGCTGCGCGAAGAATCTTCTCTGGAAAAGACGGACCATGAACTCCAAAGAGCCAAGAAGTGCGACCTATGCACCACGCTCGCCACGTTCCTGCGAGACCCAAGTCGCCGTTCGTACGACTGGCCGCTCGCCGAACCCGGCCGCAAGCACATTCACCGCACCATCGACGCCGCCGAACTGCCGGTCGCACACCAGACCCTCCGTCAAGGGCGGCCGTATACGCTCGTACTCACCAAGGCCGATGCACTGTTCGACCGCGAACGCCAGCAACGCGAACGCGATACGGCCGACCTGGCCTG
>Ga0157376_10001855_pt1 | contig 14089 bp, 8 predicted proteins | sample M45metaG_FD_121801 | JGI IMG/M metagenome (GOLD analysis project Ga0157376, IMG submission 121801) | Miscanthus rhizosphere microbial communities from Kellogg Biological Station, Michigan, USA - M4-5 metaG | ecosystem: Host-associated > Plants > Roots > Rhizosphere > Soil | place: USA: Michigan... | reverse complement strand
TGAGCATTTACGATGCTCCGGTGAAATATCGCGAAGCAGGCGTGCCGCTGGTCGTCCTTGCTGGAAAGGAATACGGGTCGGGTTCGTCCCGCGACTGGGCAGCAAAAGGTCCGAAGCTGCTGGGCGTTCGAGCGGTGATCGCAGAAAGCTATGAACGCATTCATCGCAGCAATCTGGTGGGAATGGGAATTCTACCGCTGGAGTTCAAGGCCGGTGAGAATCGCGGGACGCTGGCACTGACTGGCAAAGAATCTTACGAAATCACCGGAGTCACTTCCCTTTCGCCGAAAATCGACATTGCAGTGTTGGCAAAATCGGATGACGGAAGCGAACGGAAGTTCACGGTCGCCGCTCGCGTGGATACGCCCGAAGAGGTGGCATATTACCGCAACGGCGGCATCTTGACCTACGTGCTGCGTCAAATGATCTAGCGCTGTAGCGCGCTTTCTCTCATTCAAGGCGAGACTAGCGGCTCCGAAAGTGTCGGATCCTCTTTTCTTTTGCGGAATTGAACAAATTTCCTCCGGCATTTATGATGCGCAAGCACAAGGCACTTCGAATTGCTGCGACTGGTCAATTTTGAAAAAGCTGAAAGAGGCAGACGTGAAATTCGGACTATCGCTTTTTATCGCCCTCACACTTACGCTGGCGACGGGAGTCCGCGCCCAGCGGGCCGCGACTCCAGAAATAGTCACCGCGATCAAAGCCGGACATGTGATCGATGTAGAGAACGGGCGAGTGTTGGACAAGCAGATCATTCTGCTACGCGGACCGAAGATTGAGTCGATGGGAAGCGATGTAAAGATTCCCGCAGGCGCAAGGGTGCTGGATCTTTCGACGAAGACCGTGCTGCCTGGGCTGATTGACTGCCACGCACATCTTGCCGACGGGGATCAAAAACAAAATGCCGATCCTTTTAATCAACTCCGGCGCAGCGCGTCGCAGGTGGTGTTGGAGTCGGTCCCCAATGCGCGGGTGACGCTGGAATCTGGATTTACAACCGTACGCGACGCCGGTGTGTACCGAGCGCTCAACGACATCGCTTTACGTGACGCCATCAACAAGGGTTATATCGTTGGACCGCGCATGTTCGTGGCGGGCGCGTATATCACCGTCAGCGGCGGTGCCGGTGCGATGACCGGACAAGCTCCCGACATAATACTCCCCTGGGATCTGCACTACGGCGAAGCGAACAGCCCGTGGGAAGTCCGGCAGAAAGTCCGTCAGCTAGCGCACGACGGCGTTGACCACATCAAGATGCTTTCGACGGGCGCGGTATTGACTCACGACAGCAATCCGAACTCCCTGGAATTTACGTTGGAAGAGTTGCAGGCGGGCGTCAGCGAAGCGAAGAACTTCGGGTTGCGGGTGATGGTCCATGCGCACGCTACCGAAGGGATCAAAAATGCCATTCGTGCCGGTGCTGCGTCGATCGAACACGCGGAGTTAATCGACGATGAGGGCATCTCGTTGGCCAAGGAGCATGGCACCTATCTCGACATGGACCTGTATGACGAGGAGTGTATTCAAGGCGAGACCAGGCCAGCAGATTTTATAGAGCACGATCGAGGGTTAGGAGAGATACAACGGCGGAACTTCGGCAAGGCACTCAAGGCGGGGGTGAAAATGGTCTTTGGGACGGACTCTGGAGTCTGCCCCTACGAGTTCTCCGTTCGCCAATTTGCGTTTATGGTGAAGTACGGCATGACGCCGATGCAGGCCATTCAATCCGCAACCATCAACGCCGCGACATTGATCGGCAAACCGGAGGAATTCGGTTCGATACGCGCCGGTAAGATCGCGGACCTCATTGCGGTAGATAGCGATCCCATCGTCGATATCCACCAACTAGAGCACGTAACCTTCGTAATGAAGGAAGGCGTTGTTTACAAACAATGAATTTGAAAGGAGCCGGCTCAGCTCGCAACGCGTTCGGCCACGCCAGCGTTCGAATTCCTGACGACCAAGAAGTACAGGATGAGTCCGAGCAACACGGAGGCGACGCTGGCGGCCTGGGCATTGGACATTCCGAAAAACGACCGTGGGTTGAGGCGAATCATTTCAACCAGAAAACGTGCGATGCCGGTGAGTACCAGATAGACGCAGAAAACCAGACCTGCCGATCTTTTCCGCTGTAGGAATCGGGCGCCCAGCCGCCACAAGACATAAGCAATCAACATCCACGCGAAGAATTCGTAGAGCGGTGTGGGATGAACACGTTGGTTGGTTGGGACTACACCGTTCGGAAAGCTCATGCCCCACGGTAGGGTAGTTGGAATACCGTAGTCGCCGTCGCCACTTAGGTAGCAGCCGATTCTCCCAATGGCGTAGCCTGCTGAAGCTGCGGGGCTGCAGGTATCCAAAAACTCCAGCGCCGAAACTCTTCCGAGCTGTAACGACTGAGCGAGTTCTTTGAATTTCAATGCTGCAAATACGCGGGCGAGCGTTCCGCGCGCGATCAAAAGCAACGCCGCAAAGCCGCCAAGGAACCCGCCGAACCAGGCGAAGCCAAAACGGCTGATCAGCAGCGGCCAAGGATCGGCAAAAAACTCCGCGGGCGACTCGAGCACATGGTAAAGCCGGGCTCCGACAATTCCGGAGAGCCCGGCAATGCCGATGATGAGGAAGGCATCGGCGCGGATTCCACGCCGATGAAAATCGGCGTTAAGGATGTAAGACGCGATCACCAAAGCCGTCGCGACCATCAATCCGAAAGTGGGAAGGGTGAGTGGACCGAGGTGAAGGTATGGAATCATTCGCGGATAGTAATCGGCTGGGTAAAAGTATACATGAGCCCTCAGAAAGCTTTGCTGGCAGCCGACGGGCGAAGCCGGTACATCGCGGCGCCAATTACCAGCCAAATGGCCAGAGCAATCCACTCGGCCCGGGAGAAATGTCCCGGGAACTTCGCAACGAGCTTCATCGCGACGAGCAAAAGCGCTACAAGCGCGGCTATCGCTGCAATCAATCTAACGCGAATCCGCGATTCCACCAGAAACAACGAGGAACTCGCGGCCAGCCAGCCGCACGCGGACGCCATTGACCCAACTTCGGTGACGGGAACAAGCAGCGCGTCGCCAAGAAACAATGCGATGAGCGTGGCGATCATTACTCCGATCACCGCAATCGAAGGCGTTTGATAGCGAGCGTGTACCGTGCCGAAGCGGGCTGGAATCGTGCCGCGCCTCCCGAAAGAAAATAGCAGCCGGCTGGCTGCGACAAAGTTCCCGTTGAAACACTGAAACAGCCCGAATATTGCTGCGACCATGATCAGACGAACCGGCCACTGATTGCCCGTGGCCTGTTGAAAAGCTACTGCGGTGGCGAATCGCTTTCCCAGCAGAGTGTGCCACGGGGCTGCGAAGGAAACGGTGGCGATGGCGACTACATAAAATGCGGCTCCGACCAACAGCGCCAAAACAATCGCGCGAAAAAACCCTTGGGACTGAAACTCCTTATTCGCCTCTTCGGCGGCTTTCGGCACCGATTCGAAGCCGGTCATGAAGTAGGGAACGATTTGCAGCACCAAGAGTATCGACACCAACGGCGCCCCCGAAAATCCGGGATGAAGGTTCGCGGCTGAGCCTCGACTTAGGCTAAACACGGCCATCGCTGCAAACAAGACCAGCACCGCCGAGGTTGCCCAGCCCTAAAAGATGGCAGTTCCGCGAATACCGCGATAATTCAACCCTCCGAGAAACAGGGTCATCAAAATCCCAAGCACCAGCCTGGGCAGAAACACGGGCTGGTCGGAGATGCGATAGAGTTCGAAGGAATTGAGAGAAGGAATCAGATATGCCGCGAGTTTTCCGACCGCAACTGCTTCCCACGGGCATACGATGAAATACGCAAGTAGCATGGTCCAGCCAATGAAATAGCTGACGATCGACGGGAAAACCTGTGCGGTGTAGGCGGCTTCGCCGGCAGCGTCGGGCAGTCGCTTCACCCACTGGCCATAAACGTAGCCCACGGGGAGCAATATCAAGCCGCCAATTGCGAACGCCAACATGGCCCCGATCGGACCGCCTCGGCCCAGCCAGTCGTCCATGAGCACCAACCAGCCGACACCGATCATGGCGCCAAATGCCAGCGCAAAGTAATTCCGCAGACCCAACGTTCGCGCGAGTACTGTCATTTTTGCAGGTGCATGTTGGCAGGCGATTGTAGCCGGGTTCACCCAAAGCCGCCAGAAGCGTATTGCGAAATAGGCATTGGGAGTCGCGGCCAGAGGTACTAAACTTTCGCCACTATGAAATTCAAAAAGCTAGTGAAGGAAGCCGCGGAAATCTCCCGGCCCTATCGCGTAACCAAAGGCCAAGACTTTCGGCTGAAAGATTATGACCCAGCTGACACTGGCGGAATGAAGGACAGGGAAAAAGCGCAGAAGACTCTGCAGAACGGTGTTCAGTTGCTTTCCCATTTTCAAGAAAAGCTCTATGCGCAAAATCGCTGGGCGCTGTTGATGATTTTTCAAGCTATGGACGCCGCCGGAAAAGATGGAGCGATCAAGCACGTGATGTCCGGAATCAATCCGCAGGGATGCGATGTCACCTCGTTCAAGTCGCCGTCGCACGAAGAACTGGACCACGACTATTTATGGCGAGCCCACAAAGCAGTACCCGAACGCGGCAAGATCGAGATTTTCAATCGCTCATACTATGAAGAAGTCTTAGTGGTGCGCGTGCACCCCGAACTCCTAGAAGCGCAGCAGCTACCCCAGGAACTAATGGGCAAAGAAGTCTGGGAGCAACGCTATGCCGATATCAACAATTTTGAGAAGTATCTGGCACGCAACGGCGTTGTGGTCTTGAAGTTCTTCCTGCACCTTTCCAAAGGCGAGCAGAAGAAGCGCTTCCTGGAACGTTTGGAAATGCCGGAGAAAAATTGGAAGTTCTCGATGGCCGACGTACGGGAACGCGGCTTCTGGAAAGACTATCAAAGGGCATACGAAGAGATGATTCAAAACACCGCGACCAAGCATGCGCCTTGGTATGTGATTCCCGCGGACAACAAATGGTTCACCCGGCTGGCGGTGTCGGCAGCAACCATTGAAGCGTTGCATAAGTTGGACCTGCAATTTCCAGAAGTGGACAAGAATAAGAAACAGGAGCTCGCGAAAGTACGCGAAGCTTTGTTGCACGGCGGCGAAGAAAAAGTCGCAGAAGCGAAATCGTAGCGACTACCAACACTCCTGTCGTAAAATGCTGCGAACCTAAAGTGCCTCAACGCCAGGGAGACTCATCGCCATGAAACAAGTTGCCGCGGTCATCGGAGCTGGATTTGTAGGCAAGGCCCACATTGAGTCGCTGCGCCGGCTGCCGGTGCGGGTTCGCGGAACCCTGGTAAGTTCCGGCGAACGCAGTGATGCTGCGGCCAAGGCGCTGGGGCTCGAACGCGCCTACAAAAACGTCGACGAAATTGCCGCCGATCCGGAAGTGACGGTGGTTCACGTCTGCACACCAAACTACGTGCACTTCGAACAATCCGCAAAGCTGTTGCGCGCCGGCAAACATGTTTTGTGCGAGAAGCCACTGGCGATGGACTCGCGTGAGTCCGCAACTCTGGTTGCTTTGGCAAAGGAAACCGACCGCGTCGGCGGAGTCGCGCACAATTTGCGCTACTACCCGCTGTGCGTCCAAGCAAAAGCCCTGGTCGATTCGGGCGCGATTGGGCAAGTGAAGTTGGTCCACGGCGGATTCCTGCAAGACTGGCTCACATATCCTACCGATTGGAATTGGCGCCTCGAATCCAAACTTGGCGGCGAACTGCGCGCGGTCTCTGACATCGGCACACACTGGCTGGATCTAATCCAATGGATCACCGGCCAAAAAGTGGAAGAGCTTTGTGCGGATCTAGCGACCGTCGTTCCGGTTCGCCTAAAGCCTCGCGGCCACGTGGAATCCTTTTCATCCGCAAAAGACGTCGTGACCGACGAAATGCCAATCGAGACCGATGACTACGCGTCCGTTTTGGTGCATCTAGATCACGGCGCGAAAGGTGTGTTCACCGTCTCGCAGGTCAGCGCTGGACGGAAATGCAAACTGCACTTTGAAATCAATGGCAGCGAAGGATCGCTCGGCTGGAACGCGGAAGATCCCAATACACTGTGGACTGGTCGGCGCAATCAGCCGAACGAAATCCTAATCAAGGATCCTTCTCTATTGAGCCCCTCGGCGCGACCCTATGCCGGATATCCCGGGGGCCATGCTGAAGGCTATCCCGACACGTTTCTGCAACTTTTCCGCGACTATTACAATTACATTGAAGCCGGCCAATTTAACGCGCCAAGAAAATTTCCAACATTTTCAACCGGCCATGAAGAATTGCTGCTATGCGAGGCGATTCAAAAAAGCGCGCAGGACCGCGCATGGACCAAGCTGACTTGGGATTGATGGCTTCGAAAACGGAGGTTATTTCGAGCCGGGATAGTGATAGTTCAGGTCCGCCGGCAATTTGGCCGAACGCTGCCGCGTGTTGTACTCCAATTCGTATCGCGTATGTGCTCGATCGTCCGGGTATTCTTCACCGGGAGCATACGGGTAGGGTTTTAAACCGTGCTTCGGCAATGGTTCGACGGTGAACGCGTGCGCCGCGTAAAAATCCATATCTTTCTCGAATCCATCCGCATAGAAAAAGTAATCGCGCACCCAGCCAGCCGGCACGCCTGGCAATGACTTGGCGTCAAAGTCCAGCTTCACGCCTTCCCCCGAACTGAAAATCACAAAGCGATCGTCGGCGGCGCGCAGCAATGGTTTCACATCGCCGTAGCGCGTATAGTTCCCCGCCGCGCGCGCGTAAGGACCGGTCATGCTTCGACTGGAATACGAGTAAGTCGTATCGCTCGCTGGCGTTAGGCGAGATTCTTTCGGAAAGCCCAAAAAATCGAGAGCTGCGTTTGCAAGCGGAACTTCTCTCACATGCACGTTCCGCTGCTCAGGAGTCTGATCGATTCGAATCGCGTCCCAATAAATTTTCAGATTGTTGACGATACGAATGCGGCGAATTCCCGCTGGAATCTTCCCAGTCAGATCCGCGACCATAGTGCGTTCGAGCCCCGCCGGGAAACCCATATCTTCAATCACGCGCACCCATTTGCCCTGGGCGTCGAGTACTTCCACGTACGGAGGAATCACTTTGATGCCCGCCTGATGGGCGGCGTACATCGAAGTGGCGGTGAAATAGTCCGTATACCCATCTGCGATCAGGCGCAGTGGCAACCGCGGATCCCAATCACCGAGGTCGAGTTCAATCCAATGCAATTCTGCGAATCCAGCAAACGGCAAGTCTGCAAAACCGGTGACGTATTTGCGGTCTCGTTTCGCAAGCATCTGCAGTACGTCATTCCCGTGCTGGTCCCAGGCACCAACAGGTGGCCGCGCCAGACTGCTCGGAACCACTCCAAATTCCGGGAACGGAGGATTGCTAGCAAACCGCTCATTGGGATACACATCAAACGATGCCGGATGATCAATCGCTAACAGTTTCACCTGGTCTAGATACACCGTTTCTTCCATCGGCTCAAGAAAGCGGAAGCTCAGCTGGCCATCGCGCTCCCGCAAGCTCCGTCCTGGGACCTTTAGATATTCGGTCGGATCTGGGACGTCCCGTTCTCCCGGGGCTACCCAATGACCAACTACACCCGGTCCAATCATGTCGGCGATGAATTCGTATTCCTTTCCGTTCCAAGAGAAGAGTACGGGGCACGAACTACCGCGCCGATCGAGTTCAGCAATCGTTTGTGACTTTCCGCCATCGAGGCGAATTTCGTCCTGCGGCACGCCCGTTGGCCAAAGTAAACGCACCACGTCCGCGCCTTTCTCCGCTCCGAGGCCCACATGAATCGGCAACGCACTCTGCCCAAGATAGCCGGAAGCGCCGAGCACTTCCCATTTCTGGTATAGCGCTCCAGCAAACACTTCCACTTTTGTTCCGATGGCGCTTTTGTTGTCGTTCAATGCTTTCAAATCAATTTCCATCCAGCCATTTTTTTCTGCGCCGCGATTTTTCAACATCAGCGTCGCACCGTCGGCTTGCGTGACCAGCACATCCACACCACCGGTGCCGGCAGTATCCGCCGCGGCAAGCGAGGTCGGATGGCTGAGCTTTAGCGCATCGAGCTTTGCGTCTTTTGTCGCGTCGGCCCAATTTCCGGCGCCAAGATTTCTCAGCAAACGAATTTCGCCCCCACTCGCGCCTTCGCCAACCGCAACCAGGTCAATCCAGCCGTCATTGTCATAGTCCACTGTGGCAATACCGGCGCCGCTGTTCCAATTCAGCTCCGGCAAGACCACTCGTTCCAATCCTTTGCCCTCTTTGTTGCGCCACAGGCTGATTCCCGGAGCTCCGGCGTGGGTGAAAGCCAAGTCCATCCAGCCGTCCTTGTCGAAATCAAACGAAACAACTCCAACCGCCGGTGGCAAGCCCGCTTTCGCAAAATCGATTCCGTCAATCTCCTTGAAGGCGCCTTCCCGAGGATTCAGCAAGACCGAAGCGCCTCTTGCTCCGCCCGCAACTACAAAATCAATCGCCCGATCGTTGTTGAAGTCGGAGGTTATTAATCCACCGCCTGTTCCGCCGATCCCCAGCGCCGTTTCGCCAGAAATATCCGTAAACGTACTGTTTCCGTTGTTTCGCCACAAAATATTGTGAAAGCCGCCACCCGTCTTGGCTGTGATATAGAGGTCGAGATCGCCATCGTGGTCGAAATCCACGAAAGTGGCGCCGACACATCCTTTTTCGGGCTTGATTCCCACAGTCTTGGTTACGTCGCCAAATTTTCCCCCGCCGTCGTTGTGAAACAGATGAACTCCATCATCGAAACAAACGGCGAGGTCAGTCTTGCCATCGTTGTCAAAGTCTCCGGCCGCGCAACCCAAGCCATTCCCCATAATTGCCAAACCCGATCCAGCTGTTTTGTCCTCGAATTTTCCGTCACCGGAGTTGTGCAAAAGCCGTAACGACCCGCCGTCGGCTGCACTCACTAGAAGCAAGTCCGGACGGCCATCGCCGTCGTAGTCAAGAAAACATGCGCCTGAACTCGGGCCCGCGGCAATCGATTGAGCGGCAAAGGTCACCGGAATTGCGGCAGGCGCCTTCAGCAAAGCATTTTTCGAATATTCGGCCAGTGAAAATTTGCCTTGATCGCCGTAGCCAGCACCGAACGGCGTTCCTAGATGTTGTGAAGTTATCTTCTGGAATTTCTGCAAATGCTCTCGCGCTCTGCCTCCATCGCCTTTCCGCTGATAGGCACGGGCCAATCCAAATTCCGCAGACGCATGAAACGGAAAAACGCTGAGTGCGGACTGAAACGCCGCAATCGCAGTATCGTACTTTTGTAATTGCGTATTCAGGTATCCGATAAAATAAAACGCATCTGGCTCGCTCGGCGCAATCTGCGTCACATGCTCGAACGCTTCGATCGCTTTTTGGTGTTCGCCGATGTCTTTGTAAACCAGTCCCAGGTTGTACCAGGCATACGGATCTTGCGGTAATTTTTCCGATGCTTCCAGCAAAGCTTTTTTGGCATCTTCCGACTTTTGCTGGCTCAGCAACGATACACCGAGATTGAGTTTCGCCAGCGCATACTCCGGCTGCACTTTCAAGGCACCTTCAAACTGCTTTTGCGCTTCAGCGAATCGCTGCTGGTTCATGTACGCGACGCCTATGCTGTTGAGCCGCGCAGCTTCAGAAAGTGGCGGTCCTGGTTGCGGAGCGTTCAATGAATTCCCAGAAGCTGCGTGAAGTCTCTTCGAGGCGAAAACACCGCTGAATGGCAGCGCCACTCCCACCAACAAGATTCCAGCAATTGCGGCAAACGGGTACGCACGGCGAATGCGCGTTCGCATAAGGATGAGTTTTTCCAGTCTCGGGCGGAATGAAGCCAGCGCCGTCCCTCCGGCGCAAGCATCTTTAATTCTCGCGGCCTTCGTCGCGCCCGTCAACGCATTTCAAGATCGAAGCGCGCTTGACGCTCCGCCGCGACGCTCTTAGGCTCAGAAATGCAGACATGTCCGCCATTCATTTCGAATCGCTCAAAGCAATCGCCGAAAAAATCCGCACGCGAGCAATCTCTCCGCGAGAGCTCAGCGACCACCAACTGGAACGCACCCTAGATTTGCATCCAAAGCTGAACGCCTTCGCCGAAATCGACGAAGCCTGCGCGCGAAACCAAGTTCAGGCGGCGGAAGCCGCTCTGCAACGCAGCGATTCGCTCTCCCCCCTTCACGCCGTTCCGCTTTCCGTCAAGAGCTGTATTGACGTAGCCGGTTGGACCTGTGCAGCGGGTTCCCTCTTACGAAAGGGAAATAGGCCGTGTACCGACGCAGTGTTAGTTCAGAGGCTTCGAAATTCCGGCGCAATTTTGCTCGGCAACACCAACACTCCAGAATTCCTCATGAACTACGAAACCGACAATCGCCTATCGGGGAAAACCAGCAATCCCTGGAACTTCGCATTTTCTGCCGGCGGCTCCAGCGGCGGCGAAGCGGCCGCTATCGCTTCGGGGTGTTCGTTTGGGGGCGTTGGCAGCGACGGCGGCGGCTCCATTCGCGTTCCCGCCCACTTTTGCGGCATCTGTGGACTGAAGCCCACACCGGGTCGCATTCCGTCAAATGGCCACTATCCGCCCGGAAATAGCGCTTTCGGTTGGCTTGGCGTCGTCGGTCCGATGGCTCGCACCGTTGCCGACCTGCGAATTTTGTTTGATGTGTTGAAAGGTCCCGATTCCGGAGATGCGCTGACTTCGCCGATTCAAATCACGCAAACCGATTTGCGCGCTTCGAAACGACCCCGCATCGGCATTCTGGAATCTGACGCGCTCGGTCGCGTCACACCCGAAACTCAGCTCGCCCTTCGCCGCGCCGCGCAGCTTCTCGCCTACGAAGGCTTCGAGCTGGCACCGTTGCGACTGAATAATCTGGAACGCGTACTGGATTTATGGTGGTTTTTCTTCGGCAACGTGATCAGCGAACTTTTTGCAGGCGAGATTCGCGGACGTGATGATCTCTTAAGTCCTAACTTTCGCGATTATCTTCAGGCCGCAAGCGAGACCTCGCCGCAAGCATCCATGACCATGGATCGTTTTGTCGGGATGTGTACCGCTCGCGACCGCGAACGCGCAAGAATTCTAGAAGCCATGCGTGACGTTCCCCTTTTGCTTTCGCCGGTTTGCGCTGCGCCTGCTTTCCGCCACGGGGAAGGCAATTGGAACCCCGGCACCGGCTACCGCGATACCATGCGTCACTCCCAGTGGCTCAACCTCGTCGGCTTTCCGGGAGTAACAATTCCGCTCGCGAAATCCTCCGACGGTTTGCCCATCGGCGTGCAGTTAATCGCGCGCTCTAACGAAGATGAGCTCTTGCTTGATGCGGCCGAGCAACTCGAATTAGCTCGTGGACCGTGGCAGCCACCAGACTTGCTTTAAGGCTGTCGCGCCAACTCTGGATCGGCCGTGGCGCCTTTATCAACCAGCGCACGGTCTCGCTCTACTCCAGCTGCCATCAACTTTCGCGCTTCCGCAAATTCCGCTTTTGCCTCTTCGTTGCGGCCTAGCCGTTGCAGCACTTGTCCTCGCACGAAATGTGCATTCTGATTCTTCGGCGCCAGTCTAACGGCCAGCTCAGCTTCACGCGCCGCAGCTTGTAAGTCGCCTTTTCTTTGATGAATCTTCGCCAATTCCACCAGTGCCGTAGGCAAGCGCGGCTCGCGACGGAGCGCTTCCAGAAAAGCCTGCTCGGCCTCTTTCTCGCGCCCTAATTGCAAATACACGCGCCCCAGCTGTTCATAGTTGTAGCCAATTTCTGGCTCGATCGCGATGTCCTTCTGCAACTCTTCCAACGCCTTTTCGAATTGCTCCATTCGCCAATAAGTCACGCCCAACTCAAAATGCAAAAACGGCAGCGCATCACCTCCGGCTGCCGCTTTCTGAAACTCTTCCAGCGCCTTTTGATCGTCGTTGCGGGTTAACAAAGCCTTGCCCATCAGTAGATGAAATTCCGGCGAATCGCCTCCCACTTCGATCAGTCGACGAGACGCCTTTTCATCCAGTTCCTTGTTTCCCACCCGAAAGGCCGCGTTCCCAAGCACGTACAAGTAAACAAATTGATCGGAGAAACTTGGCCACAACGGCTCCAGTGCATGAACAGCGTCCCCGTATCTTTCGACGAACGTATAACACAGTCCTAACAAATAGCGCGCTTGCGTCGACTCCGACTGCTCGCGTATAACACTCTCTAGCGGAGGAATCGCCTCGACATAATTTGCCCTGCGATATTCGACGAGCCCAATGTTTAACCGGACTCCTGTCATTTGCGGCGCAAGTTTTTCGGCTCGACGGAGTTCCTTCAGCGCGTGATCCCACTGCTTGCGCCGCATGGCAATCACTCCTAGGTTCGCGTGCGCGGCGGCAGATTCAGGGTCCCGCCTCAGGACTTTTTCGAACGAACGCTCGGCCCCGTCCAGATCCCCTTTTGCCAATGCCTCTTGTCCTTCTTGAAACACCGCTGCTGGACTAGGACCAGTCTGCTGCTCCGCCATGGCCCCCACCGCCCCCGACAAAAACACCAATCCAGCCATAAGCGGCATCCACCGGCATTTCGCCACCTTGCGCCCAAGAAGGAATGTCACCGTGCCGCCTCCAACCCGCTCGATGGTACTGAATTTAGCAAGTTTCCGGACTGCCGTTCTCAGTGCAACCCGCGAATGCCGTTAGGTTTTCACCCTGTTAGGCACTCCGTCTTCGCTAATTTATGCTTGACAATCGTTCGAAACTGCAATATTAATCCGTTTTAATAGGATCTGGTGGGTGCGTTTGTCGTCGAGTGGCAGGGGTGGCGTTCGATGGGGTGGTTTCCGGCCTGGCGAATTCTTTCATTTTCGCCAACTCCCACAACGTGATCTCTTCCGAAAGTCCAGACTCGAATCTTGTCTCGGAGGTATCACCGTGAGAAAATTTAGGAACTCTTCCCACTTCAATCTTATTTCGCGACATCTTTTAGTGAGTGCAGCTCTGGCGCTGCTGCTCTTCATCTCCATGCCCTTGGTCGCCCGCGCCCAGGACACCGGGTATCTCAGCGGAACAGTGACCGACAAATCTGGCGCGGCGGTCGCCGGCGCCGAGGTCGTTGTCCGCAACACGGCGGGCAGCCTCACTCGCGCCACTACCACTAATTCTGATGGGGCATTTACGGTTCCAGGTCTCGCCGGTGATACGTATGATGTCACCGTGACCGCCAAAGGATTTCAGAAATTTACCGCGCAACACGTTGTACTCAATGTCGCGGAAAAAGCCCGAATCGATGTGGTCTTGACCATCGGCTCGATAACCGAAGAGGTGGTGGTCACCGGAGAAAGCGTCGAACAGGTAGAGACTACATCCTCGGACCTAACCAGCACGATCACCGGCAAGCAAATTGGCGAGCTGGTTCTGAACGGCCGCAACTTCACTCAATTGGTCACGCTGGCGCCCGGTGTCGTCAACCAAACGGGTCAGGACGAAGGCACCGTCGGCATAAATGGCAACGTCGCCTACGCAATCAATGGCGGTCGCACCGAATATAACAACTGGGAGGTCGACGGCGGCGACAACATGGACAATGGCTCCAATGCCACGCTCAACGTCTACCCGAATCCGGAAGCCATCGCCGAATTCAAGGTGATGACGTCAAACTACGGCGCTCAATATGGCCGCAATGGTTCTGGCACGGTCGAAATCGAGACAAAATCGGGCGGGAGCTCATTTCACGGAAGCGCTTTCGAATATCTTCGCAACGATATCTTCAATGCGCGATCCTGGGAGCAAGGGCAAGATGTGACGGAGCCCAAAGCTCCCTACAAGAAACACGACTTCGGTTACACAATCGGCGGGCCGATCTATATTCCTAATCATTACAACTCTGACAAGAGAAAAACCTTTTTCTTCTGGTCGCAGGAATGGCGGCGCGAAAAGAATCCTTCTACGATTCTCCAAAACGTCCCGTCAGATGCCGAGCGAAACGGAGACTTCTCCGCGCTGTGCGTCCATGAGCCTGGGGATTGCCCAAAAAACGTTGCCAATACCGCGGCGGTTCCCATTGACCCAGTTGGCCAAGCC
>Ga0157376_10001845_pt1 | contig 14125 bp, 14 predicted proteins | sample M45metaG_FD_121801 | JGI IMG/M metagenome (GOLD analysis project Ga0157376, IMG submission 121801) | Miscanthus rhizosphere microbial communities from Kellogg Biological Station, Michigan, USA - M4-5 metaG | ecosystem: Host-associated > Plants > Roots > Rhizosphere > Soil | place: USA: Michigan... | reverse complement strand
TTCAACTCGAAGTTGACGCCGTCGAGAGCGCGGAATACATGCGCTGCGCCGCGTCCGGCAAGAAGGTCCAGCACCAGCCGAACGCGACCGCCGCGCGCCGCCACCTTGGCGTAGTCCTTGCCGACGTTGTCGAGCTTGAGCAGCGACGTTGTCATCGCCGGGTGCTACAGGAAGTCTTCGAAGTGAGGCGAAAGGCGCCGGAACACCCAGCGGCCGGCGAAAAAGAGCAGGAGCGCAGCGACGAGCGCGACCGCGTCGCCCCAATGCAGCGCGAGCCGGCCATCGAGCAGCGCCTCGCGCAGCCGCGCCACGAGCCAACCGAAGGGATTGGCCGCGACCCACGGGCGCGCACTTTCCGGCACCAGCGTGAGGGGATAGAGGATTGGCGTCAGATACATGGTGATCATCAGGACCGGCATCAGCACGTGCTCGACGTCGCGGATAAAGACCTGCAACGCCGCGAGCAGCAATGCGAGTCCCGTTACGGCGAGCGCGAGGACAATCCACAATGGCACGGCGATCAGCAATCCCTCGAAGCGAACGGGCTCGCCGAATGCTCTCAACGCCACGAGCACCACGAGATAGCCGGCGAATTGCAGCGCGAGCGTCGCGCCCACCGACGCGTAGACGACGATCTCGTGCGGAAACGCAACCTTGCGGATGAGCCCCGCGTACGCGGCGAGGCTCACCGTCGCGCGCATGATTGCCTCCTGTGCCGCAAGCCACGGCCAGAGGGCGACCGCGACGAACAACAGAAAGCTCTTGCCCTCGAAGCTCGCGGCCCGGAAGACCGACGTGAACACGAAATGGTAGACCGCGAGCAGCGCCAGCGGATGCAGGAAGGCCCACGCGAGCCCCGTGGCGCTACCGAGATAGCGGTTCGTGAGCTCGCGCGTGAAGAAGTTGACGAAGAGCGCGCGGTCGCGCACGGCCGCGATCGCATCGCCGCTGCGGACCGCCGAGAGGATCGGCTGGGAAATGAGATCCGCCATGGCGACAGGATACAAGAACCTGGCGCGGCGGACGGAACGATCCCGGTGCGGGGGTCGCGTAGACGCCGGCGCTATTTGGGCGCGGAAGGACCGGAAGGCACCTGCCGCAGCATTTCGGAGCTGATGGCCGGAGACGAAGGCGAGGACTGCCCCATCAGCGCTTCGATGGCTTGCGTGTTGACCTCCAGGCGGGAATCCGAACGGATGCCCGCGACCAGCGCGTCCCGCTTCTCATTGACGTAATTCGTGCGCATTTCGTCGATGATCTTCACCTTCACTTCGTCGAACTGAAGTGGGTGCGCCGGCTTGCGGCCTTCGAACCTGATGATGTGGTAGCCGAAGCTCGAAAGAACCGGCTCGCTCAAGTCGCCAGGATTGCGAAGGCCGAAGGCCGCGAGCTCGAACGCGGGATCCATTGCGCCGCGAGGGAACCACGAAAGGCGCCCGCCATTGCTCGCTGCGGTCGGATCGTCCGACACCTCCTTCGCCAGCGCCGGAAAATCCGCGCCGGCCGCGAGCTTGGCTCGGGCTGCCTGCGCGGCTGCAAGCGCTGCTTCCTTGCTCCGTTTGTCGATCTTGAAGAGGATGTGCGACGCGTCGATTTCCTCGGGGGCCGAGTACTTATTGCCGCCCGCAAGATAGAGCTCGCGGGCGCGTGCGGCATTGCGCTCGGAATTGCGGTCGAACTCGGCTCGCGCCTCGGCTTCGACCTTTTCGAGCATTTGAGTTGCGAGCAGGCGGTCGGTCGCGAGCGCGATCCGGCGCGCGATGTCGGGGTCGCGATCCGCGCCCTGGGCGCGGGCGCGCGCGGCGAGGGTCTTGCTGACCAGCAGGCTGTTGAGCACCGCCTGCACGCGCTGCGGGCTGCTCGCGAAGGCATCGCGCTTGTCCGGAGGGATGCGCTCGAGATCGGCGTCAAAGTCGCCGCGTGTGATCACGGTCTCGGGGCTCTTGACCAGCACGACGCTCGAGCTTTCGGCGGCACCGGCCGGCGGTACGACGACCGCTGCGAGAAGGATGCCCAGCAACGCAGGGACGATAGGGGAGACGAGGTTCATCGATCGTAAAATGTGCGCCCGGGGAAAAGGCGCATTGCGTTTTGCAGGAGGAATGACAAGGCCCCGGCAACCGCCGGGGCCCGTCACAAATGAAGAACGTCAGCTCAATATCGCGCCGGCCGGAAGGCGCCGATCACGGCTTTGTTGCCTCGATCCGCATGTCGCAAGCGGCCCCCGCGAACTGGCAGGTCGAATTCCCCGCCACGTCACGGCTCGTAATGTTGAGATAATACTGCGTTCCCGGTACCAACGTCGCGACTCCTCGCATAACGCTTGGCGCGACAGCGTACTGAATGCCGGTGTCGTAGCCGTAGCGCGTCCACGGCCACGCCTGCGAGAAATCACAGGGCGTGGTAGAAATCGACGTCACGCGGTCCGTGCCATTGAGGTTGCCGGGATAACCCGCAACTGAGACGGCTGATCCCGAGAAGCCCGTTGCTATTGGGGTGAACGCCACGACGACGATTCCGTTGGGACCGATCGGGCCCTGCGCAGTGTTGAAGGTATCGACGGTGAAGTTGGCCCCACTCGCCCAGTTCCAGTTGAAGAACAGCGTCCTGCTGTAGCCGGGGCACGTAAGCCCGCCCACGACGGTGCCGGCGCCTGGCACGGTTGCCGTAACCGTTGAAGGGCTCGCGCACGCACTTCCGTTGCATGCGGTAACCGTGTAGGTCGTTGTCAGCGCAGCCGATCCCGTATTCGGCGGAAGGACGTCTGCAACAGGCTGCCACGAGGAGACGTTCCTAGTCCAAGTGATCGGACCCGTCGCTGAACATCCGGCCGATACACCGACAGTGACGGTACCTCCAGCGCTCGTAAGCGGCGACGGCGCTGTCGAAATCGTTGCCGAGCAACCCGTCGGCGCCCCTGGGGACTGGTTGGCCGGGACGCAGGTCAAGGTTTGTGCGCCGGAATCAAAATCGAAGCGGATGCAATTGGGGTCCGACAGCGTAATCGTCGCTGCTTGTGCCGGGGAGGAACCTGCGCCAACAAAGGCAAGCGAGCCGAAAACAAGGTAGGAGAAAGCGGTTTTACGCAGAGACGCACTGATCATCTCGGATACCTTTACAGTCGAAATCGTTGACACTTCAAGTAACGGTTGAACAAATGCGTCGAACCGCCCGGATATGCTTAGGATTATAGATCGGGCCGCCGTCCATCGGCAAACCCAGCCGACAGACGGACGATCGCTGATCGCCTGTACAAGACCAATCCCAAATCGGGAAACGCTCAGGAGCGCGAAAAATAGGGGGGCGGAACCAGCGTTCCACCCCCCCGGGACCTTCTATTTCTACTTACTGTTTTCTTATTGGATCTTTGTCGTCTTGTGGTGCACAAAAGTGACACCAAAAGTCGACAGGTACGACTTTCCGTTGATGACGATCGCGTCGTTCTGGAACGTCTCAGCGGCAAATCCAACCACCGGCAGCCCGAAGTAAGTGACCGTCGAATTAGCCGTCGTCGCCGCTGCCAAGTCGATCGAAACGGTGCTGTTCGGAACCATCCTATGCACGGCAGCCGCCGCCGGGTCGTTGAACGCGAACGTCGACCAGCCATTGCTAAACGCGGTGGCCAGCGACTTCGTGTTGGTAGAGCCGAAGATGTTTCCGCCGTTGAAGTTCACGGAGGTGGCTTCGAAGCAGATCGTCGGTCCAGGCGCGCCCGGGGTTTGCGGCGAGAAGTCCGAGCTGGTCACGACTTGCGGCGAGGCCTCTTCGCGGTTGAACACCACGGCGAAGGTCGGTTCGCACGCGCCGACACCGGTCACATAGGTCGATGTGAACGGCGCCCTGACACCCGGATTGACGTACGCATACTTGGTCGGCATCGTGATGATCCACGACGTTTGCGACTTCGTTCCGGTGTCGAGCACGTATTCGTTCGTGATCGCGTTGCCCAGCAGAACCGCAGTGACGGCATCGTTGCCGTTGGCCCACAGCGACGAGTACAGCGTGGCCTTGCTGATGATATCGCTGCGCGGGAACGCATCGGCGTAGATCGGATTCAGCGAACCGGTATCCCTGTACTGACCGGGGAAACCGGCACCCCAGAAATTGTCTAGCGCGGTCGCGGCTTGCGAGAATGCGCCGCCGCCCGCCGGGTTGACGATGATCACGCCACCGAAGAGACCACCACTGGGCGGCCGGATATCGGCCGACGCGCCCGCGTCGGTGATCCCGCAGGGGGGCACGCCCGAAACGTGGGTTGCCTTGGCGGCCGTCGTGCCGGTTTCCGTCCCCATCTCGAAGACTTCGAAATAGCCTTCGGCCGTGCGCGCAACGTTCAGATCACCCGTGTCGGTGATCGACAGGGTCCGGAATTGGACAGGCACGTTCGGCGTGAACGAAGGAATCGTGCAGGACGTGTCGTTGGTCGAGATCTGGGCGCCCGCCGTGGCTGGGTCCGCCCCGCTGACAATCGGGCCCGGGGTGATGGTGGCCGTCCAGACGTCGAACGGGGACAGGAACACGTTGAAGTCGAGCACTTCCACGCTGTTGCGGCCCTCGCGGAAGCGAACCTTGACGGCCTTGACGCTGCCGGTCGTGTTGACGACCGAGAACAATGTGTTGTACGGCTGGCCAGCCGCGTTGCTTCGAACGGTGTAGTAGGGGTAAATCAGAACTTGCCCCAACCCATCCGCAGAAATGTTGACGGCTTCGGCAGTACTCGCCGCGCCGACCGCGGCAACGCCCGCAATAGCGGCGTACAGCGCTTTTCTCGTGAAAGTGTTCATGGTTTTTTGGTAACTCCTCTGTTTCCGGATTGAAGTGAGTACGTTCGGAACCTACAACGGATAAATCTTATTATAGCAGTACCGCTTTTACAATCAGTTCAGCCTCGAAGCCCTCGACTGCCTGTGGATATTCTGCAACATGGCCACATCCGTCAGAGATAAACAAGCCACGCTGCGCCCTTGTCCAGCACCCAGGTTTCGTATAGCGGCGTCTGGATGCCCCTCATGACCTTGCCCGGCACCGGATAATCGTAGGTCACTTTGAGCTCGACCTTGCACGCTTCCGCTTCACAGTTGACCGACTCGACCGTGGCCGACTTGTACTGAATCTTTCCAATGCGCTCCACATAACTGGAGAGCGACACGGTCTGGCGCGAAGTCGGGCTCAGGAAGCCGTACGCGGCGTCCATGTCACCCTTGATCAGCGCTGCCCACCGAGCATTGGCACGCTCCTTCACCGCGGCCTGCTTCACGTCAGCAGGGGTGTCCTTCGTGAGGCCGCCGCCCACCGCCGCGCAACCCGCCATCCCCACCAGCGCCAACCACGACGCGACCCTGCGTCCCTTTTCCCAACATTGCGACATCATTCGGATTGCCCTTGCAAAAATGCTTTTCAAGCGCCCTGGTGCGAACCGCCGAGGACCACCAATGACCAAGCCATCAGAAACCGAATCCCGAATCAAACTCACACGCGCCGCGGCGCCGCAATCCTCAAGCCGAGACTAACGAAAGCGTCTGCGTGCGTCAATGCGCGCCGACAATGAGCGGAGCACTCAAACTGCATGTTGCGGCCGAGCAACATCAAAATGTCGGGAGTTGGCGACGCTTTTCCCATGTTTGGAGGCGAAAACCGTCGGGGAATGGCGACGCTCGCGTACCGTAGCGCCCTCACTCGGGCTTGGGTGCGCTACCGTACGGATCCGGCGACTTCGCCCTTCGGAACACGTCGAACGTATCGTCGATTTGCTGCATCCGGCGACGCAGATCCTCGATCGTGCTCTTGAGGTCGTTCTCGTTTTCTACGACGCGCGGCGTAATGAACATCACGAGCTCGGTGCGGTTCTTGGTGAGTTGCTGGTCTCCGAACAAGCCGCCGATGATGGGAATGCGCGACAGGAGCGGCAGCCCCTTCGACGAGTTGCCCGTCGTCTCGCCGATGAGCCCGCCCATCACCATCGTCTGACCCGATTGCACGTTGACGATCGTCTGCACCGAGCGCGTGTTGATCGGCGGCGCGTCACCGGGATTGGCGACCGGACCCGGATCGCTCACCTCGGCTTGCACATCCAGAGTAACGAGCCCGCCCGCGTTGATGTGCGGCGTGACTTGCAGCAATACGCCGGTGTCGATGTATTGCGACGTCGTCGTGACGACGTTGGTCGTGGTGTTGCTCCCGCTGCCGACGAAGCTCTGCTGGTTGATCGGAATCTTGTTGCCGGCCTTGATCGTCGCCTTCTGGTTGTCGAGCGCGGCCAGGTGCGGATTGGCCACGACTTTGGTGTCACCGTAAGTGTCGAGCAAGTGCAGCACCGCCTGCACGCCGCCGGGGAAGGCCGCGTTGTTGATGATGTAGGTGAAGCCCTGCGCGAGATTGAGCCCGGGATTGGTGGTGCCTCCCGAAACCGGCGGAATTCCGGGATTGAACGGCGTGCTGCGCGTGATGAGTCCGCCTGCGCCGCGCCCGCTGGGTGACGCGCCCCTAAACAGCCACTCTATGCCGAAGTCGATCTCGTCCGTCAGCGTCACCGACGCGATCGTGACTTCGATCGCCACCTGCCGGGAGGGCACGTCGAGCTTCTTCAGCGCGGCTTCGATCACGGTGTATTCCGGCGCGGTCGCCACGATCAGCAGGGTGTTGTTGTCCTTGTCGGCCACGACCTGGATGTTGCGCACGATGCCGATTCCCTCGGCGGCGCGTGCGACCGCCTGGGCCACGGCGCCTGGAGGAGGAGTGGCCGGCACCGGGACCGCGGGCGCGGGCGTTGTGGCCTGGGACTGGAACGTGGGCGGCGAGACGATCGTTCCCGCCGGCGTTCCCGGTGCGAGCGTCGGCGGCGGGGTCGCGCTTGCGGGGGCTGCACGTCCGGTGAATGCCTGGGTCAGGAGCGGACCGAGCTTTTCGGCGCGCTGATTCTGCAGGTTGTAGACGTAGAAGCGCGGCCCGTCGCCACCGCCGCCCTGGTCGAGGCGCGCGACCCACTTCTTCGCCTCGTCGAGGTAGGCGGGCTGCGGGCTGATCACCAGCAGCGCATTCATCCGCTCGATCGGGATAATGCGCAGGATGCCGGCCAGCGGCCCGGTGTTCCGATCGCCGACGATCTTGTCGAGCTCCTGGCCCACGGCCTTGACATCGGCGTTCTGCAGGACGAAGAGGCCCACCGACATCCCTGCAATCCAGTCCACATCGAACAATTCGACGGTTTCGATGAGGTGGCGGAGCTCCCGCTCGGTGCCGGACAGGATCAGCAGATTGCGCAGGTCGTCGGGCCGGATCGAGGTGGCGTCCTTCGCAAGAGGTTCCAGGATGCGGATCATCTCGCGCGTACCGATGTAGCGAAGCGGAACGATCTGCACCGAAAAGCCCGGCGGCAGCGCCCGCTGCGAGTTGCCCAGTTGCGGCGTGACGTTGCCGCGCACCGCGACCGCGCTCGGCAGGACCTTGTAGAGCCCCCCCTCCTTCACCATCGTGGCGCCGTTCATTCGCAACAGCGTTTCGAGCGTGGCCGGCAGCGCGTCACGCGGGATTCCCGCGGAGGTCCGGATGGTCACCACTCCACCCACCGAGGCGTCGATCGTGTAGGCCTCGTTGAGGATGTCGCCAAGAATGTTCTTGACCACTTCGCGCAAATCGGCGCCCTCGAAGTTCAGGACGACGTTGCCTCCACCGGCTTGCGGCGTCGCCCCCGCCGGCAGGCCTCCGCCCGGAATCTGCCCTTTCACCACGACACCCGTGCCCTTGTAGATGCGCCCGGCATCCTCGTTTCCGTCGGGGGCCGCGAGCCTCGTCCGGCGTGCGGCCTCCTCGAGTCCGGGCGAGATCGCCGGACTCACGCGGTGCGCGGTCGCGCTGCTCGAGGGTGGCCTCCCGCTGCCGGAGTCGGCGGGTGGCGTCGCGCACGAGGCGACGAGGAGCGCCGCAGTCGACACGATGGCGCAGAGGGCAGGCAGTCGATTTTTCATTGTCTTGTCCATCGCGCGCCGCAGCCCGCCGGGCCCGGATTATCGCCGGATATCATTTAACGGAGGGGCGATTGCCCATTGCACGTTCGCGGTAAGCCTGGTCCAGCTGGTTCCAGCGCGGATCCGCTTGGGGCACGACCGCGATGGGTGCCGCTGTCGTGGGTGTGACGGCGGGTGTGACTGGCGCCGGGGGAGCCGCCGGCGAATCGGCGCCCGCCGCGGCGGCGGCCCTGGCGGCGCGGCGCCGCTCGGCAAGTGTCTGCGTCGCCTGGTTGGCCTCGGGAGTCGCGGGCATCGCGGCAGTCGGAGCTGCTTGCGGAACGACCGGAGGCTGCGGCACGGCGCCGCCCGTCACCGGCACGGGCGGGGGCGTGGTGGGGCGCGGATTGACGCCGACCCGAAGCAAAAGCTCCTCGGATTCGTCGCCGAGCGTCAATCTGACACGGTCGGGCTTCACATCCGCCACCAGCATTCCATTGACGCTGTCGCCGGCCAGCACGCGGCGCGGCTTGTTGCCGGCGACTTCGCGCAGGAACGCGGTGTGCTTGCCGTCGACGATTAACGTGCCCGTCAACGCAAACTGGCCGCGCTGCAGCCGACCGACCGCGGCCTCCTGCGCCACGGGGGCCGGACGGCGGGTCGGATTGAAGAGCGTCCGCTGCACCATTTCGTTGTGCCCGGCCACACCACCGGCGATTGCGTAATCGGGCAGCAGCGACGCCACCACGGGTTTCGGGGCAATCGGCTCCGCGAGCTCGGGGCGCCGATCGAGGGCCCTTCCCCAGCGGGTCTCGAGGCCGATGATCACGAACAGCGCGGCGAGCGGCAGCAGCCACCAGAGGGTCGTATGAATCCGTGCGGAAAGGTTGCTCATGGCTCCTCTCACTTCCTGTCCGGGTCGGCGAACGCGTACCCGGCAACGTCGAGTTGTACGTTCACTTCGGGCTCCTGGCCGGGCGCCGGTCTGAAGCCACGGAATGCGTTGAGCGGTCGCAGCGTCATGTTTTCGACCGAGAGATAAGGCGGCTGCGCCTCGAGTGCATACAGGATCTTCTGCAGCGCGGGCGTCGACGCGAAGAACTGCACCGTCACCGTAATCTGGCGGAACCGCCCGTCGTCCTTCGGACCCTGATTCTGGCTCGTCGTGATGCGCCCGCCATTGCTCTCGATCGCCGCCCGCACCTGCTCCTGCAATTCGGCGCCGGCGAGATTGGGGGCGGTGTTCTTGAGGAAGAAGCGGCGACCGTCCTTCTGGCGCATCGAATCGAGCGCCTGGCGGTACTCGGGCGCCTGCGCCGCAACCCGGCGGTAGCGCTCGATGCGGTCGGTCAACTCCGCGATTGTATCGTCGTAGTGCTTGTGAAGGAGCAGCAATGGCCCGAGCAGCACCGACAGCACGAGCACGACCGCGACCACGAGCAGCGCGACCGCGAGCAGACGTTGCCGCGCCGGCGGAAGCTTGCCGATCGCTGCGATCATTGCGGCGCCTTTGCGGGTTCGGGAGACGGTACCGCCTCGACCGGAGGCGGCGATACGCTGCCCGGCACCGGTCTCGCAGGAGCCGCGACTGCGGGCGCCGCGGGCGGACCGCTCTTGCCGGGTGGATTTCCCTTAGCCGCGGGCGCGGACGCGGGGGGTGGTGCGCCCACCGCGGGCGCCGACCCAGCGGGGGGCGGGGGTTCGGCGCCGGCGGCGGCAAGCTGAACGAGAGGCGGCGGCGGCAACGGCTTCAGTTGCGCACCAAGGTCGAAAATTTCCCCGGGGCCTGGCTGAATCTTGGTGGTCGGCGACCGCGGCGCGGCCTCGCCAAACAGGTTGGAATCCTCGAGCAGCGATATAAGGCGGCCCGCATTGGCGCTCTCGCCGCGGACGAGAATTTCGCGCTTGGCGTCCTTCCCCTTCACCGTGTTCTTGAGCTCGAGCTGCGTGAGCCACGTGTCGTCGGGGAGGAGCTTCGTCACATCCTCGACCGACTGCAGCGCGCTGGGATAGGCATATTTCTTCGCCAGCGCGAAGTTGTATTCGCCGGTGAGCCGTTCCAGCTGCTCGCGCAGCGCATTCGACGCATCGGCCTGCACCCGCCCCTGGCCCGCCAGTTGCATGAGCGCAATGGCATATCCGCGCTTCTGCCAGATGGGTAGCGCGGTCGCGACGAGCGCCGCGACGGCGATCAGAGCGAGCGGCGCCCAGATACTCCATCGGCGCAGCGTGGCGGCTTCCGGTCGCTCGGCCGCGGGCAGAAGGTTCAGCGCCTTGCCCGGCCCGGGCGGACCGCTGGGCCGGTCGGGCGTGACGGCGACCACCGTCGCGCCCCAGCTTTCGGCGCGCCGCCGCGATTGCTCCACCACCGTCTTGAGCGCAGCGGCCCAGTCGACGCGCAGCTCCCGCTTGACCGGGTCGCGCCCGACGATGTTGGCGTCGAAGCTCATCTCCTCGGCCTTGAAGGGAGTGTGCCGGTCGAGGTCGTAGCCAAGGACCTGGGCAAGGTTGTCCTCGACTGCCGCCGGGAGGCTGATCGTCTTCCGCAGGACCTGGCTCGCGGGCAACGCGACGACGATCTCCACAGGATCCGCCTTGGCGCCGCCCGCGGCGGGCGACAGCGATTCGATGGCGGCGCGTCCCGCCGTCAGCACTGCATCCTGGTCGCCCGTCAACGGAATGCGGGCGGCCTCCTGGTAGGCAAGGTGGCTGTTGGCGAGCTCGGGCACGAAGAGCACGACAGTATCCGGCTCGAACGCCAGGACGGGGCGCATGCGCATCCTCGCCATCGCGTGGCGCAAGCGGTGCGGGATCAGCGGGACGAGCTCGCCCGCCCACCACCGCCAGAACGTGATGAGGCCGAGGCGGCGCGACAAGGCGCGCCACCGTTGCCGAAGATCAAGGCTTGCCGGTTCCATTTTGCTGCTCAGATTTCCCGCTCGCGGTCGCTTCGGACGTCGGTTCCGCCGCCCCCTCCTGCCAGAGCAGGGTCACCATGGGGCGCCGCGCGTCCATCACCGGCCGGAGCACGGCGTCGCGGGCGAAGGTTACACCATCCGGCATCCGGGCCACGACATGGATCCGCCAGACGGGCGAGGCCGCGCCCGCAAAGCCCTGCGCCTGCGGGAACGGAGGTATCGGCAAATGGTTCTTGAGCGCATCGTCGCGCGTGGCGATGAAGGTGTCGGCCAGTTCCGGCGTGACGCCGGGCATGGCGAGCAGGACGTCGCGGCCGGCCGTCATCAGATTGACGCCCGGCTGCCGCGAATAGATCGTGAGCGTGTGGGCAATGCGGGTCATCAACGCCGGCGTCATCCCGAGGACGCGCTGCAACTCGCCGACGCTCTCGAAGGGCGCATTGGTCGGCACATATTTCGAACCGGCCGCCTGGTACTCCGGCGCTTCGGCGCCGTTCGGATGCTTGAGGTCGTCGGCATCGCGCCAGTCGAGGATCGCCTCCAGCGTGCGCTGCGCGGCTTCCTGGTCGAGACCGGCGACGTTCTGCAGCAGCCCCTTCAGCAACGCGTCGGGCGCCGTGTTGAGGTCGATGCGGGCGCTCTCGTCGTACGCCGTCGCCGTCAGCGCGACCTCGCCTTCGGTCCACGCGTGGGGCTGGCCGTCGGCGTTCCAGGCATCCGCGGCGACGCGCGGCCGCGACACCTCGAAGGCCGTGCGCTCGACGGCACCGTCGGCCGCCGCGCGCGCCTGCGCCAGCGACATCGTGTTGCGGGCGGCAAGCGCTTCGCCGCGCATGCTGTACGCGAAGCTGCTGCCGATCACCGCGATCAGCACCGTGAGCCACAGCACGACGATCAGGGCGATCCCGCGTTGCGATGGAATGTTCATCTGCCAACCCGCGTGCAACGACTCGAACGGTGGTCCCAGACCGCACAGCCCGCTTCCGGCGATCGCCTCGGCTCGACGACGATCGTCGGCCAGGGAGTTCCCTTGACGGGCTTCACGTCGATGCGCACGAGGAGCGGCAGGCGTTGCCGGTCTTCCCAGCGATCCCGCCACGACGGCGCGTCGACGTCGGCGGCATTGGCGTCGCGGCCGAAATAGCCGATCTTGAGCTCCGCGATCCCGTCGGCGAGCACCGAGCGGTCGGCATCGCGAAACTCAGGCTCCTTCAACGCACCGGTATCGGGAACGACGCGTTCCTGCACGAGCTGCGATTTCTCCCCGTTGCCGACGACTGCGAGCCGGAAGTAGTAGACTCCGCCGCCCGCGACCCGCTCCGGCAGCACCGCCGCGTAGCGCAGCTCGCTCTGTTCCCCGCCGAACAGCAACGGGAGCTCGGCCGCCTTCCACATCCGTTGCGGATACTGCTCGGAGAGCTGGGTGCGGAGGTAAGCAGTCGTGGCCCGCATGTCCGAGACGTGCTCGGCCTTGGCCTCGCCGCCGTCCCAGCTCTGGGACGCGAGGTTGAGCGAGCCGTAGAGGATGGACGCCATGCCGGCCATCAGCATGAGTGCGAGCATGAGCTCGATGAGCGTGAACCCCCGCGTTCGGCAAATCGCGCCTTGGGACGGCCCGGCGGCGCGAGTTGAACAGCCCCCACGCTCACTTCGTTCGCTGCCCCCCGAGGGGGCGCAAATCGCGCCTTGGGACGGCCCGGCGGCGCGAGTCATGGCGTCTCCCGCGGGCCGAGGCGCGTTGTCGCGAGCGCGAACGTTCGCTTGCCGCCGGACGGCGAAGGAAACGTCACTTCTGCGGAGACCTTGTAGAGGCGCGTCGGCATCGTCTCGGCCGCGCGCTCGAGGTCGGGCGACACGCCCTCGGGACGGTAGGGGACAACGCGCGTCGCCCACTCGATGCGGCCCTCGTCGGCTGTCCCGTTGTCGGTTGCTTCGCGCAGCGGTTGCGTCGCCCCCGCCTTGGCGAGCGCGCTCTCGGCAACCAGCACCGCCTTGGTGTAATCGTCCGCCGCCGACATGTTTTGCAGCGCGCCGGAAAAGAGCCGGAAGAGCGCCGTGGCGACGAGCGACAGGATCACGAAGGCGACGAGGACCTCGAGCAGCGAGAAACCGCGCGCCGGCATCGGGCGGCGAGTCCTTGAACGGTGGCGGCGCAACGGCCGCTCAATCGAGAATCGCAACACGGCCGGTGAGCCAATCCACGTCGACGTTGAACTTGCGCTCTCCGGCGGTGAGAGTCACGCGCCCGCCGTTCGAGCCTCCATCGGGGAAGAAACGGATGGCGCCCGTCTTCTCGTTGACGAGGTCGCTCTGCGCCGTGAAAAGCTTGAGCTCGATCTGCCGGGGCATAGTGTGCGTCCGCGGGTCGCCCTCCAGCTGGAACGTGCGCGCTTCCAGATCGAGCATGACGCGGGTTTCCCTTCTCGTTGCGAGCGCCTCGCTTCGCGCGAGCCGCAAGCCCGCCGCGATCTCCCGCGTCGCTCCCTTGAGCTCGCCGGTCGACACTCCGCCGCCGAACATCGGCACTACGATGGCCGCGAGGATCGCCATGATCGAGAGCACGATCAGGAGCTCGAGGAGCGTCACGCCGCGCAGGCGCCGGCCGGCGCGGAGCGCGCCGGTGATCGACGGCGCGGTGGAACGACTCCCCATCACTGCGAACTCGTGATGTCCTTGTTCGGCCCTTCGCCGCCCTCTTTGCCGTCGGCGCCAAGCGAGCTGATTTCGTACGGCGCGCTCTGCGCCGGCGAAACATATTTGTATTCGTTGCCCCATGGATCCTTCGGCACGGTCGATTTCTTCCAGTACGGTCCGTTCCAGTTCGTGACGCCCGTCGGCGCGGCGATCAGCGCCTGCAGGCCTTCCTGCGTGGTGGGATAGCGGCCGATTTCGAGCTTGTAGAGATCGAGCGTCTGGCCGATCTGGCCGATCTCGATCTTGGCGGCATCGGCCTTGGCCTTTTCGCCCTTGCCGATGAAGTTGCCGCCGACGATGCCAAGCACGATGCCGATCAGCACCAGCACGACCAGAATTTCGATGAGCGTCATGCCCGTTTCGGCATCACGACCGATTGCGGATCGGACCATCCTTTTTCCTTTGCAAGGGGCGGCGGAGTCGATGCTGTGCCGCGCGGAGTTCGTTAGACAGGGTTCACTGCACAAGTTCGCTCATGCCCATGACGCCCAGCAATATCGAGAACACGATGCCGCCGATGAACACTGCGAGCGAGAGAATCAGCACCGGCTCCAGTATCGCGAGAAAGCG
>Ga0157376_10001844_pt1 | contig 14126 bp, 15 predicted proteins | sample M45metaG_FD_121801 | JGI IMG/M metagenome (GOLD analysis project Ga0157376, IMG submission 121801) | Miscanthus rhizosphere microbial communities from Kellogg Biological Station, Michigan, USA - M4-5 metaG | ecosystem: Host-associated > Plants > Roots > Rhizosphere > Soil | place: USA: Michigan... | reverse complement strand
GAGTTGCTCGACCAACAAGGTCCTTTTGCCCGCTCGCGCACACTCTCGCGCAATCGCCACTCCGATAATCCCGCCGCCGATTACGGCCACCTGAAAATGCTGGCCGCCCAGCGGTTGGCGATTGTTGCTTGCGGTTGTCATGGAAACTCGGCCAAGACCCCAATGCTCAGGGACACTGCGCCAGATAGAGTGTTACTCACGTGCCATATTTCCGAGTAGATAACGGTGGTGTAAGCACAAGGTCACCAAACGGTTACCCCGCCCGTTCCATCCTCGTCCGAGAGTCCGTCGAAAGTAACCTGCGATCCCCTAAAGAGCTCATAAGTCCAGCCGCTTCAGGCCTATGCCGTTGCTTCCCATAGCAGGCCTCATTTAGATTGGTGCCGATGACCTTTACCACCGGGGAGCGATTCGAGCGGGCGGTCCAGATCATGCGCCGGTTGCGGGAGCCCGGCGGTTGCCCCTGGGATCGCGAACAGACCTTCGACTCCATCAAGCCTTACACGCTCGAGGAAACCTACGAGGTCCTGGAGGCGATCGACAATCGCGATTGGAAGGAGCTCAGCGGCGAACTCGGAGACCTTTTGTTGCAAGTCCTTTTTTACTCGCAGATGGCGAAGGAGGATGGTTCTTTCTCGATCGACGATGTACTCGACCGGCTCTCGAATAAGCTAGTGCGCCGACATCCGCATGTCTTCGGGGACGTGCAGGGCGATACCAGCTCCGAGGTTCTACGGAACTGGGAGGCGATTAAAGCTCAGGAAAAGAAGCAACGTCTTGCTGATGAAGGCAAGAAAGACACAAACGAGGAAGAGACCAGGTCCATTTTGGCGAACGTTTCCACATCTGTCCCATCGCTGCTCGAAGCTCATAAGCTCAGTGCCCGCGCCGCGCACGTTGGATTTGACTGGCCAAATATTGAAGGTTTGTTCGAAAAGCTCGAAGAAGAGACCCGCGAACTGCGAGAGCAACTGCAGGAGTTCCCGGCGCCCGGCCCGAGGCCACAGGCTCGCGGAATCGCTGGTTCGGGGCGTCCAGAGATTCCGGACGATCTCCGGAAACGCCTCGAAGAGGAGGTCGGTGATCTCTTCTTTGTTTTGGTCAATATTGCTCGTTACCTCTCCCTCGATTCGGAATCGGCGCTCAAGATCACGAACCGGAAATTTCGTCGCCGCTTCCTGTGGATGGAGCAACAGCTTCACCGGTCCGGACGCACGCCGGAACAAGCAACCGTGGAAGAACTCGAAACCCTATGGCAACAGGCCAAACAGCAGGAAAGACCGAGAGCGTGACGTCCGATTCGCTGGCGATTCGCATGTGCCACGAACTCGAGGATATGCGCGCTGCAGTTGCACTCCAGAAAGAGATCTGGAACTTCTCCGACCTCGATTTGGTGCCGCTGCGATTATTTGTGGTGGCCGAAAAAGTGGGCGGCCAGGTTATCGGCGCCTTCGCCGAGGACCGCATGGTGGGCTTTGCGCTCTCGGTCCCGGGAGTTCGCGGTGGGCACCACTATTTGCATTCCCACATGTTGGGCGTCCACAAAGACTACCGAAATGGCGGACTTGGACGCCGCATCAAGCTGTTCCAGCGAGAGGAAGCTTTGACCCGCGGATTCGATCTCATTGAGTGGACATTCGATCCGCTCGAGATCAAGAACGCTTGGCTCAACATCGAAAAGCTTGGCGCGATCACCCGCCGCTACACGATCAATCAGTACGGAATCACCTCATCACCGCTGCAGGGCGGATTGCCTACTGATCGCTTGATTGCGGAATGGTGGCTCAAGTCGCGCCGTGTCGACACCTTACTGAGCGCTGGTGCGGTTCCCAACTACGATTGCCCCGTGCGCATCTCCGTTCCCGCACCCATCTATGAGTGGAAATCGTCTCCGGAAACACGCAATCGCGCTGCCGATGTTCAGAGCAGCAATCGGTCACAGTTTCTGAAGTCGTTCGCCGAGGGACTCGCCGTACTCCGCTACGAGCGGGATCCCGAAGGCAATGGAAAGTTCTTGCTTGGCGCGTGGGATGAACCTTGGTCCTATGCCAGCCATGAGCCATGAGCATTTAGTGTCACCGGAAGGATAAACATGCCAGGCCGCGAATCGATCGACAACGGCGTCAAATCGGGCTCCGCCACGCTGTCCACTGATGCTTCGCTAAAAATCGAAGCGATCACCTTGCGGGAAATTCGGATGCCGCTCGTGCACTTTTTCGAGACCAGTTTTGGACGAACCTACAGCCGTCGCATCCTGCTGGTGACCGTGCATTGCGAAGGACAAGACGGCTGGGCGGAATGCGTTGCTGGAGAGGATCCGTTCTACAGCAGTGAATGGATCGAGAGCGCTTGGGCGGTCACGAAAGAATATCTCGCTCCGATGCTTTTAGGCCGTTCCATCACGCAGGGTCGCGAAGCGGCGGAGTTGATGGCGAAAGTTCGTGGCCACCGCATGGCGAAGGCTGCATTAGAAAACGCACTCTGGGACGCCGAGGCCCGCGTGAGGCAGGTCCCGCTTTGGAAACTGCTTGGTGGCTCGCGTCGAGAAATCGCGTGCGGCGTCTCGATCGGAATTCAGGATTCGCTCGAGCAACTCTTAGAGAAGATCCAGACCGAATTGGACGCTGGCTACCGTCGGATTAAACTTAAGGTCAAACCCGGCTGGGACCTGAATATTCTGGAGAAGGTCCGCTCCCGCTGGCCGGATATTTTGCTCAGTGTTGATGCAAATTCCGCGTACACCCTCGATCAGGTCGAGCATCTGCGCAACTTCGACCAGTTCAACCTGCTCATGATCGAGCAACCTCTCTGGAACGACGATCTTTATTACCACGCGCGCCTTCAAAAGGAACTCCGAACGCCGATCTGCCTCGACGAATCTATCGAGAGCGGCCGAGACGCTGCTTGCGCGGTCGAGAGCGGAGCCTGCCGAATTATCAACATCAAAGTCGGCCGGGTTGGCGGCTTTACCGAGGCTAAGAAAGTTCACGACGTCTGCGCCTCGAACAATGTCCCGGTCTGGTGCGGAGGCATGCTCGAGTCGGGTATCGGACGCGCCCAAAACATAGCCCTCTCTACCCTCGACAACTTCAAACTGCCGGGCGACGTCTCCGCCTCGCGCCGCTATTGGAAAGAAGACATCATCGAGCCTGCGGTGGAAGTTTCCGCCCAGGGATTCATTGCGGTGAGCGACCAACCTGGCACCGGCTTCCACCTTCGTGAGGACCTGATCGAGAAGCTGACGGCCCGTAAAGAGACCTTTCGGCCCAGTTAGCGATCCTGTTTCGATGCGCCGGCACTGCGTTGCTCTGCGCTGGCTTCAGCCTCGCCTGTCGCACTGCCCGTGTGCTTCGCGATGAAAGCACTCTCTTCTTTCTTCAAGAGTTCGATTCCTTGCGCGAAACTGAGGCCGGTGGGTACCGTTCGGTAGTTGCTCAGCATTTCGTCCGACTGAATCTCAAGCCGCTTAAAGAAGAGTATTTTGCCGGTGAAAGAAAGCTGCATGCGGCTCGCGTCCCAGCTTCCATCGCCCAAATCAGCTTGCTCCACCAGAAAATTCCCGCCCTTGTCGAGATGCCCTAAAATCCCCCAGCCAAACCCCACTTCCTTGGCCAGCCTTCCGTCGATCCTGGCAATGCGATATTGCTTGGAGTCGATCAGAATCACGCCTTCCATCCCCTCGAGCACCTGCTCCACGTGAGAAGGCGCGCTGTAATTCGGGTTGGGGTGAAACTTCAGCCGAATCAATTCGTCGCCCGGTTTCCCAACGCCCGCGCGTCCGGGTTCGGTCCCGTCCTTTTCGAAGATGAAAGCGTCTGGCATGGCTCGAACGATCCGGCCGACTCGGTCGGCGTCCGCTTTTTCCTGTTCTCGCTTCTTCTTGAGTTCATCCGGATTTTTCGCCAGGTTTTCCAGTCGCGCCACTTCTTGACCACGCTGTTCCGCCGTTAGTGGCTTGCCGTCATTCTCGAGCGTCATGCCGGCCATCGCGTCCTTCGTCTCGCAGTAGACCCGGGTTTGCGAACCACGCATGGTCTTCTTATGTGACAAGAACATGTGGTTTACGCCACCGGATTGCGACGCCTTCACCTCATTGTCCACAGTTTTTCGAACAATCTGTTCCGGCGTCAGACCGGTTGGCGCCTCGGTTCCCCACAGGCCGGGTGCTGCAAACAAAAGAGCCGTCAGCCCAATAACCACACCAATCAAGGATTCCCGAGCCTTCATAGTCCCCCTGAACGCCCCGTAGTCTACCCCGCCTTCCCCAATTCGAGAAGATCACTCATTTAGAACCGCCTGGCATCTTTCGGTGTTGTACCGAAATCCATCTGCCGCACTCCGGCGTCCAGCGCACCCATCCTCATTTGTCCTGAATCATTTGGCGAAGAATCATTTAGAATCGGAAAATCCTGTAGAAACCTAACCGATCTCCCGGATTCCTTCGGAGCCTGTGCGGAGTGCGCAAGGCCTGCGTTTGACCCGAGAATCGGCAGGACCCAAGGAGACAGCCATCATGGACGTACCCAAGTCGGGAGAGTTTGCGCACATTGGCAAATCGGTCGTCATCAAGGGGGAACTCTCGGGGAGTGAAGACCTATACCTCGATGGGCAAGTCGACGGCAGCATTCTCCTCAAGGGCAACAACCTGACCATAGGCCCCAACGGGCAGGTCAAGGCGAACGTCGATGCCAAGGGCCTGACGGTTCAGGGCAAGCTGGAAGGGAATTGCCAAGCCAGTGACCGGGTCGACCTGCGCAAGTCCGCCGTGGTTACCGGCGACATCACGACCCAGCGCATTTCCATTGAAGAAGGCGCCTACCTTAAGGGTAAAGTGGATATTACCCGCGACGGTGGAAAATAGTTTTTTCGGTCCTGGCGAGCGCGAGCCCGCCTCTGACCTGCCGTGACATTTGCTCGCGATAAACTGGAAAGGTCTTACGACGCCAACCGTTGGCGGTGGCGCGATGTTCATCCGACTTCATGAAACTGTTTCGAGGCTCATCGTCCGGACGCGACGCTAGCGCACAACCGGCCCAATCTCAAAAACTCACTCGCCGTTCCAGCGGGCTGGGCGAACTCGCTCGAACCTGGGCATCGGAAGACCCACTCTGCATCCTGGATCTCGGCGCGACCTCAGCTTCCAATATCCGATATTTCACCGAGCGCGGGCACCGTATCTACAGCGAGGATCTCCTAAGCGCGTCCACTGATCCAGGTCTTGTGACCAAGGACGAGCAGGGGGAGCCCACGCTCGATAGCCGCAAATTCCTCGAAGAAAACCTTGTGTACCCGGCAGCTCATTTCGATGTTGTGCTGTGCTGGAATATGCCCGACTATCTGGAAGAGAGCCTCGTTAAGCCGGTTGTGGGACGTTTGTGGTCGGTCTTGAAGCCCGGTGCCATGATGCTCGCTTTCTTCCACACGAAGGACGCAGGGCCCGACTCCCCCTGCTACCGTTATCACGTCACTGGTCCCGATTTACTGGATATGCAGCCAGTCGTTCCTCAGCGCGAGATGCGCCGTGGGCCCACCGGTGCGGTTCACCGGGCGATCGGTGGTGGTTTCCGGTTGCAACGCGTATTTAACAACCGGCACGTCGAGAATCTGTTTCGCGACTTTGCATCCATCAAGTTCTTTCTGAGCCGCGACAACATTCGCGAGGTCCTGGTTGTTCGCTGAGATCTTGAATTAGCGAGTGTTTCGCACGAGATAGCCGGCAAGACTCGGCGTGTTCTCGAGAATCCCTGCAATCGGTGCCCGCAGCACACGAGGCAAGCGCAACAGCTTCCGCAATCGCGCTGAGTTGCGAAAGATTGGCAACAAATCCTGCCGGTACGCTTGCTCATATCCGGCTTCTGCCTCGGCTCGAGAAATCCCCTTTCGGAGAAACTTCACGATCCACCCCGCCGCCGTCGCTCCGCTCCGAATCGCCAGCGAAATCCCATCCCCTACAAACGGATCCACAAAACCGGCAGCATCCCCCGCCTGAAACACCCCGTCCTGTACCGGCTTCGGCTCGCGAAACACGAGCGGCGATGTACTCACCGGCTCCGTCAACGGTGTCCATTCGGTACTCCGCTGCAAGAGTGCGGGATGCTGCTCAAAAACCTCCCCAAGATTGCTGGCCACATCGGCTCGTACCATCGCACAGGCGTTGATTCGCCGTCCCGGAGACGCTGCATCGGCCGCCAGCCACGTCGGTTGCACACCGCAGTACCCGCCCTCAAAAAAATACAGATCGACCGACGGCGATGGTTCTTGCTCCTGAAAGTGTGCCTTTACCCCCAGCCACTTTTTCCCAAAACTGTCCTGCGTCCGAACCCCAGCGCTTAGGTTCGACCATCGTCCCGTCGTATTTATTAATGCCTTTGCGTTGATCTCTCCAGCTGACGTGATGATTTGAAACGGACCGCGGCCTCTGACTTTTTCCGCAGTGAACTGTACTCGTGCATCCACTCTCTCGCGAACCGCGCTCTGCCACAGTGCCTGATCCAAATCGTAGCGCGCAATACTGGCTGCGGGAGGATCGATGACCGTCGATATAACCCGTCCGTCAACGAAAAGGCGCCCCTTGGCAATGCGCGGGGCATTAGCTATCAGAGGGCTCTGTCCGTGCAAAAGACTTTCCAGCAACGACAGTGATTCCGCGGAAACAAACTCTCCGCAAACACGTTGCCGCGGAAATCGGCCTCGTTCCATGAGCAGTACGCCAAGGCCTTCTCTCGCAGCGGTAATCGCTGCCGCGGCGCCGGCCGGACCTCCTCCAATGACAACGACATCAAACACTCGGTTGTCCCTCAATTCTGCTGCTTTGCTTCCATACAATGACGGTCATCCGGAACAGATAATGCCGGCTGATCTCTAGTCGCGCGATAGCGGCCCTACCTAGCAACTCGCGCATCTCCCGAGGCGTATAAGCTTGACGCACCGAGGCTGGAGCATCGTGTCGTGTGAGACGGCTGCTATATAACGGAAATCCGGCATACACCGCCGCCAGGTGCAGCGGACTCCGGATCAAATCGTTGATCAGGACCGCTTGCCTGCAAACTCGCAACGCCTCCCCCACGAAGCAACTCAGTTCCGCGGGTGAGAGATGGTGCGCAAACAGATTGCTGGCTACCAGATCAAAACTGTTGTCGGGAAAGGGAAGTGCCAGCGCATCCGCGGCCAAGCGTGCCTGTCCATTCGCTCGCTTTAGATGGTTCGCAACCCGATCCAGCAGCGTGACTCGCAGAGATATTCCCGCGTGTGCGAGTTCCCGGCTGACGTTCGCTGAGACGTATCCGGACCCTGCGGCTACCTCAAGCATTGTCAGCTCGCTGAGCCGTGTGCTCTTGGACACCGACCGAATCATCTGGCGGGTGGTCGAGATGCCGCCAAACCACCGGTTGATCCGCTCCAGATCCCGAAGCGAAGCTGCAACTTCTGCCTGGGTGCCATGGTCGGTATCTAGCAGCTCCGTCGAGGCCACGCGTCGCATTGGAGCTAAGAGTCCTTCGAAGAGGGAAGAGATGCCTGAAAGTTCGTTTGGGATCAGCGATCGCGAAACAACCTGCAAATGTCTACGGCGATCGACCTACCGTCCTACACTTCCGCCAACTCTTCTTCCAGAAGTTGCTTGTTATAGAGATCCGCGTAGTATCCGTTGATAGCGATCAGTTCTTCGTGCGTGCCCGACTCCACAATCCGCCCGCCATGCAAGACTGCAATGCGATCCGCATTCTGCACCGTCGACACGCGGTGTGAAATGAAGATCGTCGTACGTCCGAGCATGATCTCCCGTAGATGGTTCAGGATCTTCTCTTCTGTGTGCGTATCAACGCTGGAGAGGGCATCGTCCAGAATCAGGACACGTGGATTGCGGATGATGGCTCGTGCAATCGCCGTGCGCTGTTTCTGTCCGCCCGACAGCGTGATCCCACGCTCGCCGACCACGGTCCGAAACTTGTCGGGAAACTCCTCAATATCGCCTGCGATGTTCGCCGCGTCCGCGGCCTGGAAGATCTCCGCATCGCTCGCATCAGCTTTGCCGAACGCGATGTTCTCGCGGATTGTTTCGCTGAACAGGAATGTCTCCTGCGGCACGAAACCGATATTGCGCCGCAGTACTTCCATTGGGTATTCGCGGATAGGCCTGCCGTCGATGAGAACGCTTCCCGGCGCAGCGTCATAAACCCGCGGAATCAGGTTGATGAGTGTTGTCTTGCCGGAACCGGTTGGCCCCACGATGGCCAGGCTCGTTCCCGCCGGCACATGCAAGTTCACATCGCGGAGTACCAGGTTGCCGTCATACGCAAAATTCAATCCGCGGAACTCGATTTCCCCTCGCAGTTCTGCCGTTTCCGGCATAACGGCTGCTTCTGGAGTATCCGCGATCTCCGGCGGTTCGGTTATCAGTTCGTGAATGCGTCCAAGCGAGGCCGTCCCGCGCTGAAAGAGATTGATGACGTATCCGAGCGCAATTACCGGCCAGGTCAGTTGCGTGATGTAGGTCAGGAATGCCACGAACTGCCCCGGCGTCATCCTTCCGCCGATCACCTCGCGCCCGCCCAGCCACAGCACCAGCACCACCGCGATTCCCAGCATCAACTCCAGCGTCGGCCACAACATGCCCATCAGCCGTACTAGCCGCAAACTGCGCCGGATGTATTCGTGGTTCGCATTTTCAAAGGCTGCGATTTCGGCTTCTTCCTGGACGTATGCTCGAATCACCCGCGCGCCCGAAAAATTCTCCTGCGCACGCGCCGATATGTCGGAAAACATTGCCTGAATCCGCTCGAATCGATCGTGAATCTGGCGCCCAAAATACTGGATCACGATGCTCGCCACCGGCAACGGCAGGAACGCATAGATCGTTAGCTTGGGGCTGATCGCAAACATGAACCCCAATGCCATCGTCGTGAACACGATGGTGTTCGCCGAGTACATGATGGCCGGTCCCAGCAGGCTTCGCACAGCATTCAGGTCGTTGGTGGCCTTCGCCATCACGTCGCCCGTGCGGGTTCTCTGGTAGAAGCGATGCGAGAGGAGTTCCAGGTGTGCGAACAGATCGTTACGGAGGTCAAACTCGATGTCCCGCGAAACTCCGATCACAATCCAGCGAGTTAGAAATTGGAATACGCCTTTCGCCAGCACCAGCCCAATAATTTCTAGGGAGTAGATCGCCAACTTGTGCCGGTTGATGTCGACTGTAAGGTCATCGACGGCACGCTTGAGCACCTGCGGAAACAGCACCCACAGCCCATTCAGCAGAAGTACGCAGATTGCACCCCAGGCATAATCTTTCCAATACTTTTTCAAATACGGGAATAGGGGCCGCAGACTCTTGGGCAGCATTTGCAATCCAGTAGATGCGATTCTACCAGCCTGGGGTGCAAGTCCCTTTCAGGGAAGGTTCAGGCTTCCTTGCGAGGTGTTGAGCATCCCCCGCATGCTCCGTCTCAGGATAAAGAGCCGTCGCACGCCGATGTTTGCCCGGCTTTTTCGCCATTACATCGGTAATCTTGTCGGTAACTTTTCGCTGACATAACGTCTCCAGAACGTGGGACGAGGAAATCCGTCCGCTAGAACCGAGACCTGTTCATGTTCGCGAAAGCTTCCGCTCACCCGGCTCTCGCATGGCGCTACGCGCGTCCTGGTTCGCTCTTCGCGATGCTGCTGATTTGTGGGGTATGCCTGATGGGGCTGCCGCCGCAGTCGGCCGCCCAGAAAAGCGACAAACCCATACGCAAGCTTCTCTACCGGGAAAGTCCCGGCTATCCGCTTACCCTGCGGGAAGCCCACATTGGTGGCATCGTTCGGCTCGAGATCACGATCTCGCCGCGCGGCAGCGTGGAGCAAGTTTCAGCATTGGGTGGGAACCCTGTCTTGGTCGAAGCCGCCAGCGCTGCAGTTCGCAAATGGAAATACGCTGCCGGTGACAGTGAAACGAAAACGCAAGTCGAGTTCACCTTCGACCCGCGTCGCTGATCCCTGGCTAACCTAGCGCAGCTTGCCTCGTGGCGTAACCCCACTCAGCCCTGCGCCCCTGATCGATGCGTTGGACCATCCATTGGCGCTGTCTTTCTGAAAAGCCTTGGCATACGCGACCACTAGCGCCAGCAACCACCCGAGCAGAAAAAACCAACCCGTCCCCATCAGAAACGCATAAAGCATTTCGGTATTCATTGCCACTCCGATTGCGCGAATACTACGCGGCATACCCCCGCCCTGCGATCTGTTCGCCCGCTTGTTCCGATCGATAGTTTTTCAGAATCTCCTTGATCGCCTGCAAGCGGCTGAGCGTGGTCATGTGCGAGTCGTCAAACACCGACTCAATCTGCGTCATCCAGAACTCCACGGCGCAGTGAATGCCGGTGGCCATTTCTTCTGCCACCGCCTCGATCAGGTCTCGACTTGTCGCCACGGTCGCCATAACTTCACCTACTCCTCTTCGATCCCGAAGCCAATTTATTGCATCAATTCGAAAAAAAGGGGGGTGAGCCCCAAAACGTAGCACCCGCCCCACCTGTGCAGAAAAAACGAACTCTTACTGTTCCGCCGGAGCCTGACCCTGCAGATGATTCGTCATCCGCTGCGCGTGGCGGCTTTCAATCTTTTGCAGTTTCGCCTTCTGGTCCGCCGTTAACACCTGCATCATCTCGGATTTCGCACGCGCTTTTTCCACGATGAGGTCTGTCATGGTCTGCGCCTGCTGCGCGGCCACTGCCCGCACCTTCGCCTCGTCGAACGTGCCGCTTTGCTCAAGCTGCCGCATTTGCTGGTGCGCCTGCTTCAGTTGCTCCATAAGAGGCTGGATCGTGGGCTTTTCCTTCGTCATGATGGATTTCATCTGCGCCTGCTGCGCGTCCGTCAAGTCCAGCACGTCCGTGTAGTAGTTCAGAATGTGCTGTCCATAGCCGGCTCCGCGCATATGCGCTTTCGCTGCGCCTTGGGCCAGTGCCGCCCCTGCCGCCAGTGTCACTGCCAGCAGAATTCCTAAAACCTTCGAGCGTTTCGTCTTCATCTCATTCTCCTTGCCCGAAGATCACCTCCGGGCCTCGTCGCTGCGTACACCTATAGAAACACCGTTCCCGATAAAATTGCAGTAAAGACTCGGTCAATCGCGGTAAAGTTTTGTCAACGTACCAGGGGCCGGGTTTGACAATTCTTTACTTGATGGGAAATCCCTGTGTTGTACAAAAGAGACAGCTTAGGTCGAAAAACAAACTTGGAACGTGTTCTCATCATCGACGACGACGTGGAGCTCTGCAGCCTGGTCGGCGAATACCTCGAGGCCGAAGGGTTCGGAGTCGACTCCGCCCACGACGGCGAAACCGGCCTTCAATCGCTGAAAGGCCAGCAGTATCTGTTAGTTGTGTTGGACGTGATGCTCCCGGGAATGAGCGGCTTCGACGTCCTGCGCCGCATCCGGTCTGAATCCCGCCTTCCCGTCCTCCTGCTTACCGCCAGGGGCGAGGATGTCGACCGCATCGTCGGTCTTGAGCTGGGTGCCGATGATTATCTTCCCAAGCCCTTCAACCCACGTGAGCTGGTGGCCCGCATCCGCGCCATCCTTCGCCGCACCAGCACCGATGCCCGCGCGGTCAATGCACCCCCCGCGCCCGATATCATCCGCGTTGGCGACATCGAGCTCGATCCCGCCACCCGTACGGTTCGCCAGGCAGGCGTGCCCGTCGAACTGACTTCCGTGGAATTCAATCTCCTCGAAGTTCTCCTGCGCGAGGCGGGACGGGTCGTCACCCGCGAGCAACTCGTCAGCGCTGTGCTCAGCCGCAAGTTCTCCCCCTTCGATCGAAGCATCGACATGCACGTCAGCAAAGTTCGCAAGAAGCTTGGCGACAGCAACGGCGACATGGAGCACATCAAGACCGTACGCGGAGTGGGCTACATTTTTGCGCGTCCTCGTGAGAAAGTTAGGAGTGGCTCCCGATGAGAAGCCTCTTCCTCAAGATCTTTCTCTCCTTCTGGATCGCCGTCGTGCTCTTCGTCGCGATGGCCATGGTCGCCGCCTTGGCGTTTCGTCCTCCCACCGAAAGCCCCCTCTGGGGATACATCAAGTCGAACACCGCAAACCAGCTCGTGGAAGCCTACGAGACCGGCGGCACTGCTGCCCTTAACCAAAAGCTCGAGGAAGTGAACCACGGCCTGCGCTTGAATGCTTTCGTCTTCGACGAAACAGGCCACGAGCTTTCCGGGCGCTCCGTTCCACCATGGGCTCAGTCCCTTCGCACTGGCAGCGAGCCTGGCTCCGGCGCTTGGCTTCGCTTTACCACGCGCCGTTTCGTGCGTCAGGAGGTTTCGACTCCCGCCGGACATCAGTACGTCATGGCGGCGGAGGTTCCGCCCCGGCCCTGGCCTCTGATGCTGCGCGAGCGGCCGCCCGGCGTGGGCTTGCTGATCGCCATACTTTCTTCGGGCCTGGTCTGCTACCTGCTCTCGCGTTATCTGACGGCACCGGTTGGACGGCTGCGCGCCGCCACCCAGCAACTCGCTGCCGGCGACCTCAGCGCGCGCGCCGATGCTCCTCCGCGCCGCCGCCGCGACGAGATCTCAGAGCTCATTCGTGACTTCAATACGATGGCTGAGCGGCTCGAGAATCTGGTCAACGCCCAGTCCCGCCTCCTCAATGACATCTCGCACGAGCTGCGCTCTCCGTTGGCGCGCCTCAACGTCGCCCTTGGCCTGGCTCGCCAGCGCACAGGCCCCGAAGCCCAAAGCATCCTCGAGCGCATTGAGCTTGAGGCCACTCGCCTCAACGAACTCATCGGCAGGCTTCTGACTCTCGCCCGTCTGGAAGGCGGAGAAGACGCCATGCGCCGCACCCCGTTCTCTCTCGACGAACTCATCCTCGATGTCACCAAAGACGCCGACTTCGAAGCACAGGCTCGTCACTGTCACGTGCGCTGTACCATCGACGACGAAGTCGTCCTGCTCGGCAGCCCTGCTCTCATTCACAGCGCCATCGAAAATGTTGTCCGCAATGCTATGCGCCACACCCGCGAAAACACCGAGGTGGAGATCCGCCTGCGCCGCGAATTGAGTCTCGGCCGCAACGCCGCCATTATCTCGGTCATCGACTCAGGCCCCGGCGTTCCCCAGGACGCGCTCGAAAAGCTCTTCCGCCCCTTCTACCGAATCGACGACTCCCGCGGACGTCAGACCGGCGGCGTAGGTCTCGGCCTCGCCATCACCGAGCGCGCCATTCGGCTTCACGGCGGAACCGTCCACGCATCGAATCGCCCCGAGGGCGGTCTGCGCGTCGACATCCGTTTGCCCATCGACCTCGAACTTCAGCCCACTTCTTTCTCCGATTCCCTCCAGCCCACGCCCGAACGCGTTGTCTAGCTCGCTTCTTTTCGCAGTCTTCCAGACCTGCAGAGGCAACTTCCCAACCCTCCCTCGACTCCAATAAGTCGTTGTGGCAGTTTGCTCTTCACCCAAATTCCTGATACACAAATGAAGGCAATCAAGCCTTTAATTCAGGCGTCGTTCTCGCTCGTAGGGCGGGGCGGTCGTGCGCAATCAACGGGAGAATGAATGTCAATGAGGTTCCGCTGGCTGGCTGGATGTGTGCTCATAACCGTGGCGTTTCTGCTCAGTTGTGGTTCTTCCAGCAATAAAGGCTTTATCTACCTGGTCAGTCAGGGCAGCCAATCGGTCAACGCCATCTCGCTTGATCTGCACAGCGGAGAACTCAATTCCAGCAATAGCGCCCTCGTTACCACCGGCGATGCGGCAGCCACCGGCGTTCAACCGACCGCGCTGATCCTCAATCCCACCCAGACCCTCGGCTTCGTCGCGAATACCGGATCCAATGACATCACGGTCCTCAACATTGCGAAAGACGGCAAAGTGAGTGCCGTCGGCAACACGCCCCTCAACGCACCCGCAGCCCGCCCGGTCGCTCTTGCCATGGACCCTAGCGGCAAGTTCCTCTTCGTTGCCGATCAGGGCGATAGCACTCAGTTTTCTAATTGCACTCCGCGCGACCCAGCGTATCCGGCCAATTGCACTGCCCGCATCTCTGTCTTTACGGTTGGCGGCAGCGGTGGATTGTCCGAAGTCGATGGTTCTCCGTTCCCGCTACTCACAGCTTCGCAGGGCTTCAGTTTCCCCTCGCCTGT
>Ga0157376_10001843_pt1 | contig 14126 bp, 10 predicted proteins | sample M45metaG_FD_121801 | JGI IMG/M metagenome (GOLD analysis project Ga0157376, IMG submission 121801) | Miscanthus rhizosphere microbial communities from Kellogg Biological Station, Michigan, USA - M4-5 metaG | ecosystem: Host-associated > Plants > Roots > Rhizosphere > Soil | place: USA: Michigan... | reverse complement strand
TTTTCGCGAGGATCTCTACTATCGTCTCAATGTGATGCCTCTCTTACTTCCCCCTTTAAGAGAGAGAAAAGAGGATATCATTCCTCTTGCAGACTATTTTTTAGAACGCCTTTGTATGGAAAACCGCAAACCCAATAAAAAGTTTTCACAAGAGGCTCGAAAAAAATTACTAGCTTATCACTGGCCAGGCAATATTCGAGAGTTAGCCAATGTGATTGAACGCACTGTAGTGATGGAGACAGCTCTACATATTCTACCCGAACATCTACCCATCGATTTTTCCCATCCTCCTATATCAAACAATAGGCCTTTATCTCTAGATGAGATGGAAAAAAGACATATTTTAGAAACGCTCGCCTATCATAAAGAGAATCGCACCCAAGCGGCTAAAACCTTAGGCATCAGCATACGCACCCTGCGCAACAAGCTACAACATTATTTAGAGAGCGTTTCTAGATAACTTTTTATCATAGTTTTATACTGCTCTATGCTAGTTATCCCTTGGAAAAAACAATCAAAGGCTAACTCTTCTTGAAAATCGAGCTCCAATAAAGCTTGCCTACCCTCACTGGTATTGATCAACATCTCCTCTATAAGAGCATGCATCCTCTCCAAACTTTGTTTGACTTCATTGAACCAAGCTTCGATCTCTTCCACTCTACAATGAGTCCAGCGGTTCTCCTCGCTCTCTGCATGCAGAAGCCCTTGAAGGTTATAGAAAAGAGTACAATCACTCTCTATCACCTCTGCTAATGGCCTATACTCTATATCTGAAAAACCAATCCCCCCTTCTGTGCTATTGATAAACTGAGTCTCTGGATGCACTTTAGCATATCTGCTTATCGTTTCAGATTCCATAATCCACTTTACTAGCGTGTAAATAGGTTTACCCTTACGATCCTTAAGTTTCACTAATTGGTCAATCGCTTTTGGCTCTTTTTTTAAGGTATCCAAACAAGAAGAGACATCCTCTACTACTCCTAAGGCGTAGCTCTGGTTATCGGTAAAGGCAAGATCTACCCCTACAAAAATAATGGGATTACATCCCATAGCACAAGCGAGAGCCACAGAGAGAGTCATTACAGAGAGCGCTTCGCATCCCAAATCAGGGCCAATAGGCGTTTCTTTTAATTGTAATTTTCTAACTAACCCATATTCTATTTTTCCTCCTGTATCTGAATGTAAATAGCCCCAAGGTCCATTAAATAATCCCTCTACCTTTGGAAAAAGGCGGGGAGCAAAAATCAGGGGAATTTCAAAGGCAGTGGACTCTTTTAAACGATCATACTCAGTAGAGCTAGGGTCGATAGCTATCCCAATATGAGGCATCACCTGCTGAAAAGTGAGAGCGGTTAAAGCAGATCCTCCCGCAAAAAGAAGAGCTCTATCCCCCACCTGTTTTAAAGTCTCTATCTCTTTAGATAGTGAGGGACCCGCCCCACAAATAATAGCGGGTATATTTTCAAACCTTCCTCTCCAGCGATTCGCAAAAAAACTCTCTGGAATTTTTTTAAAATGGGGGTGTAAATTTTTAAATAAAAAGGGCGCATACATTACTTCTGTAAATAAAACATCCATGAGAGAAGCTCTCCGCTGCAAACAAAGACGCATCGCCTCCACTTTTTTCTGAGAGCTATAGGCTTTTAGCGGTGTAAAAATGAGTAAATCAGAGGGGAAAGATGAGACCAATATTTCTAAAGATTCTTTCCATTTAGAGGCCTCAGAAATAAAATGTAAGTGGACTTTTGGGTTATCAAAACAGGGAGAGAGATCTGCTTTGATAAAGGCATCAATGACTGCAAGATCATCTTCTATAAAAACAATTCTATGCCGTGGCTCTTTTTCTATCCAAGCTTTTAGAGGTTCAAAATAGAAACCCAAGGCTAATCCATAAATATAGACTATTTCTACCTTTTCTAACTGCAATGTCTTAAACCAATTTTCTATTTCCTCTTGACTATCTTCTCCATATAAATACTGGACCTTCCCTCTTTTTTTTCGCTTGGCGTTAAAATGGCCTCGCTTATCTCTAAAAATCTCGTAGGGATGTTTAATAGGCAAAAGAGAGAGAGAAAGAGCTACTGCTGGAAAGCGTTCATGTATACTCTTTTTCATCTAGCAAAAGACCCTCCTTATTCCATAAACGATCCCAACCTATCTTTTTACCCTCTTTAAAAAAGCAGGAGCGTTTTATTTTATCATTTGGCCAAAATAATTGAACGGCTCCCTCTAACCTTCCTTCTCGATAAGATAAAATCGATTTTATAGCGCCGCCTTCATAAAAATAGTTTTGTTCACCCGACAGCTTTCCTTCTCGAAAACGTTGCAGACTATAGAGTCTTCCCGAAAGAAAATAGCAACAGGCCTTGCCCACTCTGAACCCTTTATAGTACCAAGTAGTAGAGAGAGGATGGCCCTTTTGACTATAAAAAAAAGAGGGACCGTGTAACTTCCCTCTTTGATAAAAGCTTTCGCCTTCTACTTTACCATCTGCATAAAAAAAACGAGTTTGTCCCTCCCATCTCTCCTCTCTTGTTAAAGAGGCTCTGAGTAACCTTCCCTCTTTATCACGTAGGATCTCTATCTCACTCAGATCAGTGAAATTCTCTGGCAGTCTAGGAAGATCAAATGGCTCTTCTATATGCAGATCAAGCTCTGGGTCGATCAGATAAAGACAATTGTCTCTTACTTCATATCTTTCCATAAGTTCTCCATAGATCTTTGGTAAAAAAGAAGCTGATTTAACTTAATACTCACCGGTTCTTTAAAAAGTTCTGGTCTTCTTCTTTTAAATAGGGGTTGCCAGATATTCCAAAGCGGCTGCAAATAGTGAGTATAAATAAGCTCTTCCTCACACTCATATTCAAATAAAATAAATCGAGCTTGCTCTAAGGGTGAATGAGGATAGGCCTCCTCCATAAGGGTCAATAATTGAGAGACTTTTTCTCTACATCTCGCTAAACTTTCCTCTACTAACCCCCAAACATCGGCAACTGCTGATTCCGTTAGTTTTATCTTCTCAATTCTTTGCAGTTCTACATGGATTTTACTTAATAAATCAAATGATTTTTTTAAATATTTTTGAGTGACACTCTCTAAAGAGCTCTCTTCTATCCCTTTAAATCCCCGCCCCCCTTCCGTCGCATTGATAAATTGTCTATCTGGATATTGTAATACCAGTTCCTCTGTCCAATGGCCCGACATGATCCAGTCTTTACGGTCAGACAAAGAAGATCCCTCCACTCCTGGAGCATAAAGCCGCGTATCACTAGGGCTTAAATCCATCCCTACAAAAATAATCGGATTACAGCCTAACCTTAAACTAATAGCCGTACAAAAATTACCTACTGTCCATCCCGAATCAAAGGGTTTCTCTGAAAGTAATTTCTCACCTACCCACCTCTCTAAAGAATAGGCTCCTGTATCTGGCATCCAGAGTAAAGGACCCTCTACTAACGATAAGAGATCTTTAGAAATACGATCTTGATAAAAAAAAGGGATCTCAAAAGCCGACTGTTCTAAAAAACGCTCCCTATATGATGTCGGATCCACTCCTGCTCCAAAATGGGGCCTTATTTGGCAATCAGAGAGAACCTTCAAAGCAGAGCCCCCTGCAAAAATAAGCGCTCTATCCAAAAGTCCACCTAATTGAGCCATATTCTTCACTAAAGAGGGACCAGCTCCGCAGATGATAGCTGGAATCTCTACAAAGGCATTGGATAAAGCCAGTCCCCGGGAAGCAGAAGGTAAAAGCTTCATATTCTTTCTGACATTCTCTAAAATAGTCTCACCAAAGTCGCGATAATCGCCCGTTAGCAGTTCTACTCCCGATTGAAAAAAAGCTATCCTAGCAAAGATATATTCTCCTCTCTCTCCAGAAGGCTCATAAGAAAAAGGAACAAAGGCAAAGTCCCATCCTATTTGCTTAAACGTTTCCTCCTCATTATAAGGGTTTAACAAGTAGATTTTTACTTGGGGGTCATGAAAAAGAGGATGCTCGAACTCAGAAAAAGAGGCCTCTTCAATAAAAATAAGAAAGTTATCTTTTAACCATTCCTCTAAAGAAGTATAGAGGGCTTCTTTTACTCCATAAACACATAAGGCACTCATTGAGAGGCTGCTTTGATAAGCTCTTCATAGCAGGGTAAATGAGATAAAAACTGAGGAGGGCTATCCTCTCTACAAAAAGCCACCAGCCACTCTTCTTTATTTACCAAAACCAGAAAAGAGGCTTTTACATAATGGTTATACCCCATTAACTGTTCCCATGCCCCCAAGGTAATAGCCTCTTGTTTACATTCAACTAAAAGCAAAGGATAAAGAGGGTATTTAGGATGGATGTTTTTACCAAAAGCGATAATATCCACCCGTCTATCAGGAGCTTCCAATACAGAGGGGATCTCCTTTAAACTCATCTCTACTGAGATCAATTCTTTTGGAAATAACCAGCTTTGGACCATTTTTTCTATAAATCTTTGTCGCACGACCTCTTCTGGACGGGCTACTACCCACTTCTTGCGACAAGCATCATACACCCTATTCTGTTTGGATGATGCCATAATCTCCATCTTCACGCCGGTAGATGACCTTCAATTTACGATCCTCTTCCGATCGAAATATCAAAAAAGCATCCTCTGAGAGCTCTATTTTCATAATGGCTTCTCCCGAGGTCAATTCTTTTAAAGGCCTTTTTTCCACCTTAATAATTTGATGGATTTTATCTCTCTCTTTCTCCGCCAAAGCAATATCTGCATTAAATTCTTCCAACTCATTATAAGGTCTACGAATCACGTTGACCATCATATCTGTTGTTTTAAGAGCTCGTCTAGCATGGTCCTGGATACGATCTTTCCAACGCCCCAACTGTCTCCGCAACTTATCTATACTCAAGTCTATCGAAGCATACATATCCGTCGTGCTAGCGCCCACCTTTATTTTAAAATGTTCAAATTTTAAAACAATAGAGGCCATCTGCTCCAGCTTCTGTGCCTCTAACACCATCCTTATTTCCATAATATGAGTATGAAAGCGCTCAATCTTTAGTAACTTCTCCAGCACATAGTTTTTCATTGCCTCCGTTACTTCCACATTGCGTCCCACTATCTCTAAACGGTACCCAGTCTCTTCTGCAAACTTTTCCTTATCGACCATAAAAACCTCATTATTAGACCTCTTGCTTAATTAAGATTCTGTCGATTTTATGAGTAATTTTGGCCAAATTTCGATTGTTTTTTGGGGGATAATATACGAATATATTATCCCCCAAAAAACAATCGAAATTTGGCTCAAAAGAACCATAAAATCGACGAACCCTTAATTACGCAAGAGGTCTATTTCTTTATAGCCGGTAATCTACTTCTAATGCAAGAGGAATTGCCCAAACAAAAAAAGGTGCTGAAGTGGCTAGTTTTTATCTAGCTACTTCAGCACCTTGGACTCTACCTTACTTTAAACTCTATACGTAGTCGTCTACGCCTTCTTCTTTTTTTCTAACTGCACGAGTCATATCTGCCATCTCTTTTCTGAACTGCAACGCTTCTTGCATGAATGGCGCTAATACCTCGTCTATCTGCGTTAGACTCAATTCCATGGACGGAATCTATGAAGATCCTGTGAAAACCCTGGTGAAGCGCTCTTACTTGCAGGAGGCTGTGGTAGTCTATCTCTATCAGGAGAAGAAAACTCATCATCAGACTCAGAGTCAGTTAGTCCGTCAATACGGTGCATTCCCATTGGCCTTTCTTTTGGGTTGAAGAACACAAGTGACGACGTACTATCTCTTCTCTCACTAAACCTATCTCTTCTCTCACTGAACCTACTAGGGGACCTCGGTGATGGGGGGAACTCTGAGCGGCTATTCCATAGTGGTAAATCATCTTCATCACCAGCGTCACTTCCCGCATCCATTTCCCTTGCTGGTATATCGAGTAATACACCTGAAGAGACTTGAACCATCGAGTTCACTATTTTACGCTCCATCGCTAAATATCCAGAGCCTAGATCACTCTTCCAAGTCTCTACTCTCTTTGCTAGAACTTGTCCTACTTGAGTAAGAAACTTTCTCGTTTCTATCAGATACGCATCTACCTTTTTCAATTCCGCTATCCAGCCGTTTACCCGCTTTTTACCACCCGGCATCTGATTCAATGTCCTCTGCTTCAAGGCTATTTGTCTCTCTAATGCGTGTTTCTCTTTTGTTAAAATAGCCTCTCTTTCTACCAAGAAACTCTCCTGAGAACGTAAATAAACTGCAGTGGCTATTCGACGCTCCTCTGCTGAAGCATGGCGACCAATAGATAACCTAATAGCTTCTTTTAGTCCTGGAAATACTGTTTCTTTAAAAGACACTTCAGGCAATTTAATACCTAGCAAGCTTGTCCTTAACCTATCCATCTCATGCTTTCGTACGCTCATTGCAGCTGCTATACTCTTATACATCCCTGCCAATGTCTCTTCAGGATACCCTAAAGATCTTCCAGCGAGGATTAGCGTTTCCAACTGAACTAAAGTCCTGTTTTCATTAGATAACTGCCCTACATGGCGTGCGTATTCCGCAAATGATTCCTCTTGACTTGCGTGAAGCCGCTTAGGCTCCCATCTAGGTAGCTCAGCCCTAATTGGTGCTGACTCTCTTACTCGTGGAACCTCTCTCTCTTCAGGCCTTCTTTCCGCAGAAAGCATGCCGCTTAATAGACTTCCCCCTGTCGAGATCTTTTCCTGTAACTCCTTAGCGATAACCCTCTTCTCTCTTATCTTTACAAAGAGGTCCCCTAACCTAGCAAAATAACCTGTATGATCACCTACTCGCTCACTCTGAATCTGAACAGCCTCTACTTTATAATACTCCTCCAGCATTGCATCTAATTCCTCTGTGTTCCTATTCAAGAGAGCTTGTATTTCTTGTATCTCAGCTTCTATCTCTTGCCTATTCTTCCTCAAGAAAGGATTAACTTCAACTGGGAATGCTATTATACCCCGCTCTCTAAATGGCAGTGCTTCTGCCTCAAGCGCTTGTAAATCAGCTTTTTGCCGTTCTACAATTTGGTTATACTGAGCAATCCTTCCTTTAGCAAGTTCTATTGCTTTGTTCAAAGCTGTGACCTTAGCGATAATATCGTGACGTTGAGAGCCGACCATCTGAGCCAATAAGGCATCCTCTGTGATAGTTACAGGCAGTCTATATTCAGTGACTAGCGCTGCCATCAATTTTTGTTTCTGATGAGTAAGGCATTCTAATACATCCTGATCCCGCTTGAGCTGGCTCTGTGGTTCTTGACTCTGTCTATTTAATTGATCGATCCTGCTCTGTAGATCCAAGGCTCTGTCACGCTCTTCTGCTCGCTGTACTGCTCGCTCTCTTAATGCCTCGATCTCTTCCGTTAACTTCGAAATATTCCGTACTTTTATTCCTATAGCTGCAAAAGCCTTGTCCATCAGATCAAAATGTCCTACATAACTCCCTAAAAACGCAATATCATCATTTAGGAAATCCTGATGAAGCTTTCGCGACTCCTCCAATGAGCTCCTCTCAGCATCTATGCGCTGTTGTAGTTTTTCTATCTCATCTTCTAGCTCTTCCTGACTCATGTTCGCTAAAGGATCAACATCAACTGGCATTGGTATACCCTGATCTCTAAATGGCCCCACTTGTGCTTCCTGTTCTGCTAACAAGCTCTTTTGACGTTCTAGAACGGTTACTAATGTAGCCCTCTCTAGTTCAATACGTTTTATCATTTGGTCAAAACCGCTTAACTTATCCTTATGAGTAAAAATGCCATTCAGCGCCTCCCTCATACTAGCTACTGTACCATCACCAGGCATTAGGCCATGTTGAGCAATTTCCTTCTGTAGGAATCTTTCTCTTAGCTGAGTAAATAGATAGATCCTATTGTCTACGAGATCGATATTTGCCTCTAACTTCCGAATGTCTCTCTGTAAACCCTCAATATTGCGGTATAGTAGATGGGCTTCTATCATGCGCTCTGAAACTTCCTCTCTCACTGCAGGGTTCGCTTCATCGAGCACCTCCTCAGCTATATCACTAATAACCTGATCACGAGGCGCATCTGCAGGACCCTCTGAATAGCGTATCCATCCTATTAAGCCACCAATAAAGGCTGATCCTCCACCTAGTGCCAATGCCATTGCTAGAGGCATAGCTCCTCCAAGTAATATAGGAATAGCTATGAATCCAACGCCCAGAACAACAGCAATTCCTGCTCCTATGGCTATATTCGTTAATACTCTAACTGCTTTATCACTCAAACGTCTTGGAGGTGCTGTCCCTGCGGCCTCATTAAGTCTATCTGCGGCCTGGTTAATTTGGTTGTGTCTTTCTGTCCTACGATTGAACTGTGCACGGTTACCTCGATAGAAATTAAGAGGATCCTCGTCTGTAGTTAAGGGCCGATCGTCGTCCTCTGATTCTACGTCAACAAATTCTATACCATTTTCAGTAACCACAGGCTGTCGTACCTCATTCTGTCTCGCTACTCTACCCTTATCATTAGTCGCTCTATCCCCGTTCTCCGCTGAGTTGAAAAATGCCTCGTCTTCGCTAGAAGATGAAGATGGCGAACTAGAATGCCGATTAGTTCCCTCAGATTCTGGGTTAGCTTTTTTTGGAAAAGTAAAATTATTATATAACAGCTTTCCAATACCGGCACCTAAAATGGCTCCGCCTCCAATCGAGAGGCCTTTAGCTAGCAAAGACATCACGGGAATGATCGCAGGGAATAAAGGAAATACCACAAGAACTGTCACAGCCACTGCAACGGTTACAAATGCACCCATACCCATAGCTAGTAAGGTGACTTTCCCTTCAGTCCAAGAGCTTTCCTTTACAGGCTCTGTAACTAGAGGCGCTGGTTTAGGCGCTGATTTTTTATGACTCCAATCCTCATTAGTCTTTTGGTATATATTAGAAAGCTCTGCAACAGATGGCCTTCTCCCTGGATTATTAACTTCTGTACCCATAACTATCTCCTGTTAAAAATTTTGGTTAATGTTTTTAAATATTTTAAATATAAAATTTCTATTTATACTAATTGTACATCCAATCACTGATAATAATCAATAGTAATCTTGTCGTATTACCAATATTTTTAATACTAATATAAAATATTATACTTTCAAGCTTTCTGCATAAGTGGCTAAGAATAGGGGCTTTAAAAAATAGTTGATATCTTATATATTTTTAAGTCTCTTATAATCAAAGAGTTAGTAATTAATAGTTTTGCACTTATTCTAAAGTAAAAAGAGGCTTTAACTCTAAACTATTTTTAATAATAAGGGGTTCATTTAAGATGAAATGCACCGAACAGGAATTGAACCTGTAACCACCCGGTTCGAAGCCGGGTACTCTATCCGATTGAGCTATCGGTGCAAAAGTGAGAGAATAACAGAAAGGAAGATTTTGGAAAAGAGCGAAGGTATTGTCTTAAAAGCTTTAAATTATCAGGAAAATAGCCGGATCGTGACGCTTTTCACTGATGATGGGGGGATTATTCAATTAATTATTAAGGGTATCTCTCATAAAAATAGCGACAAGTTAAGACTTAGCTCTCTTCTCACGCGAGGAGAGTATCTCTATATAAAAGGGCGATCTAGCCTCTATCTCTTTCAAGATGGGACGGTTTTGGAAGAGCCTCTTTATTTAAGAGAGCGGTGGGGGTATATAAAAACAGCAGGGGAAATTGTACAAATTATTTTAAAATCTCAGATGGTGGGTAAACCAGCCCCTCTTCTATACCAACTCTTTGTGGCTTATCTTAAACAAATTCCTTTTTTTGAAGATCCTAATGGTTTAATTGGAAGCTTTTACGTAAAGTTATTGCAGCATGAGGGGGTACTTCCTGAAAGGCAGTTTTCTTATCTGAGCCAGATTCGCTCTTTTAATGAGTTAAAAAAGATTGAGCTATCACCAGACGAGCTCTGCGCTATAAAAGCTTTCTACTTAACTACGCTAGAGCTTTGAAATTAGGTTTAATATTTTTTACGATTGGAAGAACGTAATTTTAAATAGCGATCGACCTCTTCGTTCGAGCTTTTTTCAAGTGCTTTCGAAGATTCTTCCAGTAGGCGTATAATAGGTTTAAAACCTGTATTCTTCCCTATTAAATTGCCTTCTCTATCAAAAACCAAGAGAGAGGGTAAGGAACTAACCTGATAGCGATCGCTGACTTGGGGGCATTGATCGATATTAATTTTCATAAAACGAACCTTGCCAGCCAGCCTTTTAGCAGCGGATAAAAAATAGGGACTCACTGTCTTACAAGGACCACACCATGAGGCATAAAAATCGACAAAAACAGGGAGGGCACTCGCTCGCATCTCTTCTTCAAATTGTGCCAAATGGCATACTTCTACTATTTTGGCTTTAGGATGAGCCACCTCTGTCTTATTGGAAAGAGTGGCTAGTATAGAGTCTTGATGAACAGAAGCTAAAAATTTTTCTACTTGAAAAGAGGCTTTCATCCCATCTGCAGCGGCAGATATCGCTTGGCGATAGATAGGGTCTGCAATATCGCCTATAGCAAATACTCCGGGTAGAGAGGTTTGCACATCTCCTTTTAAAACAATATAACCGAGGGGGTCTAGTTCTAACTGTTTTTGAAAGATATCGCTATTGGGCTTAGACCCTATGGCTAAAAACAAGCCATCTATAGCTACTACCTCTAATTCTCTTTTGTTTTTTAAAAGAAGATGGGTCATTTTTTGACCATCCCCTTTAATTTCCTCAATAGTAGTCATATACCTGACTTCTACGTTAGACTTGGCTAGTACCTCTTTCTTTCTATTTTCCTCTACTGTTTTAAAACTATCCTTTCTCACAATTAAATAAACTTTTTTAGCCAGTTTAGATAAATAGTGAGCTTCTACGATAGCTCCATCCCCTCCTCCAACAACTGCCACGATTTTATCTTTAAAAAGAGCTCCATCACAAACCGCGCAATTATAGACTCCTTTGAGCCAATATCCCTCTTCTTCATTCTCACCAGGTACCCCTAAAAATTTAGGGGAAGAGCCAAGAGCTATAACACAGCTGTGTGTTTTAATTTTGCGCAAAAGAGTGGGATTAATTGCGTCTTGAAGGGTAATAGTAAAGGGTCTCTGGGTAAAATCGACAGCTACGACCTCTTCTTTTAAAAAGCGCACTCCGCAACTCTCTGCTTGCTTATGTACCCTTTCCATTAAATCCCATCCGGTGATTTCTAATTCTCCAGGCCAATTTTGCACCATATGGGATTGGGTAATAGCGCCTCCGGGAGTGGGTCCTACAATGACTAAAGGAGATATACCGGCTCTTCCCGCATAAATAGCAGAGGTTAATCCCCCTATGCCTCCTCCTAATATTACAAACTGCTCCACCTCTTCTGCTGCTTGCAATAGGCTTATAGAGAAAAGAAAGAAAGCGTAAATAAAGTTTTTCATAAAAAATTCCTAATAATTTGGAGGTTACATTAAAAAATAATTTTTTACAAATTGCGAAAGGGGGGACTTGAACCCCCATGAGATTGCTCTCGTTACCACCTCAAGGTAGTGCGTCTGCCAATTTCGCCACTTTCGCATAGATCTATATGGAGTAAAAAACTAATAAAATAATAGAGATGAGAAGAAATCAAATCAAGAAATTTAATGTTCTTTGAGTTAAACTTGAGCTTTATAGGTTTTTTTATGCGTTGTACTACTTATTGCACCGGGGCTTCTTATGATATGCCCAAACTTTTGCAAGATATGCAAAAATATGGAGCTTCTCAAGCTCATCGCGATGCCCTTCACACTTCTGTGAGAGAGGATAATCGAACTAAGGGAGATATATTTTGTTTTTCCTTTGGGGTGATTGTTTTTTGGGGATTTACTGAAGAGGATGAGGAGCGTTTTTTAGCGGACCTCAAAGAGATTGAAAAAGAGTCACTGCCTAAATCGGAACGAGATGATTTTACATTTGCCTATGGAGACAATATGAAAATCGAAGAAGATGAGATCCTTTTACAAAATAAAAGCAGTCTCATCAAGTTAGCGATTTCTTATGGACTGGCCCAATCGGTAAAATTGACTATTTTTGAAGATGCGATTCAAAAAACAATAGCCTACTCTCAACTAATACCTGCAGGCTTAGCGAAGCATGGGAAAATCTCTCTATCTCGAAAAGAGATTTCAAAAAAAATGGGGGAAATTTTCTTAGAGCGCAGTTTTATTAATCTACATACAGAAATTTTAGACACTCCCGAATTTTTCTGGAATCACCCTGAATTAGAACCTTTTTATAAACGCACCATTCATTATTTAGATGTCTCAAAACGGGCGGAACTACTCAATCGAAGACTAGGGGTGGTTCACGATCTTTTTGAAATCTTAAGCAATGAACTCAACCATCAACATTCAGCGAGGCTAGAATGGATAATCATCATCCTCATCGTGATAGAGGTCATCCTCATTCTATTAAAAGATCTCTTCCATCTCTTTTAATCAGGGGTTACCAGCTTATTCTCAGTCCCTTTTTAGGCAACTGTTGTCGTTTTTACCCTAGTTGCTCCAACTATGGATTAGAAGCCCTGGAAAAATATCCCTTTCCTAAAGCTTTTTGGCTCCTTCTTAAACGGATCTGCAAATGCCACCCTTGGAATAAAGGGGGGCCCGATCCAGTGCCTTAGTCTGGTATATGTAACTCTTTTCCTGGACGCAACTTTTCAGATTCTAAATGGTTGATGAGCATTAAGGCGTCGATGCTCACATGATATTTTTTGGCAATTTTCCATAAATTATCCCCCTCCTCTACTCGGTGCACTCGCCATTTGGGAGGCGCTACTTTTATTGGCTCAGGGGCTACCTCTCTACGGGTTAGGGCCTGAGGAATAAAGCGTTTCAGCACCAGTTCATGATTAAAAGGGTCAATAGGAGCCTCTCCTGCAAAGGAAAATAATTTGAAGGAGGCTTTTTTCCATACCGCGTCGCTACGCGGACTAATAAGAAGCACTTTGGCAAATTTTTCTACGGTGGGTGTATGTTCTACAAGAAGCTCTAACAACAAAAGCGTGTGTAAATTATCCAAACGTTTACAGACCCATTCAAATTCGGTTTCCAAAAGTAATTTTGCCGCTAATTGAGAGCGCAGCTTTAAATAATCGATAAGAAAGGTCACCCTCTTTATCGCTGTTAAATCTTGAGCGCGTTTTTGTTCCTCTACAAATTTTTCCAACATCGGCCAGTTACCTTCTAAAAGAAGGGTTAAAAGAGTCTGCTTATCAACAGAGGCAGCTGCTCGAGAAAAAAGGAGATAGACCGCTTCAAACTCTCTTGTTAAAAAAAAAGTATCTAAAAGAGCTGCATCTATTGGCAAGCGGGCGCGTTGGATCTCATAAAAAAGACCCCGACTGGTAAAGGGCCATTTTTCTACAGCAGCAAATTGAGAAATAGCTAGATATTGGGCTTCTGTGAGTTCGGGAAAAAGTAACAGGGTCATACTCTCAGAACCATCCTGGCTGCTAAAAGCTATTTTTCTTTTTTGTATATTATGGCCTCCTAAGGCCTTTTCTATATCAAAATGGTGAAAGGCTACAAGGCAGCTTAAGGCCAGATCTCTTTTTACAAAACCCTCCTCGATAAGCTCTTTTTCTTCTAATCTTAACAATAACTCTTGAAAAGATAGAGTAGAATAAGAGCGCAGTAGATCTTGATTGCTAAGAGGAAAAGAGAGTCTCGCTGGCTCGAGATCAAAGGTAAGTGCCGTCTGCTTTTCCTGTAATACAAAATAGACAAAAATGGCCATAAAACCAAAATTTAAAGCGCCACTGATAAGTAGAATCTGCGTTAACCATTTTGTACGCTGAATAAGATCGGGTTGTAGAGTGCTCACTTGTCTATTTTCCTATATTCTGATATAAGTTGCTCTTAAATATTATCTCATTTACAAATTTTTTATGAAGATCCCTCTTTCTTGGCTAAAAGAATTTTTAACGCTCGAACTTCCTATTGGAAAAATTGCTGAGGCTTTAACCTTAGCAGGAGTTGAAGTAGAACATGTTGAAAAACTAGTTCCCTCTTTTGAAGGAGTCATAGTGGCTTCTGTTTTATCCACAAAGCCTCATCCCAATGCAGATACTTTAAGAATTGCGACTCTTTTT
>Ga0157376_10001842_pt1 | contig 14126 bp, 25 predicted proteins | sample M45metaG_FD_121801 | JGI IMG/M metagenome (GOLD analysis project Ga0157376, IMG submission 121801) | Miscanthus rhizosphere microbial communities from Kellogg Biological Station, Michigan, USA - M4-5 metaG | ecosystem: Host-associated > Plants > Roots > Rhizosphere > Soil | place: USA: Michigan... | reverse complement strand
GCCGAGGCCCTCGCCGACACCACACCTCCACCCGCGCTGCGGGTGATCAAGAGCAAGGACACGTTATGAGCACAGCGGTGGCCACCCAGCCCATCCACCACACCATCACCTGGGGGACCAGTACCTGGGTGTGCACCAACCCGTACTGCGATGGCACGCACCACGTCTACAGCTCATGCGAGCACTGACCCTGGCCGAGGCGGTCCGGTACGGGCGTGGAGTGGAGCGATCCTTCCTCTGCCCCGAGCACGGTGACTCCCGGCCGAGCGCCTCGGTGAACATCATCAAGGGGAAGTGGTACTGCTACACCTGCCACGCCCACGGCACCCTGGGCGGTGAGGCCATGCTGGCCGAGCCCGACTACCAGCAGATGAAGCTGTGGGTCGACACGAAGCTGGCCGAGGGCCAGATCTACCCCGAGTCCTGGCTGTCCCGGTACGACGCCGGCCCGGTCCACCCGTACTGGCTGGAGAGGGTGGGTGAGGCAGCGGCCCGCTCCTTCCGGCTCGGATTCGACCCGGAGGCAGCTGCCGCCACCTACCCGCTACGCGACCCGGTGGGTGGGGTACTGGGTGTCGTACGTCGGTCTCAGGGGGATGAAGGACCGAAGTACAAGTACCCGCATGGGGTGGACGTGGGTCGCCTGCTCTTCCATTACACACCCGATCACCGAGAGTCCGTGGTGTTGGTCGAGGGTGCAGTGGATGCGATCGCGTTGTGGAACGTCGGAGTGGATGCCTTCGCCATCTACGGCTCTCGACTGTCGGCGGACCAGGTCAGACTGATCGACAGGATCGACCCCGAGCGGGTCTACACCGCCTACGACATGGACGACGCGGGCTGGGAGGCGTACCGGATGACCGAGCAGGCGTTCAAGCACCGCCTGGTCACCCGGCTGACCTGGCCCAGGGCCTGGGGCAAGGACATCGACGAGATCGGCGAGACACGCCGGAGGAAAGTAGTCGATGACCTTGTATCCACAGACGCTGTGTGAATAGAGTGTGATGCATGACAGCACCCGACGACCTGGTCCAGAACTACCTGGCTGCCAGGACCGAGCGTGACCTGGCCCAGGCTCGTCTGGACGAGGTCTCTGCCCTGCTGATGAAGCAGATGGAGGCCGACCAGCGGAAGTCCTACCGCTGGACCGACGACGAGCACCGCTACTCGGTCAGCTACTCCGTGGCTCACACCACGGTGATCGACGAGAAGGGCCTGCGTCGTGCGCTGCACGCGCCGGTCTTCGACAAGTACACGAAGCGAGTCCTGGACCGGAAGGCGATGGAGGCCGCGATGGACGCCGGCGAGATCGACCCGATCACGGTGAGCCGCTTCGTCACCCTGAAGCCCAGCAAGCCGCACCTGGCTCTGCAGGTGAAGGAGGTCGACTGATGCCCATCGAGAAGTACCTGCTGGTGATCAGCGCTGACCGGAAGGTCCGGATCGCGAAGCGTCCTCGGATCTTCGCTGACGAGATCGCGATCCCGATCGTGCTGCACTACCCCACCAACTGGGGCCGGGTGCTGACCGACCAGTCGATCTCGATCGAGGTGCCCGACTTCACCCCCGAGGTGAAGTACGAGCAGGTAGAGGAGGAGCCCGATGCCGACTGAGCCCGTGAGGCCGAGTGTCGGGGAGACGGTGCACTACGTCTCCTACGGCAGCGCTGATGGCCGCTACGAGTCCACCTGCCGTGCGGCGATCGTGACCGAGACGCACGCGACCTACGACGACCCCAGCGCGCGTGGACTGTGCGTGCTGAACCCGACCGGTGTGTTCTTCGACCGGAACTGCGCGCAGAGCGAAGACGACCACCGTGGGGGCACCTGGCACTGGCCCTGCATCCCCAACCCGCAGACCGAGGAGAAGTACTGATGGTGAAGATCGTGGATGCGTCGGAGGTCAAGCGCCAGCCGCGCAAGGCCCCGGCCACCCGGATGATCGAGTCGCTGCCGCCCGGTCTGATGACCGCGCGTCAGGTGGCCGACAAGTTCGACGTGAACATCGAGACCATCCGTCGTCTGGCGCGCGCGAAGGACAGCGACGGCAACGACCGGTTCACCGCACCGTCCAAGGCGGCGAAGAGCGGTGAGCTCATCATCTGGGTCTACACGGCCGAGGACATCAACGAGCTGGCCGAGTACTTCGGCGAGCGTGTACCGAAGTTGAGAGGAGCGAAGAAGAAGGGATGAGCAACGAACCTGCAGTAACCGGCACGGGGTCCTACGTCCTCTACGAGGGCGACACGATCCTGTGCGGGATGACTCACGAGATCAAGGTCGGCTACGACAAGTCGTGGGTCAAGTACGAGGCCACCACGAAGGTGCGCCCCGGTGAGGCAGTAGAGGACGCGAGGACTAGGGCCGTAGGCCACGTCAACGAGAGCGTCATGAGAGCAGTAGCCCAGGCGGTAGAGACAGTACGGAGGTTCAACGCATGAGGTTCGGAAAGTCGGCAGAGGAAGCCGCGGAGGAGCCAGGCCGGGGTGGTGGTGGAGGGAACTTCATCAAGTACCTGAAGCCGGGCGACAACACCGTCCGCATCCTCCAGGAGCCCACAGAGTGGAAGTACTACTGGGAGCACTTCTCCCCGGCCGGGTTCAGTTTCCCGTGCCCACGGGACAAGGACGACCCGATGGAGATGTGTCCTGGCTGTGCCAGCGACAACGAGAAGATGAAGAAGGTGAACCGCCGGATCGCCTTCAACGTGCTGCACTCGTTCAACGGCAACGAGTACGTGGACGCGATGAAGATCGGGCCGATGGTGGCCGAGAAGCTGGACAACCGCTTCAAGCGGTTCGGCACGGTCACCGACCGGGACTACACGATCACCAAGTACAAGACGTCCAGCGACCGCTGGGACTTCGACGTGGAGGGGAACACGGTCACGCCGGTCGACCTGCACAAGGAGGAGTGGAAGGACATCGAGGCGCTGCTCCAGCAGGCCTGGGACGACGCCTGGGGTGACCCGAACCAGGCAGCGGCGAACAAGCAGGCCAGCGAGAGCACGCAGGCCCTGAAGCTGCCCACCATCGCCCCTACGCCGAAGCAGTCGGAGAATCCCCCTTTTGAGGAGGAGAAGGTCTACAACGAGGCGGACCTTCGCCACATGCAGTTCTCAGACCTCGTTGTCCTGGTCCAGGAGCAGATGAAGATGTCTCCGCCGACCACGCTGAAGACTCCTGACGCGGTAGTCGACTGGCTGATGGAGCTCCAGTCCTAGACCAGCGTGGGGTGCGGCTCGTTCCCCCCTGCAAGCCGCACCCCACCCATCCGCGGAAGGAGCAACGTGAGAATCATCCCGACGCCGCGTCGCTGGCGGATCGCGCCCACACAGAGCCCCTCATGGTGGTCGCTACATACTCATAGCCGATACAGCGTCAATGACGCAATGTCACCGGTGCAGGCGATCGTGGCGAAGGTGGCCGCGATGGGCCAGCCGGCCCTGGGGATCCAGGACCACGGGAACATGGCGGCGAGCGTCGAGCTGTACCAGGCGTGCCGCAAGGCCGGGATCACGCCAGTCCCTGGCTCGGAGATGTACTTCGTCCCCGACACCGCGCAGTACCGCGCGGTGCGTTCGTCGAGGAAGGAGGGCCGGGAGAAGGCCACGATGTACCACCTGGGTGTCTCGGCGTACACCACTCAGGGCTACGAGCACCTGGTCAACCTGAGCACTCGCTCTCACCTGAACCACCACTACAAACCGCTGGTGGACTACCAGATGCTGGCCCAGCTGGCCGATGACGGGAAGACTGCGGGACTAGCGGTCAACACCGGCTGTTACTACGGCTACCTGGCCCAGACTCTGCTGCACGAGGGCGAGGAGGCCGCGCTGCAGTTCCTGTACACGCTCTCGGCGTGGTTCCCGGGCTCGGTGTACGTGGAGATTCAGAATCACTACATCACCCACGATGAGGGAACCGATGACGATGAACTGGCGGACGGGTTGGTGGACCTGGCCGACCAGGCTGGCCTCCCCGTGGTCATCACCCAGGACGCCCACTACCTCGATGAGGGAGATCGTGCCGATCACGACGGCCTCAAACGGCTCGTCTCCTTCGGTCCAGACCCCGACGACGCTGTTTTCCCAGGGGACGGCTTTCACGTATGCGACGGACAGTGGATCGCACGACGTCATGGTGAACATCGCCTTGCGCGAGGAGTGGAAGGACTGGCGGATCTCCTCGGTCGAAACACACTCACGATCCCTGTCCTTGACTCTTACTCATACTCCGTCCCCGAGGTAGTCGACGACCCGCAGAAGGCCATGCAGGCCCGCTGTGTGGCTGCCCTGGAGGGGATCTTCGCGCCGAAGAAGGTGCCACCCCGGTACGCGATCCAGCTGATCGAGGAGTTCAGCGTGATCCAGGCCAGTGGGATGGCCGGGTACATGATGCTGGTCTCGCAGGTGACCGACTGGCTGCGCTCGAACGACGTGATGTTCCAGACCAGGGGCAGCGCTGCCGGATCGCTGGTGTGCTGGACCCTGGGGATCAGCAACGTCGACCCGATCAAGTGGAACCTGCGCTTCGAGCGGTTCCTGAGCAAGGACCGGACGAAGCCTCCGGATGTCGACCTGGACGTGGCCCACGATCGGCGAGACGAGCTGATCGCGATGCTGAACACACGGTTCACCGCGCATCAGATCGGATCGTGGGCCACCTACTCCCTCAACGAGTCCGTGGACCTGGAGGGGGAGACCCAGAGGGGGTCCCTGCGGGTGAGGTACTACTCGGCGTCGGGGAAGAAGGATGACGGGGCCTCCTCCTGGGCCGAGGTGCCAGAGGCCGACAAGGCGATGCTCACGTCGCTGAGCGATCGTCACTTGTACAAGGGCATGGGTACGAACGCCGCAGGCATCGTGCTCACCTCGACCCTGGAGGAGTTCCAACGTCTGGTGCCGATGGCCTACATGGCACGGTCCAACAACGCCGGTGGGTTCGTGACCCAGTACTCCAAGGACCAGATCGAGGCTCTGGGGCTGGTCAAGCTGGACGCGCTGGGCAGCAAGACGCTCACGGTGCTGGACCGCACGCTGCGGTTGCTGGACCTGGACATCAACCGGCTGGGTGACATCACGTACAAGGACGGGCCCACCTACAACCTGATCCGCAGTGGGTACACCGATGGGCTGTTCCAGCTGGAGGGCAGGAGCACCCAGTGGGGGCTGAAGGACCTGAAGCCCACCAAGATCGCGGACGTGATCGCGGCGATGGCGCTGTTCCGTCCGGCCACCATGAACACCGGTGCCACCCGGTCCTTCATCGCCCGCAAGCACAACGAGCAGGCACTACCCCAGCAGCATGAGTTGATCATGCGCGTCACCAAGGAGACGCACGGGATCATGCTCTACCAGGAGCAGGTGATCGACCTGCTGCGTGCGCTGGGGATGGATGCCGACAACCTCACCGCGTTCCTGAAGGCCGTGAAGGCCAGCAACAAGGACATCGGCGACGCCGGTGAGGTGATCGACTCCTACATGACCTGGATCATCGAGGAGTGTGCTGAGCGCGGGATGAACCAGGACGACATCGACTACATCGAGAGGTCCATCCATGGGTTCGCCGAGTACGGCTTCAACCGCGCTCACGCGACTGTGTACGGCATCACGGCGTACCGCGCGAGCTATCTGGCTGCTCGGCATCCACTGGAGTACCACACTGCTCTGCTTGGCGTCGCCAGCGAGGGGGAGTCGAAGAAGGAGAACCGCTACCTCAAAACCACCAAGCGGCGTGGTGTACGTGTGCTGGCCCCCGAGATCAACGTCAGTGGAGCCACCTACACCGTGGACGAGCGTCGGGGAGCGATCAGACGAGGCCTCCAGTCGATCGATGGGGTGGGTGCCATCTCCGCTGCCCGACTCCAGGCCCTGCAGCCGTTCCGCGACCTGGACGATCTTGTCGAGCGTGCCGCCGCCCAGACCGTTTCTGGACACAAGGAGTACGACGGCACACCACAGTCCCTTACGGGTGTCCTGGGGAAGCTCTACGCCTCGGGAGCCCTCGCGTTACTGACTACGGAGAGGAACCAGGATGCACAGATGTGAAGCGATGGTGTCGCAGCAGAAGAGGCGTGGGCAGAACTTCGAGGTGATCTTCGTGCCCTGTGGTGCGGAGCGGGCCGAGCTCCATCACAAGCTCACCCGAGCTCGTGGCGGGCTGCTGCTGGACAAGGTGGGAGAGACCTACCACCACCTGTACCTGTGCCGGGAGCACCACGACGTCGCTCACGACGGGTACAAGGCCTTCCAGAACGGCCTCCTGATCCGCGGAAGCGTGATCTCAGGGCCTGACGGTGCTCCGGTGTACCGAGGGCCCGACCGATACCTGCTAGAGCGTTACGGCGCGAAAGTGAAGAGCTGATGGACTGGGAGATGGGCCTGCGGATGGCCCACAAGATGAAGGAGCAAGACGAGAGCATCAAGGTCGCGATCATGCAGGTGCAGGCAGCAGAGCACGGGGTGGTGGCGTTGAAGTTCAGCAACGAGGGCCGGGAGATGGCCATCGAGATCCTGGACGAGCCGTACGAGGGCGACGTGAAGGTGTACCCGGGATGAGCGAGTGGGAGCCCCCAGGGCTGCGGGATCTGGTCGACCAGCTGACCTACAAGCCGAACTGGATGATCTACCTGGGCCGGGACAACGAGGAGGAGCGCTGGCTCACGCTGCACATCGTCAGCGACACCCTGAACTCCTACGACACCAGCAGGAAGATCCGAGTGAACCACTCGTTCCTGGTGCCGATGGCCACCTACAACGAGGCCACCTGGCTGGCCTGGATCTTCGACCAGATCTGCGATGTCGAGGCGCACGAGGCCGGCGAGTTCTTCATGCTCGATGGGCTGCGTGTCTTCGCGCCCCACCACGGCAACGGCGAGGACCCGTACCGCAGGTGGTTCATGGGTGACTACGCCGACACCCGAGTCAGGGCGGGGCAGGAGAAGTGAGGTTCTCTGAGACGGTCAAGCACGTCGACTCGAACCTGGTGGTGAGTGTCCAGCACGAGGCCTGGATCACTCACCACGACCACCCGGTGTACACAGCCGAGGCCCTGGCGTTCGCGGAGAAGGAGCTGAGGAAGCCCGATCGGGTGCGGGAGGCCACGCTCTCTGCGTCCTCACTCGGTGAGTGCGAGCGGTACCAGCAGTTCGTCTTCATCGGCATGCCCAAGCTCCTGCCGGACGCGAAGAACGCGGCGAAGATGGCCAACGGCCAGTTCATGCACCTGCGCTGGCAGATGGAGGGCCTGAGCGCCGGCTGGCTGAGTGAAGCCGAGGTGCCTGTCCATAGCGATGCATTCCATCTAATGGGTACGATGGATGGGATCAACCACGATGGCAGCATCTTGGAACTGAAGAGCATCAACGCCAACGGTTTCAGTCGCATCACGACCTTCGGCCCACTGCATCCTCACCTCTTCCAGATGGCCACCTACATGTTGTGCACAGCACGCGACAAGGGTGTGTTCCTCTACGAGAACAAGGACACCCAGGAGTACACCGAGATCGTGGTAGGTCCCGATGACCTGCCCATGACCGAGGTGCTGATGAAAGCGGAGAAGATGTGGGAGAGCACCGAGAAGAAGGTGCTGAGCGAGCCACTGAGCGACTGCATGGACCAGAAGGGGTGGAAGTACAACAGCTGCCCGTTCCGTGACAGGTGTCTGTTCGTCTACGACTGGAGCCAGGCGAAGTGAGCAACCACGACATCCACGTCCACTACACCATGGACGACGACGGGATCTGGCTGGGCTGTGAGTGTGGGTGGGAGGGCCAGGTGCCGGGGTATGAGTTCTGGCCCACCGTCCAGCAGCTCCACGCGCTCTCTCATGACCACCTACTGGGCGTGACCTGATGAAGGTGATCCCGGAGGTCCGAGCGCCTGACCGCTCGTTCTCCCATCGGCTGACCGATGTGGAGACGATCGAGGGCCTGCCCAGCATCGAGGAGCTGATGGATGAGCTCACTGGGTACCTGAACGTGATGATGGGGAGAGCTGATCCGCCCCTGCAGCTAGATGGGTTCTATCTCGATCTGATGGAGGTAGCCGCGGTCTACTACGCGCGGGCCAAGGAGATCGACATGCTGATCCACTGGGAGGAGCAGAACAGGCGAGTGATCAGGGGCAGCCCGTACTACCGGTTCAGGACAGGTCAGCTGAGGAGCTTCATGGAGAGCGCCAAGATGATGGCGGACCTGGGGTCCCGCCGGCTGACCCAGGAGCGCCTGCTGAGCGAGCAGCGCCTGGACGCGGGGAATGGTGACTCATGAAGATCATCCCCACCAACCCGGTGGTGTATGAGTACCAGAGCGGGCACCAGACCCGGCTGTCCACGATCAAGCAGACGATGAGCTACATCGCGGGGAGTGGGCCTAGAGGTGTCACCGCCCGTGAGCTCGGTCGGCTGCTGTGGCCCCATGACACCTCCGGGAAGTCACGGGCTGGCTCACCACTGACCAAGCTGAACAAGGAAGGGAAGATCATCGCGCTGATGGAGCAGCGCGAGGGGCACCATGTCTATGTGCTCGCTGAGTGGGTGGAGAACCGCGAGGTGTGGCATGGGTATCGGCACAGAGGTCACTGCGAAACTTGTACGTGCAACGAGTCAAGAGAGTAGGAGCGATGAGCGCACAGGTCCTGGAGCGGAACGAGGACTCGCGGGAGGAGACCCGTGAGGACCTCCATGCGGCGAACAGAGCGCGCCTGGTGGCCAAGGAGCGGTACCAGCAGGCCCTGATCAAGGCGCGGGCAGAGGGCTGGAACAACTCCCAGATCGCTCGGGCACTCGGGGTGAGTGAGGCTGCCGTGCGGATGTACTGGAAGCGTCACCCCCAGCTGGTAGCTGACCTGAGCGAAGTCTTGAATGATTCAAGACAGGTACATACCAAGGTCGCTAGCTGATGACCAAGGTGAGGATCCAGCACACGTCCATGCAGTTCAGCGACTCGCATCTGGAGCATGCACACGACGCCAGGGTGCTGTTCGACCGTGCGGTGAACAAGGGCGTGTGGGCCTGTACGGGTACCGAGGCGGGAGTGCTGAAGCACGACCAGGACCTGCATGACGCGCTGGTACATCAGGCCAAGGAGCACAACTTCTTCATCAACGCTCATGGGAGCGGGGAGTGGGTCGCGGTCAACCGCAGGTACCTCACCAGGTGTGCCAGTGGGTTTGCTGGTCCGTTCATCAGCTCACGAGGCGGGAGAGGAGCTCACACGGCGCGAGGAGTGGCCTGGGTGGCTGGTACGGCCAAGCACGCTGACCTGGGCAGACTCACCTTCGGAGCCTGTCACTACCTGACTGACCGCTCTGAGGCGATCGCGGGGAGTAACACGCCCATCATCAGGGGTGTGAACACCTGGGCGCGCACGAAGGGCAGAGGCACGAGAGTGGTGTTCCTGGGCGCGGACGTGAACACCAACGACAAGGCCAAGGACGCCTTCAACGGCCAGCCCATGGTCTCGATCGCCGATGAGCTGAAGAAGTGGCCGGCCACGCACGAGGGCGGGACAGTGATCGACGTGATCGCCTCGTACTCCCACGACAAGCGTGTACACGCCAAGGCGTACCAGGTGGCCAACGACTCCCAGTTCAAGCTCTACTCCGACCACTACCTGCTGGACGCGATCTACGAGATCGACGAGCTGTCCTGAGGTATACCCTCAGTGAGGGCTACCCTTGTATGAGGGATTACCTCAGGCTAGGGTAACCCTCATGACAGATGAGATTCAGTGCTCCGTCCCGATCCCGTTCGATCTCCTGCGCGACCTGACCGAGATCGACTCTGGTCACACCCCAACCTGCGTGGTCCACAACGCGCTCCGCTTCGCTCTCATCAACAAGGAGTTCTGGTGCCCCGACACGAGCCACACTCAGGAGGCGTCTACACCAAGCCCGTCGTAGTGAAGTTCAACGACGAAGGTCTCGTGGCCCTGGACCTGTTGAGAGGGAAGACTCCGCGCGGCGCGTACCTGCGTGGGCTGCTCCGAGCTGAGAACCAGAGACAGCGTGGGGTGAAGCCCAAGGAGAGTCCGACACCGAAGCGCAGGTTCGTGGTCAAGCCGGCAGATGAGGCGTGACGCCAGCCATACCCTGGAGGTATGGCACAGCCCTACAACATGGTCTTCTACCAGGGAGACGACTACGAGCTGGTCTTCCGGCTGAAGAACAAGGGCACAGGCACTCCGGTGAACCTGACCGGGGCTGTGCCCAAGTCCGACATCAAGCAGTCCGCCTCCGACAACACGGTCAAGCTCTCGTTCACCGCTGCACTGGTGAACCCCACGGACGGCACGGTGAGGCTGTCCCTGACCGGAGCTCAGACGGCCAACCTGGCTGCGGGAGAGGCGCTGGTCTACGACGCCCAGCTGAAGTGGCCCGACAACAAGATCAAGACCTACCTGGCAGGCACGATCAACGTGCTCCCGGAGGTGACCCGTGGCTCATGAGCATGACATCGAGATCATCGACGATCAGGGCGCGCTGAGCCTGCTTCCCCAGCCCGCGGATGCGGTACTGGAGATCGAGATCGACCCTGGACCGCCGATGGAGATCCTGATCCCCGGCGTCCAGGGTCCGCCAGGGCCTGCTGGGATCGACGGAACCCAGGGTGTGGACGGCGCACCAGGTCCTACTGGCCCTACTGGACCTGCAGGAGCTCCCGGGGCTGCAGGAGCGACAGGAGCGGCTGGCACACCAGGCACAGCTGGTGCAGCAGGAGCACCAGGCATGGTGGGAGCATCCTTCAAGGTCGGTGGAGTGCTGATCGTCGCTGCCGGCGCGACCAGGCTCTACAACGACACCACTCGTACCTGGACGATCACCTCGGTGCGAGCCACAGTGGAGGTCGCCCCTAGCGCATCCTCAGTGATCGTGGACGTGAACAAGTCCGGCACCACGATCTTCACCACTCAGGCGAACCGGCCCACCATCGCCACCAGCACCCTGACCTCGGGCAAGATCACCTCCATGAACGTCACCTCGGTCGCACCTGGTGAGTACCTGACCGTGGACGTGGACCAGACCGGGACATCGGCTGCTGAGCTGACTGTGCTGGTGGTGATCTCATGAGCCTGCTGTTCTTCGACAGCCTGCAGGACTGTCTGCTGATGCCGAAGCCCGAGTGGGCTCCATCGGTCGTGTGGGGTGGGTCGCAGATAGGCAGGGACGGCCTGGCCAACAGCGCTGCTGGTGGGAACAGCCCGAACAAGATCCTGAACCTGTCCTCTGCTGCTGCGGTCTGCATCGCTGGTACGGCGATCAAGTCCGCGTACGTCAGCGTCACCGACACCATCCTGGCGTTCTGCACCGCTGGTGCTGTCCAGCAGCTCACCCTGCGGTGGAACAGCTCGGGGTTCTTGGAGGCGCGCAAGGGCACGACAGCCGGCACTCTGCTCGCCACATCCTCAGGGCACGCACCATGGCCCAGCTTCACCTGGGCACAGGTACAGATGAAGGCCGATCTCCACCTCACCACTGGCAGCGTGGTGGTCCGGCTCAACGACGTCCAGGTGCTCTCGGTCTCGGGTGTCTCTACCTCCACGGTCACTGGACCGGTGACTCAGATCCTGATGGGTAGCACTGGCCAGAACTTCTCCTACTGGGATGACATCTACGTGTGTGACGCGGTGGACGCCACCGCCACGCAGGGCAGGCCCAACAACGACTTCCTCGGTGACCTGCGAGTCGCCGTGCTCTACCCCTCGGCAGCTGGAGATACCACCACCTGGACAGCGAGCACAGGCGCGAACTGGGACACGGCCAACGAGGTCCCGCCCAACACCACCGACTACGTGCTGTCGGCTACCTCGGGCGCGCGCGACCTGTACCAGATGACCGATCTGCCGGGAGTGGTGAACACGGTCTACGCCCTGAGGACCGGCTACTACGCGACCAAGAACGACGCTGGGGCCAGCCTGCTGAAGCCGGTGATCAAGGAGAACTCGGTGGCCACGGTCGACACCGGGCAGGCTGTGGCCTACGGCTCGTACGTTCCGATCTACGGCACCCAGCTGTACGTGAGGCCCTCGGACTCGACATTGTGGACAACGGCCGGACTGAACGCACTGCAGGTAGGGATGGAGGTCGGCTGATGGCACTGATCGCGATGTGGGGGATGGACGACACCGCTGGTGAGACCGGCCTGGCCATCAGCAACGGGCAGCTGTTGACCACGGGTCGAGGGATCACCGGAGGGTGTTGGAACTCCCAGAACTTCGGTCAGAACGACATGACCCTGACCTTCCCCACAGCTCCGAGTGCTGCCTCGTTCGTGCTGGGGTTCGGCTACAACAACAACATCATCGGAAGCAACCGCGCGTGGTGCAAGATCCTGGACAACGCCAGCAACGTGCAGTTCTCCCTGGGTTTCGACTCTCTGGGTCACGTCGTGCTCTACCGGGGGAACCTGAGCGCTGCGCTGGCCACCTCATCGTTCATCGCCAAGCCCGCAGTCTGGTACTACATGGAGCTGAAGCTCGTGGTGCACGCCTCAGCAGGTAGCGCAGACCTGCATGTTGACGGGCCCAGCGTGGTCTCGGTCTCTGGGGCGAACACCTCGACCGTGGCCTTCACCTCGATCAACGCGGTCCAGTTCGGTGGGTCTTCCACATCTGGGAACGGCCAGACCTACGTCGACGACGTCTACCTGCTGGACCTCACCGGCTCTGCTCCGTACAACACCTACCTGGGCGATGTGGCGGTGCGCTCTCTGTACCCCAGCGCAGCAGGTGACCTGACCCAGTGGACTCCCAGCACGGGCGCGAACTGGGATGCGGTGAACGAGGTGGCCTCATCGGCTACCGACTACGTGGGTGCATCCACCACAGGGCTGAAGGACCTGTACCAGTGCAACGACCTGCCAGCGCTGACCACGGTGCTGGCGTACCAGACCTGGACGTACGCGGCCAAGACCGACGCCGGCGTTCCTCCCACGACCTCGGCGATCACCAAGGGTGATGGTGGCACCACGCGCACGGACTCACCCTCGCTCCCGCTGTCGACGACCTACCAGCATCTGCAGGGCCCGATCTACACCACCGATCCCGATGGTGACGCGCTCACCCTGACCAACATGAACGCGATGCAGGTGGGCGTGAGCACATGACCGATGCCAGGGTCGGCAGAGAGGTCATCAAGGCCCTGATCCAGCCGGTCTCCTCTCCGAGGATTGCCAGGATTGCGGTCAAGGGTCTGATCTCCCCACCCAGCACTCCTCGGCTCGGTCGGATCTCGATCAAGACCCTGGTGGTGCTGCATCCGCCGTTCCAGGTCTCGCGCGCGAGCTCGGAGGTGCTGGAGCGGCCTACTCCCAGTGCTCAGACCAGCAGGGTCAGTGCTGATGTGCTGGAGCTCGCGACTGCCTCTGCCCAGGTGTCTCGGGTGCAGGTGGAGATGCTGATCACGGTGCCCACCACGTACACCGGACGTTGGAGCTTCGTGACATGACCGAGTTCGACCACATCCACTGCTCCAGCAGGTTCGACCGCTCAGCGGCGTCCCTGGAGACCAACGTGGACGACTGGCGAGCGCGGTCCTCGATCATCACCATGACCGAGGTGAACAACGACAACCGCGCGAACACGCTGCGGGAGAAGGGCTGGGGCTACTACAACTCGCCTCTGGGTGGGGGCAGAGACGACTCAGCGATCTGCTGGGACCTCGACGTCTGGCGTCGCACTCATGGACAGGTGATCAGGCTGACCAACAACCCGATCGCCGGCAGGGGCAACCCGCAGTGGTCGAGTGCGGTCGTCCTGGTGCATCGCAAGAGCGGGCGGAAGATGCTGGTCGCGGTCTCGCACTACCCCGCTGCCCATGGCAAGACCTGGGCTCAGCGGAAGGCGATGTACCTGCACTCGCTGAGGATCTGGTCGACCCACCTGAGGCACCTGGAGCGCAAGACCAAGGCCGATGGAGCTCTGGTCTGTGCTGACTGGAACCTGAACCTGAAGGACCGCTGGGTCTGGGATCTGCTGCACCAGAGCTTCGATGGCTACAAGCTGGCCTGGAAGAACATGCCCACCGAGGGAGGAAGCAGGTCTGGCGGGCCCTCAGCACCTGCTGGAGCTCCTGGGCACTCTCAGCATGACCGGATCATCGACGGCTCGCTGGCACGCGGCCTCGCG
>Ga0157376_10001839_pt1 | contig 14130 bp, 11 predicted proteins | sample M45metaG_FD_121801 | JGI IMG/M metagenome (GOLD analysis project Ga0157376, IMG submission 121801) | Miscanthus rhizosphere microbial communities from Kellogg Biological Station, Michigan, USA - M4-5 metaG | ecosystem: Host-associated > Plants > Roots > Rhizosphere > Soil | place: USA: Michigan... | reverse complement strand
GCGCGCTCGACCCATCGCGTGATGAAGGTCGCGCGCACGATCGCCGATCTGGCCGGCGCGGCGACGACGCAAGTGGCGCATGTGGCGGAGGCGGTGCAGTACCGGCGCGGGCTGACGGCTCAAGCGGCGCGCTGATTCGCCCAGGCAAAACGCGTTTGTCGAAAGCGCAGGCAATCGCGAGCCAGGTCTGGGTCGCGATCGGTCTCCTACCCATCACGTCCCGGAGGCACCCGGCCGTCGGCGAGGCGACTGATAGCATACGTGTCAGTTTGAATAGTGCCCATCCTGCGCGGATGTAAGAACATTCCTCCATGACAATTGACCGAACACGCAAGCAGCTCCAGCTGCTCGATCCCGCCGAAGTGATGCCCCCCGAAGCGGCGGCCCATTTCGTCGACCTGGCGCTGAAAAGGTGGATGGGATCGACGCAAGCAGATGCAAAACGGACGTTCGACACCCTGGCCCTGGCGCATCCTGATCACCACGCGCCAGACGACTTCTGGTTTTCCGCGTCCTCCAAACTGTTTCGCGACTTCTTTGTATGGGGTCACGATCATGATTTCGGATTTGGCTACACGCGCAAAGGGGCGATGGGCACGCGGCACAAGGAAATCACCGGCGAGCTGATCTCACTGGGTATGCTGCCGCAGGACCTGCACGGCAAGGCTGTGCTGGATATCGGCTGTTGGAGCGGGGGAGACCTCTTGATCCTTGCAGGCTTGGGCGCGACGGTCGAGGCCATCGAGGAACATCCCCTGGCCGCGGCCGCTGCTGCGGCCCTGTGCCGGCTTGTCTCTTGCGAAGCCCCGGTCCACTGCTTGAGCCTTTATCAAGACAAGCCCGAGTGGAAGCAGCGTTTCGACCTGGTGTACTGCAGCGGTGTGATCTACCACGTGACCGACCCCTTGCTGCTGCTGCGAATCTGTTTCGCCTATCTGAAGCCCGGCGGCCGTGTGATTATCGAGACCAAGATGCAGGAGGGCGCGGGATCGAGCTGCTCCTATTCGGGCATCGCGGAGAAGGGGTGGAACTGGTATGCGCCAACCTTTGAAGCCATGGGCCGCTGGCTCGTCGACGCGGGTTTTGCGGAGGACCAGGTGTGCGTCCACAGGCGACCGATCGGTCGCCTCCTGGCCAGCGCGACCAAAGACAAGCCGCGAAGCCTGCCCGAGACCGCGGGATTTTCCAGGCCCGGTAGTTGGCTTGAAGGAGAGGTGTGACCGATGGCGCTCCTGAAGCGAGTCACACGCTGGTCCTTGCGATGGAATTGACAATCGCCCAGGCCATCGAGCAAGCCATCGCTGCACACCGAGGCGGCCGATTGGCGGAGGCAGAGCACCTGTACCGTGCGATTCTCCAGGCGCAGCCGACCCATGGTGACGCGAATCACAACCTCGCCGTGCTGCTGTCGGCAGGCGGAAAGCCGGACTTGGCGATCCCGCTCTTCAAGCGAGCACTCGAGGCGCATGCCGGCAACGGTCAATATTGGCTGAGCTTGGCGGAGGCGTTGGCTGACGCCAGACGAACCGAGGAGGCCCAACAAGTTCTTGCTGCCGGACGGCAGCGGGGCTTGGCCGGCGACCGGGTTGATCGCCTTGCATCGCGACTGGTCGAGGCAGCGCCGCCCATGGTGCCGGCGAGTCAAGGGTTGGACGTGCTCGACGAAGCCGTCCTGATGCGTGAGAACGGGGCATTCGCCGAAGCCGAGGCATGGCTGCGGGGCAGGCTCGTGGATCACCCCGCGCATGCGGAAGCGCTTTCATTGCTGGCACACGTCCTGCTGTTGCAAAAGAAGGACCACGACGCCCACGCAGTCCTCGCTCAGGCGTTTGCGATAGCCCCGAGCTCCCCATCGGTTCTTCGCAACGTTGCGCGCGTTCACCTGAAGAACGGGAAGACGGCCGAGGCTCTGCAAGCGGCAGCCGCCGCCCGGCAACTCGCGCCAAACGACGAGGAGTCTTGGCTCGTGATGGCGGCTGCGCTCGCCGCGAACGACGACAGAGTGTCAGCGCTTGGACTCCTTGAACAGGTCCTCGCACGACGCCCTCGATATGCAGAAGCCTTTGCAAATCGCGCGATCTTGCGGATGCGGTCGAAAGACCATAGAGGGGCAGCTTCGGACGCCGAGCAGGCCGCGGCGATCAAACCCCACTGGGGTGCTGCGTGGGCACTTCTTGCGACCGCGCGTCAGGAGCTCGGCGACCTGGAAGGAACCATCGCAGCCCTGCGCCAAGCGGCGGAGCGGGAACCCCAGAACGTGGTCCATCTCGTGAATCTGGGTGAATTCCAGCGCCAGGCGAAACGACCTGATGAAGCCATCGCAACACTCGAGCGGGCGGTCACGAGCGCGCCGGACAACGTGAACGCGTGGATCAACTATGGGACTGTGCTTCAGGAAGTCGAGCGCATCGACGATGCAATTGCGGCATACGAAAAGGCGCTGCAGCTGAACCCCAAGTCGTTTGCGGTCACCAACAACCTCGGTGCGCTGGCGATGCGCGAGAAGGCCTGGGAGAAGGCCTGCCGCTACTTCAGCCATGCTATCGGGCTCAACCCGCAGTCGGCCGACTCGTACGCCAACCTCGGAAGTGCTTTGACTCAACTCCGGCGGCTCAATGAGAGCCTGGAGGCCTTCCGGCGTGCGATTGACTTGGATCCGCGGTCGCCGGAGGCCCATGCCGCACTGGGGCGTGCATTGATCGATATCGGGCGGCCGTCGGAAGGCGAAGCGAGTTACCGCGCGGCCCTGGCCTTGGACCCGGGTCGAACGATCACGCGCTCCAACCTGCTTTTCAGCATCGCTTATCGGGGAGCCACGTCCCCTGGTCAGTACCTCGAAGACGCGCGGTCATGGGAGCAGGCCGTCCGCCTCCCAGGGCTCGCAAATGCACCTGCACCCTTCGCCATGCGGCCACGACACGGCAGGCGATTGCGTGTCGGCTACGTCTCGGGGGATTTTCGGCAGCACGCGGTCAGCACCTTTATCGAGCCGGTGTTTCGCAACCACGACAGGGACCGGGTCGAGGTCGTCGCGTATTCAAGCTACCCGTTTCGCGACGAGGTCACCGACCGCCTTCGCGGCCTGGTACCCGAGTGGAGATCGCTCGTCGGGCACAACACGCAGGCGGCGCGGCAGCGCATCATCGCGGACAAGATCGACGTCCTCATCGACCTGGCCGGCCACACCAGCAACAACCGCCTTGATGTTTTCGCTCATCGGGCGGCCCCAGTCCAGGCACATTACTTGGGATATTTCGCGAGCACGGGCCTTTCGGAGATGGACTACTGGATTGGCGACACCATCGTGCTGCCACCCGAAGAGGAACCATGCTTCGCGGAAAAGCTGTGGCGATTGCCCCGCCCGTGGGTCTGCTACCAGGGCTCTGAAAGTGCGCCCGCTACGCAATGGTGCCCGACCGCGGATGGCAGCATTCGATTCGGCAGCTTCAACAACCTGAACAAGATGACGCCGGCAACAATTGCCCTGTGGGCACGTGTGCTGCACTCGATGCCCCAATCGACGCTTCTTCTGAAGACTGCAGAACTCGACGACTCGACGAATATCGAACGAATCGCGACTGCTTTCCAAGGACATGGCATTGCATCTGACCGGCTGGACCTGCGCGGCCGCACCGCGAGCTGGGAGGAGCACATGAGGCAATATGACCAGATCGACGTGGCTCTCGACCCTGTCGGGGGGGTGGGCGGTGGCACCACCACCTGCGACGCGCTCTGGATGGGCGTGCCGGTCGTGACCCTCGTCGGCCAACGGATGGCCGGCCGGATGACCGCGTCGATGCTGCGGGGTATCGGACGTCCGGAATGGATCGCGGGCACCGCGGACGAATACGTCGACCTCGCGGTGGCGCTCGCGCGCGACGTCGATGCGAGACGCGTTGCAAGGGTAGCCCAAAGGGCGGCTATGCGCGCAAGCCCTTTGTGTGCCGCTGCCGATCTGGCTGGAGCATTGGAAGCCGCGTACGCCGAGATGTTCGACCGTTGGCACGACGAGCACGCGGCGGGAGGCAGCGCCACGCGCGCGTCTCGCGGCGTGGCGACGGGCGCACAATCATGCTGAAACTTCACGTCGGGTGCGGGGACAGGTTCATACCTGGGTTCACCCACGTTGACATCATCGGCGGGCCACATGTCGACCACCGATGCTCGATCGACAAACTGCACGATTTCGCCGCTGAAACGGTCGACCTGATCTACGCCTCGCACGTGCTCGAGCACTTTGGGCGCCACGAGGTTCTCGACGTGTTGCGCGAATGGCATCGCGTTCTCAAACCGCGCGCGGTGCTGCGACTCGCGGTCCCCGACTTCGCGGCTGTCGTCGAGCTCTACGAGCGAGAGGGCCTGCAAGATGGCATGAGTGGATTGGTCGGACTCACGTGCGGCGGCCAGCGGAACGCCTACGATTTTCACAAGATCATTTTCGATGAGCCGTTTTTGACGTTCCTGCTGACGAAGGCAGGCTTCACGGATATTCATCGCTGGGATTGGCGCACAACCGAACACGCCCATATCGATGATTTTTCCCAGAGCTACATTCCCCACATGGACAAGAAGAATGGCCGGCTGATGAGCCTGAATCTCGAAGCGGTAAAGGCGCGGCCGATGGACGAGTCCCGGGCGTAAGTCCAAGATTCAGCCAGGAGATTGAAATGCCCATTTCCGGCGTTACCCGAATCAAGCAACTGTTCACGCATCCATCACGTACGCGCCCGGCGCCGGCATGATCGGCGCGTAGGCCGCGCTGCCGGGCGCCTTGCGCGCTTTCACGCGCGGACCGCTGCGCTCTGCGAGCCAGCCGGCCCAATGCGGCCACCACGACCCCTTGCGCGTTTCCGCGCCGTCGAACCAGGCCTGCGGGTCGGGCGGAAGATCTTCACGGCTGAAATATTCGGTGCGGCCCAGGCTCGGCGGCCGCACGATGCTTTGCACATGACCGCTCGTGCTGAGGACGAATGTGCGGCGCGTGCCGAAATGCCGTGCCGCGCGATAGACGCCTTGCCACGGCATCAGGTAGTCCTCGCGGCCGCCGACGTAATAGCCGTCGATGCGCAGCTTGCGGAAATCGATGGGCGTGCCGGCCAGCGTCAACGCGCCCGGCCGCTCGAACACCCGGCGGTCGATCATGTCGATGAAGTCGCGCTGCAGCGCCGCCGGCAGGCGCGTCGAATCGTTGTCCCAGTAAAGAACATCGAGCGAAGGCGGCCGCCGCCCCATCAGGTAGTTGTTGACCCAGTAGTTCCACACCAGGTCGTTGGGCCGCAGCCAGGCGAACACGCGCGCCAGGTCCGCGCCTTCCATATGACCGCGCTGCCGTGACCAATCGGCGGCGGCCAGCATCGTCTCGCGCGAAGCGAAGGCCTCGAGCACCGAGCCGTTGCCCGCCAGCGGCGCCGTCACCAACAGGCTGTGATGCGCAACGGCACGCTCGCGCCGCATCGCGAGCAGCCCCATCGCCGAGATCGCGGTGAGTCCGCCGGCACAAGCGCTGACGACACCGATGGAGGCGGCGCGCGAGATCGAGCGCACCACTTCGATCGCCTGCAGCGTGGCCTGCACGTAGTCCTCGAGCCCGGCGTCGCGCATCGCCGCATCCGGGTTGCGCCAGCTCACGCAAAAGAGGTGGATGCCCTGCTCGACGAGATAGCGGAACAGGCTGTTTTCCGGGCGCAGGTCGAAGATGTAGAACTTGTTGATTTGCGGCGGCACCATGAGCAGCGGCTTGCGGTGCACGGTCGGCGTGCTGCTCGCGTATTCGATCAGCTCGAACAGCGGGTGCCGGTGCACCACCGCGCCTGGCGTGGTGGCCAGGTCCTCGCCGACGCGGAATGCATCCGACCGGATCTGCTGCGGCATCGCCCGGCGATGCACCACGTCGTCGGCCCACTGCTTGATGCCGTTGACGACGCTCGCGCCTTCGGTGGTCTCGGCGCGTTTCAAGGCGGCGGGATTCAGCGGCAGGTTCGACGGCGCCAGCGCGGCCACCAGCTGGTCGAGCACGAACTGCACGCGCACCTCGTCCTCGGGCGTGAAGTGCTGGGCACGCGCCCATTCGCCCAGCGTGCGTTGCCAACCCAGGTAGACCTGCAACAAGGTGCGGTGCAAGGGGCTGGTGCGCCACAGCGGATCCTTGAAGCGGCGATCGCCGGCGTCGGGTTCGAGATCGAGCTTTTGCTGCGCAGCGTCCAGGACGACGCTCGCGAATTTCGCATAGTGCGTGGCCAGCGACGAGGGATCGTCGAGCGTGCGGGCCAGCATCAGCTTGAGCGTGTGCAACAGGCCCTTGCCCTTGAATCCCGACTCGCCGGGCGGCACGGCGGCATCCGGCGGAGCCACCCGCTCGTGCAGCCAGTCGACCAGGCGCTTGGCCTCGTCGAGCAACGCGGCGAGCCGCTCCACACCCGAGTCATCGGGCGATGCGGCGCGGTCCATGCCTTGTCAGCGCTTGGCGCGAGCGCCGCGGGCCTTGGCCGGCGCCGGATCCGCGCTGCCGTCGGCGCTGTTCGCGTCCGGCAGGCGGCGCACGATGAAAGGCACGCCCTGGTTCGTCAAGCCGGGGGCGACGACCGAACCCACGCTGTCGCGGCCGACCTCCAGCTTGTCGTCGATGGCGGCGAGGATGCGCACGATCGCACCCTCGCCGGGCTTGAGCACCAGCCGCGCGGGATCGACAGTGACCACGCGCTCGTCGAGTTCGCCTTGCACCACGAGATGCACGTTCATCTCGCGGTCGCCGGGATTGTTGATCGCAAAGGCCCCGTTGCCCGTCTCGCCGGAACGGCCGACGATCAGCAAGGGCGCGCGCTGGGCTGAGGGACTGCCGCCGTCATCGGCCGGCGCGGCCGCAGGTTGCGGGCCGCGCGTCAACACGCCATTCGCATCCTTCAGGTAGTCCTTGGAAAGATGCAGCAGCGTCGACGTGTAGCGCAGGTTCAGTTCGACGGCGCTCTTCAGCAATTCGACCGCGCGGCTCATGGATTCGTCCCCGGTACCGCCAACGGGCCGAAGCACGGCCGCTGCATGAAGAAATGGTCGTACCAGTGCAGCACGTAATCGGGATCGTCGTTGACCATGACGTCCTTGCAGCAGGGCTTCGCGCACGCGGCCTCGCCGACCATCCAGCGCAGGTAGTGGTTGCGGCAGCCGCGCACCCACAGCAAGGCCTCTTCGTCCACGCAACCGCAATCTTCCTCGCGGCTTTCCTTGGGCATCGTGAAGGTCGCCGTGACGGCGATGCGCTCTTTCGGGCCCAGCGTGGCGGATGCGGTGGAGAAGCTCACCGCCGCCGCGCTCTTGCCCGTGGCCACGAACTGGTAGGTGTGCGGACGATAGTCGCCGTTCGTGACGATGAGGCAGACCGTTCCCTTGTCGCCCGGCCGCAGGCAGCATTCGACTTCGCCGAGCGACAGCGGCATCCAGCACGGTTCGGGCACTTCGCAGCAGCTGTGGCCCTTGGGCAGCTTGAGGCCCTTCAGCCCGCCCAGCAGGCCGGTGGCGCTGCCGGCGAGCTTGAGCAGCTCCTTGCCGAGCAGCAGCTGCGCGTTCAACAGCGACTTGACGCCGTTCTCGACGCCGTCGTAGCCGGTGTCGTCGCAGGGTTTGCAGTCTTTCATGATGCTCCTCCTTGTTCCTTGCCATTGGCCTTGCCGTCGATGCGCAGGTGCACGGAGATGCCGTGCTCCCCGATCTTCAGCAACCCGTGATATCCGTGACCCGGGCGCAGCTTGGCGCCCAGCGTGGTTTCGAGCAACAGCACGCGGCGCTCGCCCGGCGCGAGGTCGCCCGCGCCTTCGGCCACCCGCAGCCGCAAGAGGCCACCGTGCGCTTCACGCAGGCGCGCGAAGACGTTGCCGACGATCTTGTTCAGGTCGTCGGTGTCCATGCGGTAGGTGCTGGCGAGCGCGGTCTCGATGCCGTCGTCGTCGAACACGCCGGTGACCAGCGCATCGCCGATCGCGATGGGAACGTTGCCGCGGTTTTCCAGCAGGAGCCGCGCCGAGACGGCGCCGCCGGGTGGGCCGTCCAGCCGCACGTCGCTGGGAACGACGCGCAGGCGCGGCCGCGGCTGTACCGACACCGTGACGTCGCGGCTGCCGCCGTCGGCGAGTTCGAGCACCGCGGTGTACTCACCGGGCGGCGTGAGGGGATCGAGCCGCAGGCGCGTGCTCGACGCGCCGCGTCCCCTCCGCAGGACCGGCGCCGCGGCGCGCGCGCGCATGGCTTCGGGCCAGCGAACGGCGCGTGCCGTCGCCATCGACTGCGCATCGGCGCTTGCGAGCCGCAGCCGCGACGGCGGCCCCAGGAAATCGACCGGCGCGCGCCGCTTGTCAGCCATGACCCGCACCGTTGGCCGCCACCATGCGCTCGAGCGTCGCGAGGTCCGGTTGGCGCTGCGCGCCGCCGCGCATCTCGCAGGGGTTCGCGACATAGGGCTCGGTGACGACCTGGCCTTGCCCGCACAGGCGCACGCACAACAGCTCCGCGCCCAGCACCGAAAGGCCGACTCGATAGTCCAATGGCAGGTGCGCCCGGATCGAAGGGATTTCCTTCAACCGCAGCGAGAAATCGATCGGCTTGAACTCCAGCGGCTTCACCTCGATCGGCCCGAGGTTCAAGGTGAGCGGAGCGACGTTGGTGTCGATCGCGTAATGGGTCGGGATGCCGCTGATGTCCAGCCCCAGGTCGATGCCGAAATCGAAGCTGGATGGAATATTGACGCTCATACGTTCAACTCCTCCTCGAGAAGGAAGACAGGAAAACACTCGAGCGTCGAAACAGCTGGCGCCCCCCTTGCCCTTCGACTCAATGCTTTTGCAATTTGGTTTTCGCGGCAGGGCCGCAAGTCGAGAGGCAGCGAACTATAAGCAGGATTGCGCGGCGCATAGGTAACAAGTAGTCAACAGGCAAAATACCGCACATGAATCGCGACGCCGCCACTCACGACGCGAAGCTGGTCGGGTGGTTGTCGCTGGCCCAGCTGATTTCCTGGGGCAGCGTCTTCTACACATTCTCACTGTTGATGGAGCCGGTCGAACGCGAGCTCGGGCTCACGCGCGCGCAGTCGTCGCTGGCATTCAGCCTCGCGTCGCTGGCCGAAGGGGTGCTCGCATACCCGGTGGGCCGCTGGATCGATCGCGGGCACGAACGCATCATCATGACGGGCGGCTCGCTGCTGATCGCGGCACTGCTCGTGGCGCACAGTTTTGTGGGCAGCGCCTGGGCGTTCTATGCGGTGTGGATCGGGCTGGGTGCGGCGTTGTCCGGCACCTTGTACACGCCTGTGTTCGCCGTGGTGACGCGGCGCTTTCCGGATGATTTCCGGCGCGCCATCATCACGCTCACTTTTCTCGGCGGCCTGGCCAGCACGGTTTTCATCCCGGTGTCGGCCGGCTTGATCCATTCGCTCGGCTGGCGCCACGCACTGTGGATACTCGCCGCCTTGCACCTGCTGGTCTGCGTACCGATCCATGCCTTGCAATTGCGCGATGCACCGCGTGGCGCGACCAAGTCCCCGGGCGCGGCGTCACCGGCGGCCTTGGTGCGTAGCGCACCGTTTCTTCTGATCGCGGTGTTCTCGGTCGGCATGATGGGCGTCACCGCGGCGTTGCCGCCGCACATGATCAGCCTCTTGCGCGGCAACGGACTGGACGAGCGCTGGGTGATCGCCATCCCCGCCGGAATCGGCTTGTTCCAGGTGGTCGGCCGCGTGCTGCTTTATTTCTTCGAGCACCACTTCGACCTGCACCTGGCCAATCGCCTCATCCCGTTGCTGATCCCGATCGGAATCGCCACGCTGCTGTTCGGCGCCGGCCATCCTTCGGCTGCCGTGCTCTTCGTGCTGCTGTACGGCATGGGCAACGGCATGCTCACCATCGTCAAGGGCACGGCGATCGCGCAGTACGTCAATCGCGAACACGTCGCGTCGTTGAACGGCGCGTTGGGCTTGCCGACGGCGATCGCCCGCGCGGCGACGCCGCTGGTGCTCGGCCTGTTGTGGAGTCCCGCCGCCGGTTATGCGTGGGGCCTCGCCTTGCTGCTCGCGATGAGCGGCGTCGCCGTCTTTGCGCTGTTGCTCGCGCAGCGGCGGGCGCTGGCCACGCGTTGATCAGAGGTTGGGCGCGAGCAGTCTCTGCAGAGCAGCGACGTCGGCACCGCGGCGTCGCGCCTGGTCCTGCAACTGATCCTCGCCGATCTTGCCGACGTTGAAGTAAGCGCTTTGCGGATGGCTCATGTAGAAGCCGCTCACGCTCGCGGCCGGCATCATCGCCAGGCTTTCGGTGAGCTCCATGCCCGCGTCCTGCGCCTGCAAGAGATCGAACATGTCGCGCTTGACGCTGTGATCGGGGCATGCGGGATACCCGGGTGCGGGACGGATGCCCTGGTACTTCTCGGCCACCTCCTCCTCAACCGACAGCGACTCGTTGGGCGCGTAGCCCCAGAGGTCCCGGCGGACGCGCTCATGCAGCGCCTCGGCGAAGGCCTCGGCCAGCCGGTCGGCCAGCGACTTGAGCATGATGGCCGAATAGTCGTCGTGATCGTCCATGAAGTACTTGACCTTCTTCTCGGTGCCGATGCCCGCGGTGACGGCGAACATGCCGATGTAGTCGTTCGCCACACCCTTCGGCGCGACGAAATCCGCAAGGCAGCGGCTGGGGCGCATGGCGCCCTCGATCTCGTGCTTCTCCGTCTGCTGGCGCAGGCCATACCAAGTCATTGCAACCTGATTGCGCGACTCGTCGGTGTAGAGCGCGATGTCATCGTCGTTCACGCTGTTCGCGGGCCAGAAGCCCATTACCGCGTTGGCCGTGAGCCAGCGACCCTCGATCAGGCGCTTGAGCATGCGCTGCCCGTCGGCATAGACACGCACCGCTTCCGTGCCGACCACTTCATCTTTCAGGATCGCGGGGAAGGGCCCGGCCAGGTCCCAGGTCTGGAAGAACGGTCCCCAGTCGATGTACTTCGCGAGCTCGGCCAAATCGAAGTTCTTGAACAGGCGCTTGCCCAGGAACTTCGGCTTGGGCGGCATGTAGCCGCTCCAGTCGATCGGCGTCTTGTTCGCGCGCGCCTTGGCCAATGGCCAGAGCGGCACCTGTTTCTTGTTGGCGTGCTGGAAGCGCACCTTCTCGTAGTCGGCGTTGACCTCGGCGATGTACTTCGCCGCCTGGTCGGACAACAGCCCTTGCGCGACGCTCACGCTGCGTGAGGCGTCGGGCACGTAGACGACCGGGCCTTCGTAGTGCGGCGCGATCTTCACCGCCGTGTGCACGCGGCTCGTCGTGGCACCACCGATCAGGAGCGGGATCTTCTTGATGCGGAAGTGGTCGTCCTTCTGCATCTCGCTCGCGACGTACTGCATCTCCTCGAGCGAAGGCGTGATGAGGCCCGACAGGCCAACGATGTCGGCGCCCTCGACCTTGGCCTTCGCCAGGATCTCGTGGCAAGGCACCATCACGCCCATGTTCACCACTTCGAAGTTGTTGCACTGGAGCACGACGGTGACGATGTTCTTGCCGATGTCGTGCACGTCGCCCTTCACCGTGGCGATGACGATCTTGCCCTTGGCCTTGACGTCCTCACCCGCCGCGGCCTGCAGCTTCTTCTCGGCCTCGATGTAGGGAATGAGGTGGGCCACGGCCTGCTTCATCACGCGCGCCGACTTCACCACCTGCGGCAGGAACATCTTGCCCTGGCCGAACAGGTCGCCGACGATGTTCATGCCGTCCATCAACGGCCCTTCGATCACATGGAGCGGCCGGCCGCCTTTCGCGAGCACCGCCTGGTAAGCCTCTTCGGTGTCCTGGACCACGAAGTCGGTGATGCCGGAAACCAGTGCGTGCGACAGGCTCTGCTCGACGGTGCCGGCCCGCCACTCGTTCTTCTTGGTCTCGTCCTTGGCGCCGCTCTTGGCCGATTCGGCGATCTCCACCAGCCGCTCGCCCGCGTCCGGGCGGCGATTGAGCACGACGTCCTCGACACGCTCACGCAATTGCGGCTCGACCTCGTCGTAGACGCCGACCATGCCGGCGTTGACGATGCCCATGTCCATGCCCGCCTGGATGGCGTGGTACAGGAACACCGTGTGGATCGCTTCGCGCACCGGGTCGTTGCCGCGGAACGAGAAGCTGACGTTGGAGACGCCACCGCTCACCTTCGCGCCAGGCAGGTTCTGCTTGATCCAGCGCGTGGCGTTGATGAAGTCGACCGCGTAGTTGTTGTGCTCCTCGATGCCGGTAGCGATCGCGAAGATGTTCGGGTCGAAGATGATGTCCTCGGGCGGGAAGTCGAGCTCGTCGACGAGCAGGCGATAGGCGCGCTCGCAGATCTCGATCTTGCGCTCGTAGGTGTCGGCCTGGCCCTTCTCGTCGAAAGCCATGACGACGGCCGCCGCGCCGTAGCGCTTCACGAGCTTGGCCTGCTTCTTGAAGGCGTCGACGCCCTCCTTCATCGAGATCGAGTTGACGATGCCCTTGCCCTGGATGCAGCGAAGGCCGGCCTCGATCACTTCCCATTTGGAGCTGTCGACCATGATCGGCACACGCGCGATGTCCGGCTCGCTCGCGATCAGGTTGAGGAAACGCATCATCGCGGCCTTGCTGTCGAGCATGGCTTCGTCCATGTTGATGTCGATCACCTGCGCGCCGTTTTCGACCTGTTGGCGCGCGACGGCCAATGCCTCCTCGAACTGGCCGTTCAGGATCAGGCGCGCGAATGCTTTCGAACCGGTGACGTTGGTGCGCTCACCGATGTTGACGAACAGACTGCCCGGGCCGATGGCGACCGGCTCCAGGCCGGAAAGCATCATGGGAGGGACGTGGACTTCGGACATTTCTCACCTTGTTGGCAACGCGGGTTGGAACAGAGGTGAGCGCCGTTAGGGAATTCCAAGCCTGACGTTAAGCATATTGCTTAATCGCTGCAGCGCTCCTTGGACTAGAGTGAATTCTAAATGCAGCCCGCCAATGCCCTTACTCCGCCCGTGCCCGGGGTCCTCAGCCGGATCTTCGGCAAGAAGGCCCCGCCAGACGCGGTGGAGTCGCGCGTGCCGCGGCAACGGTTGCGCTCGATCGCGGGGTCGTCGTCGGCCGACCGTGCGGCGGAAATGCTGCACGCGCCCAGCGCCTTGATGCAGCTGAGCCACCAGGAAGCGCGCACGATCGTCGCGTACATGCGGCCGCACAAGATTCCCGAGGGCGTCACCTTCATCCGCGAAGGCGACGTCGACGAAACCGACTTCATGCTGTTGGTGCTCGACGGTGAAGTGACCATCGAGACGATCGTCGTGAGCCGTACCGAGCCCATCACCGTGACGGTACTCGGTCCCGGCAGCCTGATCGGCGAAATGGGCCTGCTCGACGGCGCGCCGCGCTCGGCCTCGTGCACCGCGATGTCGGACGTGCGCTGCGCCATCCTCACGCGCGATGCGATGAACCAGTTGCTCGCCGACGAGCCGCGCACCGCTGCCAAGATGATGATGGCGATCTCGATGCGCATCGCCCAGCGCATGCGCGAGAACCAGGACAAGCTCAAGCTCTACGCCCAGCTCACGCAGGCGATGAACGAAGAGATCAACGACCTGATGCCGCTCTAGCGGCGCACACCCCGGACCGAAAAAATCCCCCGGAGCCTTCCCGCCCCGGGGGATGTGAGGGGTTGGGTGAAGAAACTTGCAAAGTCCCAACCGAGGAGAGCTGATCCTCAAGCAGGAGTCATGCCCGCACCATCGGTTCAGATCGGAAGGTCGGCCTTCTTCAAGGTGCGCAGCACGAAACTCGACTTGCTCTGGCGGATGCCCTTGATCTTGTACAGGCGCTCTCGCAGCAATCGTTCGTAGTCGCGCGTGTCCTTCACCGCGACCCGAAGCAGATAGTCGTACTCGCCCGAGACCAGGTAGGCCTCGATCACTTCGGGGATCGCGGCCAGCGTTTCGCCGAATTTCTCCAAGGTGTTGTCCGAGTGGCTGTCCAGCGTGACTTGCACCAGGACGGTGTCGTTCAAACCAAGCGCCTGCGCGTTCAGGCGAAGCGTGTAGCCCTCGATCACGCCGGCCTGTTCGAGCTTGCGGATGCGCTCCCAGCAAGGCGATGTGCTCAGGCCGACGGCCTGGCCGATCTGCTG
>Ga0157376_10001835_pt1 | contig 14153 bp, 13 predicted proteins | sample M45metaG_FD_121801 | JGI IMG/M metagenome (GOLD analysis project Ga0157376, IMG submission 121801) | Miscanthus rhizosphere microbial communities from Kellogg Biological Station, Michigan, USA - M4-5 metaG | ecosystem: Host-associated > Plants > Roots > Rhizosphere > Soil | place: USA: Michigan... | reverse complement strand
GACAACACCGGAACAGCCGCAGCCAATCTTTCCATTTCGGCAAAAAGGGCCCAGGCAGTCAAAAATTACCTGGTTAAAATTGGTACAGACCCGGGCCGGATAACTACCAACGGCTTTGGACAAGCCAACCCGGTGGCAGACAATACAACTGCTGCAGGTCGCAGGAAAAACCGCCGCGTGGAATTAAAATTGAAATAAAAGACGGGGGGATCTGGTTAAAATAAGCCTAAACCTGGGTAAATTAACAACCTGTTTTAGCCATTCCTGTTCTTTTATGGTATTACGAGGCTTTTCTTTTTATATTTTTACCGGCTATAAAATTTTTGTTCACCCTTTTTTAATAAATCTGCATGAAAGTAACGATGAAACTGTGCCTGGCTGGATTTCTTTTACTAACCACCCTGCAACCATTTGCCCAGGGAACCAGCTATAAGAATGTTCCCAAAGGCTGGCACCTGATGGACAAGGAAAAAGATGGCTACTACGGTATTAGCCTGGATAAAGCTTATGAATTTGTACGGGCCAAAAAATTAAAAAGCAAAACAGTGGTGGTAGCGGTTATTGATTCCGGTGTAGATACCCTTCATGAAGATTTAAAAGGAATATTATGGACGAACCCCAAAGAAATTCCGGGCAATGGCGTTGATGATGATAACAATGGCTATGTAGACGATGTATACGGATGGAATTTTATTGGCGGAAAAGATGGCCGGAATGTGAAGGAAGACTCGTACGAAGCCGCCAGGGTATATTACCGGTACAAAAATTTATACAGCGGAAAAAAACCAGACACCGCTGCCATGAATGAAGACGAAAAAGAACAATATAAAATGTGGCAGAAATCCAGGGCCAATATTGAAGGAGATGAAGAGGGCGGCGAACAGGTAGATATTGTGTTTTTGAAAAGAGCACTTGAAGCAACCCTGAAAAGCGACAGCATCATGCAGACAATCCTGGGTAAAAAAGAATATACGGGTGTAGAATTACAAAATTATATTCCCAGGACATCTGATGAATCAAAAGCCAGGAGCAGCTTTCTTTATCTGTACAAAGCTACAAAAAGCGAAATGAGCACCAGCAATAAAGAACTGGCAGATGGTTTTAAAGAATACGTAAGCAGCCAGGAGCGCAAAAAAGAAGCTGCCGATAAAGAACCGGCAGATTACCGCGCCGAGATTGTAAAAGACAATGAAGCCGATATTAATGATAAGTTTTACGGCAACCCCGATGTAATGGCCAATACACCTTTTCATGGCACTTTTTGCTCGGGTATTATTGGTGCCAACCGCAACAACAATATTGGTGTAAACGGTATTGCCGACAACGTAAAAATAATGATGATACGTGCTGTACCCGATGGCGATGAACACGATAAGGATATTGCACTGGCAATCCGTTACGCAGCCGATAATGGCGCCAGCATTGTAAATATGAGCTTTGGAAAGAGTTTCTCTCCTGAAAAAAAATGGGTGGATGAAGCTGTTAAATATGCCGAAAGTAAAGGTGTACTACTGGTACAGGCAGCCGGCAACAGCGCCGCCAATGTAGATACTGCCGATAATTTTCCCAACCCAAGGTTAAGAGCAGATAAAACTACTGCCAGCAATTATATAACAGTGGGCGCCAGCGGAGACCCCGCAGATCCCCAGGAAGGTGGATTGGTTGCCTCTTTCTCCAATTACGGAAAAAAGAATGTAGATGTTTTTGCACCGGGTGTAAAAATATATTCTACTATGCCTGGAGGTAATGTATATGGCAATTCACAGGGCACCAGTTTTTCGTCTCCCATTGTTGCGGGAACAGCCGCTTTTCTGCTGGAGTATTTTCCTGCGCTTACCGCACAGCAGTTAAAGTATTGTATTGAAAAATCTGCCAGGACGCCAACGGTAAAAGTAAAAAAACCAGGATCAGATGACTCAGTAGAAATGAGTGAACTCTGCAAGACTGGTGGTTTGCTAAATGCTTACGAAGCGGCTAAAGTGGCTGCGTCTATAACTATGCCTGCCAGCCCTTCAAAGAAATTACCAAAATCTACCTTAAAAAAAGACAAGAAAGGATAACATAATTGGTTGTCTTTATATAAACTGAAATAGCCTCCGAAAACCGGGGGCTATTTCATTCTATCAGACTATAGTAGTTTTTTAAACTACTATAGTCTGATCTCTCTTCCGCCCCGTAATGCCTTTCTGCTTAGATTTGTAAAAAAACACTTATGCCCTCAAAAAATGATATTATCGCCGAAGGCCCTTTTTTAAATTACATCGGCAAGGCGGCAGATAAAGATGTGGTAAAATCTATTAAAGAAAGCACCAAAGCTTTTAAAACCCTGTTGAAAGAAATCCCCTCCAAAAAAAGAAACTATGCCTATGCTGAGGGCAAATGGACCATCAAAGAATCGCTTCAGCATATCATTGATGCGGAAAGGGTATTTGCTTACCGCGCACTAAGAATGGCCAGATTAGACCCCACCCCCCTGCCCGGTTTCGACGAAAATACCTGGGCTGTTTCTGCCAACAAAATACACCGCAAATGGGATGACCTGGTAAAGGAATTTAAAACCGTTCGTGCCAGTTCCGAGATCTTATTTGAATCGCTGGGTGAAGCAGAATTGCTTTTTGCCGGTACGGCCAGCAACCTGCCTGTCAATGCACTTGCCATGGGGTATGTAATTGCCGGTCATGTGCAACACCATATTGATATTATCAACGAGCGGTACCTGTAACCTGATGCTGCCGGTTTTGGGTTCCTGTTTCGGGCGGTTTTTAGCTGGTCTGTCTTGCGTTTAGCCAATAAAACCATAAGTTGTTTCAGCCACCAGGCGAATGCTTGGTGTTTGGCATTCTAATTGTTTAATCATACAAAATAATTGTTCGCTTACGCCGTTTTTGTCTAAATATCCTATAAATATAAACACTTACCGTTCTATGAAACATTCCATCAAAGTTTTCTTCTTCGTTCTTGCAGTTTCCTACACTATTTTTTACGCCGTGGTTGCCTTAATTAGTTAAGTCAGTTAAGCTTTGTAATCAATAGCCGCTCCAATATTTTTGCCGCATGAAATTACCTGCAGGCATACACATCCGCTCTATTCAGCCATCAGACAATGCAGCCCTTGCTGTGATTATAAGAGATTCACTTTCCGAATTTGGTGCCAACAAACCTGGCACCGTTTTTTATGATCCCACCACAGACGCACTGTACAACCTGTTTCAATTGGCTGGCAGCTTTTACCTGGTGGCAGAAGAAGACGGGCAATTATTGGGTGGGGCTGGCATCTTTCCATCTAAAGGTTTGCCCGCAGGCATTTGTGAACTTGTAAAAATGTACCTGCACAAGAGTGCCCGGGGAAAAGGTCTTGGAAGATTGCTCATTAACAAATGCCTGGAAAAAGCAAAAGACCTGGGCTATAAAAAAGTATACCTGGAAACGATGCCTGAACTTCGCAAAGCCGTGAGTGTATATGAAAAATTTGGTTTTACTTATTTAAACGGACCAATGGGCAATACTGGTCATTTTGGTTGCGATGTGTGGATGATAAAGGATCTCTGACAGCCGATTGAAATTACAGCCGATCCCACGATCCTATCAATAACGTATTTCCGAATAAAGAAATCAGACATCCAAAAATCGGCCATCAGACATTTCCCTAATTGCCTCTTACCCTGGCCACCTCTCCCCCCAATAAATGCACCTGGAACCCAATACGGAAAAGAAAACCGTTTTCTGCCTTAACCCCCTGCACCTTGGTATGATTGTAACCTGCTACTGCTTCCAGCGCCACATTGCTATTAATAAAATAAGCGCCGCCTGCGCCCAGAAAGAAATTGCCGGTAGTATTGGAGCTTTTTGAACCAGGCACCGTTGTTTCCAGGTTACCCAGGTTGTATTCGGCATGAAAGAATGGCTTAAATGAAGAATTTTTAATGTTGATATAGTAACGCGCAAAAGGTCCTGCGGCTATTTCAGAAGTCTTTACATCTCCTTTTTTGGCGAAGTTTAATGTTACATTGAGACCGGCAACAAAATTATTCGCAAAAAAGTAGCCACCCATTGGCTGTACCGTAAACTGGCTGTTACCGGTTGCCGTACTAATTGTGAGGTTGCCACCCACCATCCAGTCGCCTTTTTCTGTTTGTGCATTTGCAGCAATAGCCATTACCGTTAGTGCCAGCAGGCCCATTATAATTTTCTTCATACAGTTATTTTTTTGGGTTTACAATTACCATCACCAGGTTGTTTTAAAACAACGGCTTTTTCTTTCAGACCGCATTATATATTATAAAGTTGCATGCAATTATTTTTCAGGACACTTTCTTTACTTCGTATATCGGGCTGAACAAATATAGCTTGCCGGTTTTAACCTCTGTACACTGAAAACGCTTTCTGAGCCTTTGTCCTTTTTTGAAGATTTTTCCGTCTTCCAGCGAAAACAGGGCCCCGTCCGGCAACTCTTCTACCAGCAACATACCATCTTCCTTTTTATCGTACCGGCGCAGTACCCGCATCAGGCCCTCATCTGCACAACTGCTGGCTGGCAGATTATGCAGTGATGATTGTAAAGCAGCCACTATATCCTGCGGAAAAATATTTAACCCCAGAAATTGGAGCAACAGCATTTTATATACCTGTTTCCACTCGCGGCCATGCGCCTGCACCCGGTTTCCATATTGAATAAATGTAACCAGGTGGGCCAGTTCGTGCACCAGGGTTATTAGAAAAGCATATTTGTTCAGGTTGCCATTTACACTGATACGGTGTGCTGCGTTGTTGTGTGCATGACGGTAATCGCCCAGTACTGTTTTTCTTTCTTTGGTAATGGTAAGATGTACTTTGTAGCGTTGCAGCAGATCCAGCGAAAGCTGCGCGGAATTGTCCGGCAGATAATGTTGCAGATAAGTGAGCGGGTATTCCTGTTTAGGCATTACGGCGTGCTTTGTTCCACTGCATCAGGCTGCGCATTTCAAGCAGTGCATAAAGAAAATACAGGAAGATACAGGCAAAAATTCCCTGTTTGTTAACATGTTCCTTCGCCACCATTATATACAAAACAATAGCGGCAATGCAAACCAGTAATTTGAGAAATAAACCGCTGTACGTATTGCGCAGGAATCCAATAGTGGTGGGGTGCAGCATGGCACGCTGATATAGTAAAAGAGAAGAAAGGCTGACGGCAAATAACAGTATGTTGCCCACCGTTACCAGTTTGGTATCAACCCCCCATTGCAGCAGCAGGCTTTTGCCGGCTATCAGTAAAACAGTTAGAATGCAAAAAACCAGCACCAGCGGCAGTATAAATCTGTTAGCCTTGTTGTTGTTTGTCATTATTGGGCGGACCGGTTTCTTTTATAATCCTGTATATAATCCCGGCCAGTACCAGCAAAGGTAATAACCACGGCAATATGGGAAAAGAAAGCTTCAGCCATTTATCGGCCTTGATGCCTATAAACACGGCAATGCCAAGACTTATCAACATTTGCGTTGCAAGCCCGGCATAGCGCATTAAATATTTGTTGTTGGTGTTATTATTTGACTGCGGCAACATTATTTTTCTCCAGCAACTTTGCCTCCTCTTTTTCTTTCTCTGCAATCTTTTCTACTGCAGCGGGAGCTAGAGTCATATGGCACTCACCGTTAAAAGTGGCGGTAGGCTCTACCTGCAGCTTACCTGCATGTATATTGCCCTGTACAACGCTGCTACCTTTTAATTGCAAAAGCTCTTTTACTTTTACGGCGCCGGTTACCCTGCCAAGGATATCTGCCTGCTGGCCATTGATATCGCCCTTAACAGTGCCATTTGCTCCAATAATAACTTTGGCTGTGCTGTTGATGTTGCCCACCAGGGTGCCATCGATACGCAGATCTGCATTGGAATTAAGGTCTCCTGTGAGTGTGGTGCCTGCACTGATAAGGCTGGCTGCGCTGCTTCCGCTTGTTTCAGCGAAAAATTCGGATTTGGATTTCCCTTTAAACATAGTATTGGAATTTTAGTCGTTTATTTTTTCAGGGGGCGGCCAATTCAGTTCAGTGGTATCCAGCTTTACTGATGTATTGCCCTGTAAAATGCCCTTTATGCCCTGCAGGTACTCGTCCTTGTACCTAACTGCATGTTCTAACGAATCAGTACGCAGTTTTAGTTCACGGAGCTCCCTGGTATTATTCACATCTCCATATCCGGGTATATACAACTTAAGCGGTGTAAACACGATTAAAGCCACCGTAAGTCCCGTTAGCACTACAAAAATTGTGCTCAATAATATGTAAACGCTCATCCGCGACAATTTAAATGTCACTACTTCCTCATAGGTATCATCATTCATCACTACCAGGCGATAACGGTTTTGCAGGCGTTTCAGTGTTGTATCGGCATCAAAAAGCTTGGCCATAGTAAAAATTGCCTTTTAAAAGACCTAAAGTTAACATGAATGTCTGATTTGCTGATGTCTGATGGCTGATTTCTTCCATCGTCCGTTCAAAATAAACCTACAGCCCGCAAAAAAGCTGATGGCTGGTTAATTATGAATGTCTGATTTGCTGATGTCTGATGGCTGATTTGCTCACAGCTGACAACTCACGACTGACGACTGAATTCTTCCCTGGCCGAAACAAAAAAATTATCCGTAAATAAAGACATCGGCAAGGTTATTTCTTTGATTTGAGTGACTGAAAGACCTACCGGAATGCTGCTTTAAAGGAAAGCAGCTATCATCAACACAGAAATCAGGCATTTTCACAATAAATTTGTTGAAAACCAGTTATTAACGGTTTAGCTTGCGGCGCAATGACTTACAAGAACCTGACACGGGCAATAGCTATTATATGTTTCTTCATTATTCCGCCGGTTGTGCATGCACAAATTGGCGGATTGAGCTTCGATTTGCCCAAGCCAAAAAAATTTGAAAACCGCCAGCTCCGCTCAGAAAAAACAGGCGAAAAGAAATTTACCATTCCGCGTAAATTCATGCAGAATACTACTACGCACTACAATTTCTATTTTAATGCCAATGAAAAAATAAAACAGGTGCTTGCCAGGGCCAAAGCAGCCCATAAAGACGATTATACAAAATTACTTTCCTTTTACAATTACGGATTTGAACAAACGGCTCAATACAAAACTGATCTTGATTCTGTCATTTATAAATCTACCGCCGGCATTTTGTTGCACGACCTGCGCAGCAACTGGGTAGATAATTTGTACCTGCTGATTGGCAGGGCCTATTACCTTAAAAAAGATTTTGATTCTGCCTATCTTACTTTTCAATACCTCAATTATGCTTTTTCGCCCAAGGAAAAAGATGGCTATGATAAAGTAATTGGCAGCAATTCAAATGATGAAGGCAGCGCCTTTTCCATATCAACCAACGAGAAAAGAAATATTGCCAAGAAATTGCTATCGCGGCCGCCCAGCCGGAATGAATCACTGGTATGGCAGATTAAAACCTATATCGCCAATAATGAATTACCGGAAGCCGCTGGTTTAATCCAAACACTTTCCTACGACCCGCTTTTCCCATCCAGGCTAAGAGGAGATTTGGAAGAAGCACAGGCCTGGTATTTTTATAAACAACAGGCCTGGGACAGTTCGGCCCACCACCTGGAAAAAGCACTCAGCAATACAGAAAACAAAGAAGAAACCGCACGATGGGAATACCTGATAGCACAACTGCATGAAGCCTCCGGCCAGCATGATCTGGCAAAGGAGTTTTATGACCGTGTAATAAAACATACCATTAACCCGGTAATGGAAGTTTATGCGGTACTGAATTCCATAAGGCAGGGCGAAGGCAATGACAATAAAGCCATACAAGATGCCATTGATGCGCTTTCAAAAATGGGACGGCGCGATAAATATGTTATCTACCGCGATATTATCTACTACACAGCAGCACAAATTGAGCTGGACAGGAAACAAAACGCCGCCGCAATAGCTTTTTTAGAAAAAAGTATCAAATACAGCACAGACAACCCACAGCAAAAAAGCAGGTCTTTTCTGGCATTGGCCAATATAGATTTTGAAGAAAGAAATTATATAGATGCCAAACGTTTTTACGACAGTACCGACCAAAGTATTATAGCGCCCGAAGACCTGGCAGATTTTAAAACACGTAAAGACGCCCTCACTGTAATTGCGGAGCAACAAATGATTATTACCCGGCAGGACAGCCTTCAAAAAATTGCGGCCATGCCCGAGGCAGAAAGAACGGCCTTTATAAAAAAAATGCTGAAACAGTTACGCAAACAACAGGGGCTGAAAGAAGATGATGCTAACTTTGGAAACACCACACCGGGTTTTGGCAACAACAATGGCAATAATGTGGCTACGGATCTTTTTGGGGCAACAGCCAAATCAACCGATTTTTATTTCTCCAATACCAACCTTAGAACAAAAGGCTTTAATGATTTTAAGGCAAAATGGGGCAACAGGCCCAACGCTGACAACTGGCAGCGAAGCGCCGCTATAAAACAACAGGGGCCGCTTAATCCAAGACCCGGTGCTGGTAATGCTGGTGCGGCCGCAACAGCAGAAATAAAACCATTGAGCCTTGAAACATTAAAAGATAATTTACCGCTAACACCGGCAAAACTGAAAACATCCAATGACTCTATTTTGCATGCCCGTTTTGAAATGGGCAAGGCGTTGCAGGATAACCTGGAAGAATACGCAGATGCCATCGAAGCATATGAAAAATTACTCAGCCAGTTTCCGGGTTCGCCGGTAGAAGAACAAGTCCTGTTCAATCTTTATTATTGCTACAAAAAACTGGGTAATGACCAAAAAACGGCAGAGATAAAACGGTTGATGGAAAGCAAATTTGGCAACACCAAACTCACGGGCATTCTTAAAAATCCGGTGCCGGCAGACACAGGCCGCAAACAGGAAGCTTCGCAGGTATATGATGAAGTATACAATCTTTTTATTGAGGGCAATTTTGAAGATGCACTGAACAAGAAACATGCGGCCGACAGCTTATATGGCAAACATTACTGGAGCCCGCAACTTTTATACATTGAGGCCGTGTACCATGTACACCAGCGCAACGATTCTGCCGCAAAAGTAGTGTTGAACAATATCAATACACTGTACCCTGGTACACCCATGGCAGCCAAAGCAAAAACAATGATTGAGGTATTGGGCAGGCGCAAACAAATAGAAGATTATTTAACCAAACTGGAAATTCAACGGCCAAAAGATGATGACAGTGTTGCCATAACACCGCCTGTTGGAACGCCTATGACACAAGGCCAGGTACTTATAAAAATACCCGAAAGAAAACTGATTACAGATTCGGGACAAGTAAAAAAACCGGTTGACAGCAGCAAGCTGGCGATAAATAAACCATTGCTTCCGGTAACAGGCGCATTTGTGAACACGCCCAACCAGCCGCACTATGTTGTACTGATAATGGAAAAGGTTGACCCTGTTTATGTAAACTAAGCAAAGAATGCCTTTAACCGGTATAACAAAGAAGCTTATTATAATAAACAAATTGATATTACCCCATTACCGCTTACGGATGATCTCCGGTTTATGCTAATTGGTAAGTTTGACAGTGCGGCCGTAGCGATTGATTATTTAGACAAGGCCCGCAAACTGGCGCCATCGGAAATTATTCCATGGATGCCTGCTCCAAAATATTCTTTTATCATTATTACGGAAAACAACCTGGAGATTCTTAAAAACAGTAAGGACGTACCGGCGTACAAAAGATTCCTGATAATTAATTTTAAAGATACTTTTAAGTAGCTGGCAGCTATAAGCTTTTAGCCGTTATCCGTTGTTATAACTTTATTGCACGGAGAAATTTACCGGTCCGTTTTGACACGCGCAGCCCGGCAACAGGCATAAAAGAATGTCAAAAATACAAGTACTGGCAGCTAATGGCTAAAAGCTAACCGCGGTTTCCTATTTTCGGGTAGGATTTTTGCAGTCTATTATAACACCAATTATTTTTTATTTATGACAAAAGCAGTTCGCGTTTTCTGGGCAATAACAGGTATCGGTATAGGTGTATTGGTACTTTTTATGGTGCTCCTCAATTTTGGTGTATTTGGAGAGATGCCCTCCCTGGAAGAACTGGAAAACCCTTCTGTATTGCAAGCCTCAGAGATAATGGCCAGCGACGGCACCCTGATGGGCAAGTATTATCTTGATAAAGGCAACAGGAGCAATGTAAGATACAATGATATATCAAAGCATGTGGTGGATGCGCTGATTTCAACAGAAGATGTTCGCTTTTACGATCATTCGGGCATCGATGCAAAAGGACTGGCAAGGGCTTTTATACACCTGGGCAATGATGGCGGTGCCAGTACCATTACACAGCAACTGGCCAAAAACATGCTAGAGCAGGGTTCAAAAAATATGTTTCGCCGCATCATTGAAAAGCTAAAGGAACTTATTATAGCGGTGAAGCTTGAACGCAATTTCACGAAAGAAGAAATTCTTGCCCTTTACCTGAACGTAGTGCCTTTTGGCGACAACGTATATGGTATCAGGAATGCTTCCCTTGCATTTTTCCAGAAAGAGCCAGACCGGTTGGATGTTGTTGAATCTGCGGTGCTGGTGGGTATGCTTAAAGGCAATTACCTGTACAATCCCCGTGTGCATCCGCTGGCGGCTTTTAACAGAAAGAATACGGTAATAGACCAGATGGAAAAAAACAATATCCTGACGGCGCCCGAAGCAAAAGAACTAAAACTGAAACCCATTCCTCTTAAATATAAAAAACAGGACGAAAGCGCCGGTCTTGCCCCCTATTTCAGGGAAGAATTGCGAACCGATGTAAAAGCCTGGTGCAAGGCACATATTAATCCTGCTACCAATAAGCCTTACGATATATACCGCGATGGCCTTAAAATTTATACTACCATCAACCCGCGGATGCAAATCTACGCCGAAGAAGCAGTAGCCCGCCATATGCCTACGCTTCAAAAAGTATTAAACAGCCAGGCTTCCCTAAAAACCGGCAAAATCTGGAAGGAGCACGAAAACATATTGCAGGCGGCCATCAAAAACAGTGATCGGTGGAAGAACATGAAAGATGAAGGAATGAGTGACGCCGATGTAAAAAAATCTTTTTATGTAAAAACCGAAATGAAAGTTTTTGCATGGAACGCGCAGCGGGAAATTGATACAGTGATGACTCCTTTCGATTCTATTAAGTATCATCAGCAAATGCTGCAAACATCTTTTATGGTGATGGACCCTATAACCGGCGAGATAAAAGCATGGGTAGGCGGCATTGATTTTAAGAATTTCAAATATGACCACGTAAATCTTGAAACCAAAAGACAGGTTGGCTCTTCCATTAAACCATTTTTATATTGCGAGGCTATTGAAGAAGCCGGGTTTACACCAGAGACACCTGTCGAGAACCAGTCACAGAATTTCCCTGGTTTTGGTATGGTGCCGGCAAAAGGTTTGTGTGGCAAACTCCCTCCCATTGTAACTATGTCTACGGCACTTACCTGGTCGCTGAACTGTGCGTCTGCCTATATTATGAAGCAGGTAACGCCACAGCGTTTTTCTGCTTTTCTTAAACAGATAAATATCCCTACAAAAGTAGACCCCTATCCTTCCATGGCCCTGGGCGCCTGCGACCTTTCTATGTACGAAATGCTATGGGGCTATACCATGTTTCCCAACAGGGGTATTAATACAAAGCCTATTTATTTTACCCGCATAGAAGACAAGAACGGCAATGTGCTGGAAAATTTTCAAACCACTATGAAACAGGTAATCAGCGAACAGGCCGCTTACACCATGGTAAGAATGATGCAGGGTCCTGTAGATTTTGGAACGGCCGCGGGATTGCGCACACGGCTTGGCGCATCCGAAATGAGTGGTAAAACCGGTACTACCAATGACAATTCTGATGCATGGTTTCTCGGCTATACACCACAGTTACTGGCTGGTACCTGGATTGGTTGCGATGACCGCTTTATAAGGCTGGAAAGCGGTCTTGGATACGGAGGAAAAGCAGCCATGCCAATATGGGAATATTTTTTCCAAAAAGTATATGCAGACAAAACACTGGGCATTAATAAGGAAGCCCGGTTCCTGGCGCCTGAAAATATGAACAACCAGCCCATGCAGGACTACAACGATTTTATTGACAAAACACCCACCCCCGGCGCAGAACTTAACGACCAGGGCAATGGCAGCGCCAATGATTATATCAATTTTGATAAGGATACCAACCATGTACCGGTTGAATCAAAATTATCGCCCGATGAACAGAAGATATTAAAAGACGCGTCAAAACCAACAAAAAAAGAAGACGATAAAACATCCCAGCCACAGCCGGAAGAGAAAAAGAAAAAAGGATTTTTCAACAGGTTGTTCGGCAAAAAAGATAAAAAAGACTAATCAGACAGAAAAGACCTCAAAGGTTTGCAGGGCGGCCGGTTGCCCTGCAAACCTTTGAGGTCTTTTCTATTTTATTCCCTATATTCGGATTACGACCGATGAACCGGTTAATAACCCAATAACTTTCCCTTGCAAAACAACCAGCGTATTCTTTCCATTGACGCATTTCGTGGCATTACCATTTTTGTAATGGTATTTGTAAATGAACTGGCAGGTATAAGAGATATTCCGCAATGGATGAAGCATATGCCCGCAAAGGCTGACGCCATGACTTTTGTAGACCTTGTTTTCCCGGCCTTTCTTTTTATTGTTGGTATGTCTATACCGTTTGCGTTACAAAACCGCATTAACAAAGGAGATAGCTTTTTGCAATTACAATCCCATATTGTGTGGCGTACACTTGGCCTGCTTACCCTGGGCTTTTTTATGGTAAATGGAGAAAGTGGTTATGATTCCAATACTGCCGTTATCCCGTTACATGCATGGCTGCTTGCTTTTTATTTTGCTGCCATACTCACCTGGAATGTATATCATTTTAAAAATAAAACAGGAAGTTATATACTTCGTATTGCCGGCATTGCCATTTTAATTGTACTGGCTTTTATATACCGGGGAGAAAACGGCGCTTCCATGCATCCGCACTGGTGGGGCATTCTGGGACTCATTGGCTGGGCCTATTTATTTTCCTGTATTTTTTACCAATTGCTGAAAGGCAATATTATTTTACTGACAGCCATGATTGCTTTTTGCACCGCATTTTACATTGTCTCAAAACAACCTGCTGTGCAAAACAATGCTATTTTCAGCTGGATGGGTTCACAGGCGGGTAATGCCGCACACAGTTCCGTTGTATTATGCGGCATTGTACTATCGCGCATCTTCTTTGGCAGCAATATAACTACAACAAATAAACGTTTTATGATGGCCGCCGGCTTTCTGCTGGCGCTGTTTATTTCGGGTTATATACTGCGCCCGTATTATAAAATATCCAAAATATATGCAACGCCCACCTGGTGTTTGTATAGTGCCGGCTTTTGCTGTATCATTTTCTTTCTGCTGTACTGGCTGATTGATATAAAAGGTAAAAACAAATGGATTGTTTTCTTTAAGCCGGCTGCTACCAATCCATTACTCACGTATATTATTCCCGGCATTTTATTTTCTCTTTTCTCCGTTTTCAGGATCAGTATTCTTCCGCAACCATACAGGTATGGTATACCAGGTATTATATGGTCCTTATTTTTTGCAGTAGCCGTTATGTATATTGCAAAAGGATTGAATAAATTAAAGATCAGGATGCAGTTGTAAAGCAAGGAGAAGGAAGGAGAAAAAGAGTTAACGGGGTACAAGGGAGCTAAGGGAGAAAATGAGCTAAGAGGTTTGATTAAGTGTTTTCGCTTTCGGCATTGTTATATACCTGTTTGATAAAAATTAATATAATGAAATACATCAAAGCCAATGGATGGGCTGTTGTTTTCTTACTGGTTATCTGTGTTTTCTATTCCTTTACCCGTGGTGGTAACAACAGTGCATCTCCGGTAGATAACAATCCACATCCAAAAATTGTAAACATTGTCAATTTTATCCGTCTGCTGGAACCAAGGGATCCGGCGATTACTGAAGATGTCCTCTATCAAACAGTTGTTAAGCAGGTAGAGATGATGAAAAAATACAAACTGGGCGGCACCTTTTTATTACAGTATGATGCCCTGATGGACAAACGCTACCAGCAACTATTAAAAAGCCTGCCCGCAGATATGTTTGAGATTGGCGCCTGGTGGGAAAT
>Ga0157376_10001832_pt1 | contig 14159 bp, 13 predicted proteins | sample M45metaG_FD_121801 | JGI IMG/M metagenome (GOLD analysis project Ga0157376, IMG submission 121801) | Miscanthus rhizosphere microbial communities from Kellogg Biological Station, Michigan, USA - M4-5 metaG | ecosystem: Host-associated > Plants > Roots > Rhizosphere > Soil | place: USA: Michigan... | reverse complement strand
TTCAAAAACACACACCAGCTATTGTCAATCTCTGGCAACATAATAGAACCCTGCCCTCTTTAACATTAATAGATTGGGGTACTAAACTAATTTCTCAACAAGAGAATTTCACTATCATTCCTAATCGATTACCTATAGAGGAGTTTCGCGCTCTACAAAACCATTGTGGCATTCACTTATGTCCTAGTGCAGCTGAAGGCTTTGGCCATTATATTATGGAAGCGATGTCTACAGGAGCAGTGGTACTGACCACGGATGGGGCTCCGATGAATGAATTTATCTTTGATCATCGCTTTCTTATTCCCTGCAAAAATTTCACTCAATATCGCTTAGGCATTAAATACGACATTATTAGCAGCATCATGAAAGAAAAAATTATCACTCTTTCTCAAATACCTCTTCAAGAACTGGAGGCAATTGGCTTAGAAAATCGCAAAACCTATCTCCGGATCACTAGCGAATTTCATGAAAGATTAAAATTATTGTTAGATAACACCATCGCTGAGTTACATGATTAGCCAGTCACCTTACACAAACAGTCCATAAGGCCTTCTGTTTGCGTAAGGTGAGTTAGTCACTCGCTTTCTTAAAGCCTAAATAGAATAGAGGAAATGCAATCAAGCAGTACAAATACCAATAACTACTATTCCATTGCAGCTGTAAAACGCCCTCTTCTGAAAAGAAAAATTGCAATAAGCCAAGCATGAGTAGATTTCCTCCTGCAATCAGTGCAAAGAGCGCCCAAAAGCTATTTTTTGAAGCTTCTTCGCCATCGTTCGCCACAAAGCCTTCTGCTATAGGAGGTGTCGGTTCAGTAAACACCACCTGTTTTTTAGGAGTCAAATTTGTATTTTCAAACGTTTTATTGTTATAAGGAGGAGTATACAAAGAGGCCAAACTATCTTGTAAAGAGCTATTTTTTATCAAAGGAGGCGAGGAAGATTTCACAGATTCGGGAAATTCTGTGGCACAATAGGGACATTCAGAGGCCTCTAGCGAGAGTCTTCCATTACAGTTAGGACATATTTTTTGACGGTCAACCGATTTCATAGGCGCTCCTTAATTTATAGATTTTTAGGGGTGAATTGATGCACAAAACAAGACGAGCAAAATTTCACTGCTACAAAGTATACCCCTATTATTAACATTTATGTAAAATTAAAAAAAGGAAGGAAGATGGTTTTATGACAAAAAAAGAAAACTATGACATTGCAGTGATTGGCGCGGGCCCAGGGGGATACGTTGCAGCGATTAAGGCGGCTCAAAACAAACAAAGGGTGTGTCTCATTGAAAAAGAATTTTTAGGAGGAACTTGTCTCAATGTTGGATGCATCCCTACTAAAACCCTCTTATCTAATGCCCAAGTGATGCATACGATTAAAATGGCAGAGGCTTTTGGAATTACTACAGGCCCTCTCTCTTTCAATTGGAGTAAAATGAAAGCGCGTAAACAGGGAGTAGTAGAAAAAATTCGCAAAAGTTTAGAGGGATTATTACGTGCTAATCAGATTACCATTATTCGAGGCGCTGCGGAATTTCTATCACCTAATGAACTCAAAGTCAAAGGAGAAGATAATTGTCTTATTTCAGCAAAAAAAACGATTATTGCCACAGGCTCGAAACCCATGGATGTGGCTGCTTTTCCTTGCGATCATCAAAAAATTTTAAACTCTACCTCTATTTTAGAATTAGAAGAATTACCTAAAACTCTAGCCATTATTGGAGGCGGTTACATAGGCTGTGAATTTGCCTCTTTATATGCAGAGCTAGGAGTAAAAGTGATTCTTTTAGAAGCCCTCCCCTCTATTCTTGCTTTGCAAGGTAAACCCATTGCAGAAATGATGACAAAAGCTTTTCAAAAAAAAGGAATAGAGATCCACACTCAAGTTTTTGTAGAGGGTATAGACTCTACTTCTTCTGGGTTAACTATTCGCATTAAAGATAAGAGTCCTATTCTCTGTGATAAAGCTCTTGTAGCCGTAGGAAGAAAAATAGTGTCTGATGGACTGGGGCTAGATAAAGCTGGAGTTAAACTAGGCAAAGGAGGAGCTATAGAAGTAAACGAAAAGATGGAGACTAATGTTCCCGGTATTTATGCCATTGGAGATGTTACAGGTAAATTCTTACTAGCACATGTAGCTTCCCATCAAGGCATCATTGCAGCCTCTAATGCAAGCGGCCATAAAGCCACTATTCACTATAATGCCGTTCCAGCCGTTATTTTTACTCTGCCTGAGATAGCCACTGTTGGTATGACATTAGAACAAGCGCAATCTGCCGGCATTGATGCAACCAGTACCACATTTCCCTTTCAAGCCCTTGGAAAATCGATTGCCACTCTGAAAACAGAGGGATTTTCACAAATCATTATAGATAAAAAAACTCATCAAATTTTAGGAGCTGCAGTAGTGGGTCACGAAGCCTCTACGCTTATTGCCTCCATGGCACTAGCGATTACCAATGAGCTTACATTAGAATGTATTACTGAAACTATCCATGCTCACCCCACCATTGCCGAAGCCTGGCTAGAGAGCGCTTTATTAGCTAATGAGACTCCTATTCATTTTCCTCCAAAAATGCAGAGGGCTTAATGTCAAATAACAAATTAAATATTATTAAAGGAAATCCCCTCCCTGATAATCCTGACAAAATAGATAAATCAAAATCGGTACATTTAGGTAGATTTCCCTCTTGGCTACATTATCGCATCCCTGAGGGAGGTAAATTTTTCAAAACGAGCGAAACGATCGCCAAGTATGGTCTCAACACAGTCTGTGAAGAGGCTAAGTGTCCTAATCGCTTGGAATGCTATTCAAAAAAAACAGCTACCTTTTTAGCCTTAGGAAAACAATGTTCTAGAGCTTGTAGTTTTTGCGATATTGACTTTTCCAAAACCCCTAAAGCACCTGAATCAGATGAACCTCAAAGAATCGCTTTGTCTATCAAGGAACTTGGGCTCAAGCATGCGGTGATTACTATGGTAGCCCGAGATGATCTTATTGATGGAGGAGCCACTCATATAGCAGCTATTATTCGTGAAATTCGACTAGAAAATCCAAAAACGACGATAGAGGTGTTAACTTCTGACTTTCAGGGAAATTTTGATGCGTTAGATAGCGTCCTCTCTGAAAAGCCAGAAATTTTTAATCATAACATAGAAACTGTAAGGTCCCTTACTCCTAAAATTCGTCATAAAGCCACTTATGAGAGAAGCCTGCAAGTATTGAGCTATGTAAAAGCTCAAAATAAATGCTCCTATATCAAATCAGGCATTATGGTAGGACTAGGAGAAACAGAAGAAGAAATGAAAGAGACCATTCAAGATCTTTACCAAGCAGGGTGTGATATCATAACTATTGGGCACTACCTACAGCCAAATAGACACAAACTAGCTGTTAAATCGTTTGTCTCTCCCGATCAGTTTAAAGAATATGAAACTTATGGGCTTTTTATAGGAGTCAAACATATGTATTGCGGTCCTTTTGTGCGCTCTAGCTATAATGCACATATGCCTTCATCTTGCTGAATAACAATAAATATGATAAGCAGAAATAAATAAGCTCTGTTTATCAGGAATTATTGTGCCAGAAGAACCCAACAATATTACTAAACGCATGTCTGCTATTGTTTTAGCAGGTGGTCAGGGCACACGTCTCTTTCCTTTAACAGAAATGCGGTGTAAACCAGCTGTTTCTTTTGGCGGCAGATACCGACTCATAGATATTCCTCTTTCAAACGCTTTAAATTCACAAGTTACTCCCATTTTTGTGATCGCACAATTTTACGCCTCTGGACTTCTACAACATATCAATGCTACTTATAGATCAGACCTGTGTGGAAATGGAGAGATTAAGATGCTCACTCCTGAAGAAAAACCGCAAGGCCAAATATGGTTTAAAGGGACAGCGGATGCCGTACGTCAAAACCTCGAGCATATAATAACAGCCCCCGGTGATTATTTTCTTATTTTATCAGGAGATCAACTCTACAATATGAATTTTATTCCCATGCTCGAGTTCGCTATTCAATCAGAGGCTGATCTAGTCATTGCTTGTTTACCTGTTAAAAAAAGAGAAGCTCAGCGTATGGGTCTTTTAAAAATCAATAAAAATAGTCAAGTGTGCGATTTTTTTGAAAAACCTCAAGAAGCTCATCTCTTAGAAAAGTTTATCTGGAATAAAGAAGACTATTTGGGCTCAATGGGCATTTATATATTTAAAAAAGAGGCTCTCATTTCATTATTAAAAGAAGAGGGAAAAGATTTTGGCAGAGACCTCATTCCTAAACAATTAGAAAAAGGCTCTACCTATGGATATATATATAAAGGCTATTGGGAAGACATTGGAACTATCTCCTCTTTTTATGAAGCCAATCTTGCTTTAATGTCCCAAAGAGAACACCTTGAAATCTATAATGAATCTAGTCCCATTTACGCCTGTCCCTATCATTTGCCGAGCCCTATGATTTATAATACAAAAATTTATGACTCTTTAATTAGCCCTGGAGCCATTATAGACGCTGTAGAAGTTGAAAATAGTATTTTAGGTATCCGTACTCATATAAAAAAGGGTACTGTCATAAAAGATTCTATTGTACACGGGAATCATCACATATACCCTTCCCCTATTCATTTTTCTATTGGAGAAGATTGTCTCATTCAAAAAGCAATTCTTGACGAAGAGACGATGATTGGAAACCATGTACAGCTCATTAATCGCCATCAACTCACTACCTTCGATGGTCCTGGTATTTATATTCGAGATGGGATTATCATTGTGACCACAGGAACACATATTCCAGATCATTTTATTCTATAAAGGATGCTATGTCCATTTGGGCTCTCTCTGATCCACATCTCTCATTTGGGGTGCTTAATAAAAGCATGGAAATATTTGGTCCCTTATGGATCGACTATGAGCAAAAAATAGCACAAGCTTGGAACTCTTTAATAAAAAGCGAAGATCTCGTTTTAATTCCAGGAGATATTTCCTGGGCCCTGCGATTAGAAGAAGTCCTGGCAGACTTAAGATGGATTCATGATCTTCCTGGGACCAAAGTAATCCTAAAGGGCAATCACGATTTTTGGTGGAGTTCTGCTACCAAAATGGCAAAAGTGATGCCCCCCTCCATCCATTTCATTCACAATAATAGTTTTAACTGGAATGAAGTTACTCTAGGAGGAAGTAGGTTATGGGACACTCCCGAATATAACTTCCAACGCTATATTCATTTCCAAGAAAATCCCCGAGCAAAAAAAGAGCCTTCCCCTGAAATTATCGATAATGAAAAAATTTATAAAAAGGAATTGGAGCGTTTAAGACTCAGCTTACAGCAATTAAACCCAAAAGCTAAATATCGCATTGCACTGACTCACTACCCCCCCATAGGAGCGGATCTACAACCCTCTCTTACCTCTGCAATTTTAGAAGAATTTAAGATAGATATCTGTGTATTCGGCCATTTACACAGTTTAAAAAAAAATAGCTCACCCTTGTTTGGAGAGGCTCGAGGTGTTAAGTATATCCTCACCTCTTGTGACTATTTAGACTTTACTCCCATACGTGTTTTATAAAACTGGCTGATAATGTTTCCTGACTTGAACCTTTGGTCCGCGGTTGGTTAGATCGTTTGAAAGATGTTGACACACAAGCTCTCGTTTTTCAAGTTATTTGGTGGATGGGATCTTCTCATCGGAAAGTCAGAATCTATATGGGATCCTGCTTCTTTTTGGATATCATTTCTAAAAGCAGAGAAAATATTCGGTTTCACAAAAACTGTAGCACAGCATTCTTATCTGCACTCAGTTGAAGATGGGGCTGTTTTAAAAAAGTTTGAATTTCTTGGACTTTTTCATCTTTATCAAGACAGCGGTAATATTCACTTACTAGCTCTAAAAAATCATTTAAATCTTCTTCTCCTTCTGCAGCAGCTACTCCTTGCTTAATAGCTTGTGAAAACAATTCATGATCTCCAGCTGTTGCTAAATAAGAGGCAATTTCAAATAACAAATCGACGTGGGGACTCTCTTCTAATTGTTCTAATAACCCTGTCAAAATAAGATTGGCCTCTTCTAAAGAGGTAAGCCCAAATAAACGAGCTCGCAGAAAATCAAACCATCTTGAATCACTGATATAATCGTAAAAACCATCTAGAAGATCCGAGGCATATAAATTATTATTTTCTTCTATTTGATCTACAATGTAATTATAGAGAAAGCCTTCAATATCATTGGCGGTAGATTCTTCGATAGAAGCGAATAGCGCCTTAGACTCTGCGCCTAAATCGACACTATCATCTAAAATATCCTCCATCTCTTTTAAAAGTTTTTGAATCTCTTCATCACTTTGAGTAGGTGCTTGACTATAGCGTTCAATGGCATCATCAAGATCATCACAGAAAATAGAAACAGATCTCTTGTCAGGCAAAAGGCGCCTCCACAATTCCAATAAAAGGAGATAGGCTTCATCTTGAGACTCCCCCTCGTCTTCTCTAGTCCATAACTGTTCTAGCAACTCTTCTGGAGAGTCACTCTCTTCTGCATGTAAAATAAAAGCTCTATGGTTTAAAACAATATTTATTTTTTTTAAACGATCAAAAATAGCTTCTAAGGAGAGGGTGCGATAATCCTCTACTTGCCAGGACTTTACCTCAATAGAGGGGTTCTCTTTCCAATTGTTTCTAAGAAGATTATAAAGAGCTTTTCTGCTAAAATTCATAATTACTTAGAATATCTCATAGAGATTATCGAGTCAAATAGGAATGAATAGTTTGATACTTGTGAAAAAAAGAAAAAAGCCTTTTTTACTGCTAGAACTTCTGATCGGAATTAGCTTATTAACGCTATTTGCTATTCCTCTTATAGTAGAACCATTTTATCTATTACAGAATGAAATGGCTACATTAGAACGAATAGAACTGGAAAGAATCTCAGAAGCCCATTTTGCTCAACTGAAAAAAAAAATATATCTACAAGAAATTCCTTGGAAAGAGCTGACTAAAAAAGAACGAGAATCTCCTATTAAGAGAGAGGTATTTATCACGTTACCAGGCATTTCTTATCATAAATTTGAAACCTCTACCTATATTTGGTCCAAACGAGATAATAAAGAAAAGCAAGCGGAAAATCATTTGTTAGGTATTAAAATCATTTACACTCCAAAACCGCTAAGAAAACATAAAGGTGCCCCTATTACTTTTTCTTATAGGCTTTTTGTAAAACAGGTTCCCTCGACGGTATAAACTTTATGAAAAAAAGAAAAAAAAGTTTAACTCTGTTAGAAGTCATTATTGCTTTATCTCTAGCTTCCATTCTTTTAACTACTGTTTTTAGCACCTATTATCAAATTACAGTTGCTCATAGGAAATTAGAAAAAGCTAAAGAAGCTGTTTTGTCTAATAAAATTATTCAACAGAGACTTTGTTATATCTTCTCTCATTTGAGTTTTGAAAAAAAGATAAACAGCTCCACCCAGACAGAGAGCATCCCTCCCTTTTATACTAGTAAACTACCTGACAGCAAAGAAATCGCCCTGATCTTAGAATATAATAATGGCATCGATCCTGATCCCTCTTTTTGTGGCAATATTAAAAGCGAACTCTATCTCACTCATGAAAATGAATTATGCTTAATGAGTTATTCTCTTAATGGCATGAAAAGAAAAGAAATTTTCAAAGAGAATATCTCGAGATGGCAGATGACTTTTTTTGAACCTCTATCAAAAGATCCCCATACTCATTCATGGGATTTCGAAAAAGAGGGCGCCCCTCCTATTGTCGAAATAGAGCTCTTTTTAAACCAAGAAATTGAGCCTCTAATATTTACTTTTTTTCTTCTAGAGGCCGAGGAAGAAATTATTTATAAAAAAAAGGGGCTTGCTTGAATATTTTACCCTTAATTATCGTTTTCTTACTTATCTTATCTCTCACCTCCTATAATTTTTTATATGAGAGAATAGCCTCTTTCACAGAATTAAAAAGCTATCAAGGTTACATGAGAGCAGAGCGCCTATCTCGCAACAGTCTAGAGAGCTATCTTTACAAACAAACGCTCCCACGTGATCCAAACAAATCGGGATCTTGCAAAAAAAACATTGAGACTCTCTATGTGAGCCCTCGCATAAAGTTACCGCCAAGTGAAGCCTCACGGCTCAATATTCATTTACTTTTTTCTCCCCATCCCCCTCCTCTGCTTTATGAAACTAGTGCCAGGTTAATCAAAATGATCTATGGGCAAGCCCCTTTTTTTCTAGAGGCAAATATGCCTCGTTTAGAATATCATATTATCGATCAAATGCGACTAAAATTTCCCCATAAAGCACCCACCCAATTCTCCGATTTTGCATCAGATAACTCTGTATATCAGGATATTTTCTATAAAATGCTGAAAGGAACCAATCATTATCACTTACAAGGATCTGGGTACCCTCCTTTAGAGGACTTCTTTACGCTAACCCCTCAAAATAGCAAAACTCCCGTACAATTTCCTTTTGCTTCAGAATCTCTTTTAAAAGCTTTATTCGGAGAGGTAATCACTCAAAGCATCTTAAAAGAAGAAGAAAAAAAATGGGAATTGGATCATAAACATCACACTCTTTTAGCAGATGAGTTAACTGGCTTACTAAATAAAAACAGAAAAGCTCAATTATCTGTAGGTCAACTCACCGCATTATTACATTTTAATATTAAACGTCCTGATCTTGATAATACTAAACATAAAGATAGAGCCACTCATATTACTATTAGAAAACCGGCTTCTTAACTCACCTTAGACAAACAGGAGGCCTTATGGACTGTTTGGGTAAGGTTAGTTTTTTAAAAAAAATTGATAAATTCTGTCATAATTTATATATTTAAAATTATCTCTAAAAATTTATTTAGAGATTTTTAACAGTGGCGAAAAAATAACGCCATAGCATTTAAATAAGGTGATTATCATGAGAAAAAAGCTAACTCTCTTAGCTGCATTGGGTATATTACTATCAACATCGAGCGCTTATAGTGCAGATCCCGGTTGCTGTTGCACAGCCTGCTTGTGTCCTCCAGGACCTCAAGGAGCGCCAGGAATTCAAGGAATCCAAGGGGTTGGAGGTCCTCAAGGGGCTCCTGGAATTCAAGGTCCTATGGGATTGCAAGGAAATACAGGTTCTCCAGGTCCTTGTTGCCAAACTCCAGGGGGGCAAGTTTCTGTTTTGAGTGCATATAGCACAGTAAACCAAACAATCCCTCCTTTTGGAGCTAGTGTATTTGAAGGTCTCGGTGTTGTTACAGCCGCATCTTTTGATGTTAGCCAGCTCGCCATAGCCGGAGAAATTACCTTCTTAAAAAGCGGTAACTACCTGCTTTCTTGGACTGCAGAGGGACAACTAACTCCTCCATTTCCAGATCCAGTACCGGCATGGTCCCTTGCGTTTTTTTTAGATGGAGTTCCTGTTCCAGGAAGCTGTTTTTCCGGATTTACGCTCTTTCCGGCAGAACTGACTAATAATACAGGGGGGACTATTATAGTTCCGGTGGCTGCTGGACAAGTATTACAATTGTGTAATACCTCTACAATGCCTATCAGTTTGATTTCTTCGATCCCAGGCTCGTTACTTCCCGAAGTTTCTGTTTCGATTGTAATCCAGAGTCAACTTTAAGATAATTAATTCTCAACAGATCGGGGCTTTCTCCCCGATCTGACCATACCCTCATTTTAGGTGCGAGTTTAGCCAGACGTTCCTCTTGTTAACTCACCTTATCATTCTCTAAAGAGAGAGGGATATCAAAGTAGGGCTTCCATATATTCAGCAAGAGCCATAGATTTAACATCCTGCGCAAACCGACCAGCTCCATAATGTATAAAATGATTAAAATAATAAAACTCCATAGAAGCTACTGCTGAATACTTCAATAGCCATGAAATTTCTCTTTCTTCAAAATTTAAGCGTTTGTAGATTCTTAAACGCTCTTTTAGAGGAAAATCAGAAGCCTCTACGTGCCAATTTCCCAAAGGGAAATAACCCAAAGAAAGACATCGAACGTCTTTGTTATTTTGTAAATAATAGTATGTATATCCGCCTGTGTCTACTAAACAGTCCTTTATCCTACCACATTTAAAATCTAAGGTTTTTTTATTAGGCAATCGATTCATTGCAAGGATAGTAAGCCCCGGCCAGAGATGCACAATGTCACCTTTCGAATGACTAGCACCCCTATTAATGGCTGCAATATCATAATTTTGCAAAAGTTGTTCAAAACTACAGGGTTTAATTAAAAACATGTCTGAATCAAAAATAGCTACAGCCCCATCATAATCATATCCCAAAAGATCTAAAGAGTATTGAATACCATCTACATGCCGTCTAGTTCCTTCACCGGTATCGATCTCCCAGAAAGGCTCTTCTTGCGGATGATCATGTAGCTCTTGAGGGATGGGAATGCATCTAACCAGCCACCGATCACACATCGCTTTAATAGCCTCATGCATAGGTCCTGGGCGAGCATCATTAAATACAACGAATTCATAATCATCTTGCAAAAACTTTTGGAAACAGCGGCACTGCCAATCTAAAAACTCAGGACGATTATAGACATGAGTGATAATGAGTACTTTACTATATAGATGAACATGAGAAATAATAACTAGGAATAGCAGCTTTAATAAAAAATTCATAATAACCCTTATAATTGATTAAATTTTTTGATCGGTAGACTAATCGTAAAGAGTGTTCCCTCTCCTAATACAGAAGAAACGCTGATAGAGCCCTCATGTTTCTCGACAATCGTTTTCACAATAGATAATCCTAAACCAGCTCCGCCTAATCTCCGCGAATGCGCTTTATTTACTGTATAAAATCGTTCAAAAATATGTTCCAGATCAGCGACGGGAATCCCCATACCTCTATCTTTAATTTGCAACTGAACCCTCTCTTCTGTGGTCTCTATTACAATTGATATAACTGCTGGGGAGGGTGAGTATTTTGCCGCATTATCAAAAAGATTAATAATAGCCAGTTCTAACAGATCTGAGTCGGCATAGAGAAAAATCTCCTCTGCAGGTTGTTGTACAGTAAGATTTACTTCTGGATAAATAGAGAGTAGTAAATGACGGCAATTGTCTATAATTGATCCTATATTACACTCTTTAAATCGACTCTCTGGTAAGTTTTCAATATCGGCTAAAGTTAACAAATTTTTTATAACACTATCCATCCTTTGGCAATTGCGTACAATTTTCTCTGTAATATCAGAGAGCATCTCTTTAGAAATTTCCGGCAGATCTTGTAGCGTCTCAGCAAAGCCCTTAATAATAGTAATGGGTGTTCGCAACTCATGAGAGGCGTTAGCCACAAAATCTTTCCCCATATCTACCACTTTGTAATGACTTGATTTATCTAGAAAAACAATAATGGCCCCGCTCCCTTTCATCTTAGGAGCTGCTATTAAATCCAAATAAAGTTTTTTACCCTCTGATAATAATAGAGAATCGGTAACTACCTGATTGCTCTCTTGACAAGCTTGTAAAAGAGCGGAGGCTTTTTCTATAAGGAGTGAATGTTTTCCCTTTATACTACCTAGCGGCTTTCCTAAAAGTTCTTTTTTTGAGGCCCCCAACATTTTACTTCCTATGCCATTGAGATATTTCACATTCAAATCGGAATCAACAGCCACTACTCCTTCTCCGAGCGATTCTAATATAGCCTCTTTTTCATTACGCTCTTCTGTAATATTTTTAATTTGAGAACGGATCCGTTCTGATAAAGAATTTAAAGTGTCAGCCAAACGACTAAAATCATCATCTTCAATAACAGAAGGAGAGAGAATAATTTCTGGAATAGTCTCTTTTTCTGCTACTTGATAAGGCCTAATTGCTTTAATAATCTGTTGGATGGGTTGACTAAATCGAGAAAAAATCAACCAAGAAGTGGCTGAAAATATAAGCAATAATACAAATGAAAAGAGCAAAAATCCTCTTTCAAAGCTTTGAATCAAATCTTCTACTTGAACAAAAGGAAAAGCAGTGCGCAGTATATATTTTTTTCCTTGAAAATCAAAAGTTACCGCTACATATGAAAATTTTTGAGCAAAGATTTGAGAACTGCCTTCATGATATCCTACCCCTTTTTTTAACGCCTCTATCACCTCTGGGTGGCTGGTAGGATAAAGGACTCGATACTCTTCTCCCAAATGTTTCAATACATAATCATCGTAGAGCAACTGGTTATCTGCATTAAAGAGGCTAACTCTAAAAAAGACGAAAAAACGTTGCGTTTTTAAACGTTCAATCAATTCTTTTTCATTAGAGGCCTCTTTTATTTGACGCAGGAGGGCTAGGGTACTTTTTTCTAATGAGTCTCGAACTATTTTTTTTACTGTTTTTTCTACAAAAGGAAAAAGAAGCAAAAGAAATAATATGAATAATAGAAGATGGCTCAAAAAAAACTTTCTTCGAAAACTTAATACTTTCAACATCTAGTTAATTTCTTAGCACCTTTATCTGTGATTAAAACCATATCTTCATAGCGCACCCCACCTTTTTCAGGAATATATAGCCCCGGTTCTATGGTGATCACCATTCCCTCTTGTAATCTCACTTCTTTATCTAGTGTTTTAGATCCTACACGTGGAAACTCATGAACTTCTAAACCAATGCCATGCCCTAAATTATGCACAAAATACTCTTCCATATTTTCTTTTCGCATCTCCGCTCGCGCGGCCAAATCCAGATCCCCCAGTTTTCTTCCAGGCAAACATTCTTTGAGTGCTGCTAGCTGTGCTGCTTGTACAATAAGCAGCATTTTTTGTAACAGAGGATCTGGCTCTCCCCAGAAAAGCACACGTGTCATATCTGAATGATAGTGATTCAAAACTACTCCAATATCAATTAAAATAAGATCTCCTAATTGTAGTGGAATATCGGCTGAACGGTAATGAGGCATCGCACTATTTTTTCCAAAGGCTACTATCGAATCGAATGCCAACTTTTCTGCCCCTTGCATTCGACAAAAGATTTCAAATTCAAGACAAAGATTATTTTCCGTAATACCTGTTTGCAATTTTGTTTCTAAATGGTGGAAAGCTTTTACTAAGAGCTCCGCACTCTCACTCAATAACTCCTCTTCTTTAGGCTCCTTAATAACCCGTAGCTCTTGTAATAAAGAATCTATCGGTTTTAATTTACACATACCCTTATTCAGCTCTACCCATTTGAGATATCTTGAAAAAGTAGTAAAATGAGCATCAAAAGCTAACTCTTTTAGTTTTGATGCTTGAATAAATTGGAGTAATGATGGCTCATTTAAAGTAGAAACTGAAACAGGGCTTTTTGCCTGTGCCACATACAAATATCTGCCATCTACAAATAGCCTTGCCTCTTTTTGAGTGACTATAAGAGTGCCTAATGAAAGCTGCAACCCTAACAAATATAAAAGATCGACGGGATTTTCTACGATACAGCCATCTACCTGCCATTGTGAAAACAAATGTTGTAGCCTTATAAGGCGATTTCTATAATCTTCGAGAAAAAAATTTGGCGATTTCATTATCATTTAAATAGACCATTATTGGTTTTCCATCAGGACATAACATAGCAGAAACTTTTTTTTTCACCTCTACATATAAAGCTTCTGCCTCTTGTAAGAGAAATTTCAGTTTATAGCGACGACTTATAGTCGAAAGAAATCCTGCTATCTTTATAAGTAAATCATTCTCTTTATATTTATCCACTTCATCTATAATACTCAATATAGTAGAACCTAAACGCCCTTCTTCCATGAAGCTAGGAATAGCTTCTACTATAAACGAACGCATACCTACAGAACGCATAATTATCCCTAATTCTTCTAAAAAATCCAAATGGATATTCATACGGCAAGCTTCTTCTATACTCACTTCAAAAGTTTCAGGAAAAAGTAATCCTTGCTTATCTATTTTCTTTGTTTCTATTGTTTTAAAAATAAGGGAAGCACGTGCAGCTAATAGATCGACTACTCCCAATCTTCCCTGCTCCTCTACAAAAAAATAGGTGCCAAAAACAGCTAATGACCTGTGAAACAAAGGCAAAGAGAGTTCTTCCTCTTTTCTCACTGAAGGACTTTCTTGGCATATAAAAGAGGGTTCACAAAAAGAGAGAGGTCGCAAAGAAGGCAAACTATATGTTCCGGGTATAGACCTTTCCTCTT
>Ga0157376_10001829_pt1 | contig 14166 bp, 8 predicted proteins | sample M45metaG_FD_121801 | JGI IMG/M metagenome (GOLD analysis project Ga0157376, IMG submission 121801) | Miscanthus rhizosphere microbial communities from Kellogg Biological Station, Michigan, USA - M4-5 metaG | ecosystem: Host-associated > Plants > Roots > Rhizosphere > Soil | place: USA: Michigan... | reverse complement strand
ATAGAGGTTCATAGCCTCTTCCTGGATGCCGATATCCGTTAGCAACTCAGGAGCATCTGGTACCCAATAATTTCCTCGCAGCAGAAATGCGAGCGCCATCTCATTGTTACCCTCTCGGCGAACGGATAGTGCTTCGCGAATTGCAGTATCGACCTCACCCTTACGCGCTGTCTCGTCGGAAGGACTTTGCTTCAGTGTTTGCTCGTAGGCATCCATCTCCGCGTTCTGTGGAGCGAGTGCATCGCTCTGCATGGAGTGAATATAGGACGAGGAGCTTATACAGCTGGTAATAGCGAGAATGAAAGTAAGAGTTTCGGTAAGCATTGCCTGCTCCCACTGACAGCTTTCTAGCATATTATGTTGGCGTGAAGCTTCGCTCTTATCTTTATCTGCAATTTTTCGGTGCTCCCTTTATCTCCTATGTACTCATAACAGGCCTGCTGCTCGTCGAATCTGTACACCCATCATTTGCACAGGAGGTGCAAGCCGCGCAGTATCTGCGTGACGGCTCGGAGGCTATGCACGCAGGCAGGTTTGCCGATGCAGAAAAATCGTTTCGAGCGGCGATCACAGCAGCTCCGCAAATGCCAGATGCGCACATGGCGCTTGGCCTGGCATTGTTGCGGGAAGGAAGGCCGGAGGAAGCTTCGTCGGCATTGCGTAAGGCGATTGAACTAAATCCGGCAGCTGAAGGTGTTCATTTATTTCTCGGTATTGCGGAGTATCAGAGTAACCGCATCGATGCAGCCCGGACCGCGCTCCACGAGGAGATTCTACAAAGCCCGAAAAACACAGAAGCGCTGACCTGGCTGGGAATCGTAGAGCTGGCTGCCGGAAACCCTGAAGCGGCTGCTGAGCCTCTGGACGAAGCCGCCAAGCTGGCACCCGATGATGCGGATGTTCTCGATTATCGCGCACGTGCGCACAGCTTGATAGCGAATGAAAGCTACTCTCGCATGCGCCAGATCGATCCGGATTCCTGGCATGTGCATCGCGCTTTGGGGCAGGCAGCAGCAGAGATGGGGAACTCCCAGGAGGCCATTAAGGAATATCAGGCCGCTATTGCAAAACAGCCTAAGAACGCCGATCTCTATGAGGCACTGGGAACGGAGTATCAGAAAACAAGCCAGTTTGATAAGGCTATCAATTTGTATGAGTCGGAGTTACAGTTAAGCCCTAACAATCCTGTAGCGCTGTACAATTTGGGCAGGATTGATGTCGAGCAGAAAAGCACTGCCGAAGGTGTCACCTATCTTGAAAAAGCGGTACCCCTTCTGCAGCATCCCGCTCCAGGGTTTTACTACCTGGGTCTCGGGTTCGCTAAACTCGGCCGCGACTCGGAAGCGGTAACTGCTCTACAGAAGAGCCTTGACTCCGCGCCATCCGACTTCATCAAACGGGGAGCTTACTTTCAACTTGTACAACTCTACAAGCGCATGAATAAGCCTGATGATGCGGCGCGTGCGCTGGGTGAGCTGGAGAAGATCAAGCCTGATGGGGCTGATACAACGTCAGAGCATCCATGAGATACCGCTGGAAAAATTCGATCTGGTTGCTTTCGGTGACTATCGGAATTGCAGCAGGCAACGCTCAGCGCTCCCTGTATGACCAGGGGCGCGCCGCCTTTGATACGCAGCGCTGGCCTGAAGCGGCGGAACTTATGATGCAAGCAGATGCCGCTACTCCTGGAACCACCGATGCTCTTCTCTTTGCAGGCAAAGCCTTTCTGCATCTCGATCGATTGCCGGAAGCCGATGGATCTTTGAGCAGTTTCATTGCAAAGCATCCCGATTCCGCGGATGCGCTTTACGCTCTCGGCTTTGTGCAGCAAAAAGAGAACAAGCCGCGTCAATCGCTTCTTACTTTTACCCGAGCGGCAAAGTTACAACCGCCCACATCGGAAGAGCTTCGCATCGTAGGGTTGGATTACGTTCTACTCAACGATTATCCAGATGCAATTCACTGGCTGGAAAAAGCGGTGCAATTCGATCCAGCGAATGCGGACGCTTGGTATTCGCTCGGACGCTGTGATTATACGCAGAGCCGCTTTCATGATGCCGAGGCCGCCTTTCAAAGAGCGATCGCCATCCATCCGGCAGATGAGAAGGCTTATGAGAATCTGGGTCTTACGTACAGCGCCGAAAATATGCCAAAGGAAGCTGAGCAATGTTTTCAAAAATCGATTGCATTGGCGCAGCAGGAAGCTCCACTCGATGAGTGGCCATTTTGGGATTATGGAAACTTTCTCTTCGAGCTAAATCGCACCACTGAAGCCGTACCTCTTTTCGAAAAAGCTGTGGCTATCAACCCTACATGTGCCTCCTGCCGTGAAATGTTCGGGCGTGCTCTTTGTGCAACCGGGAAACTTCAAGAAGGAGTGGAGCAATTAGAAAAAGCGGTTGCTCTCGATACGAAGAATCCCAAACTGCATTACGAACTTGGTCTCGCATATCGTCAGGCCGGTTCACCAGACCAAGCCAGGCAGGAACTTGATTTGAGCCGGCAACTTTATGGCTCAAAAGCCGCAGAGCCTCACTAATATTGGATTTTGAGAGCCACACGGCTGATTGCTACACGTGTCCAAAAATAGGCCTATCGAAAATTTTCGATAGGCCTTGGGAGGCTTGTCTAAAGCTGTCAATTCAACTTCATTGCGACCTTAGAAGTTAACTCTTCCTGTGACCTGGATATTTCTAGGATTCGTCAGTGTGCCGTTGGGAACACCGAAGAGATTATCGTTTGGCGCTGAATCGGGGATATTGAAAGTATGACGATTGAACGCATTCAGCAACTCAAACTTCAATTGGAAGACAATGTTTTCGTGGATCGGTGTGTTCTTGAGGATGCTGAAATCTTCGTTGTAATAGGCCGGAGTGCGTACTTCTCCTGTTACACGCGGCATATTGCCTAACTCAAACGCCCCAAACTCTCCTCGATTTGCTACGGCATTCTGATCGAGGAAAGCACCACCGTTTGGTTGGCGAATGGTATCCAGATTGAAGAGAGTATTTGTGCTCGGATCGGCACTCTGAGCTCCAATCGGATTAATGTGACCCTGATGATAGGCCACGCTCTTTAAGTCGGACTCAGGTGCACGATCGAAACGGATCGAGTTTTGAAAACCGGGAATGCCTGTAGCGCAACAGAAAGAAAATGGCTGCCCAGACATATATCGTTGCACTCCTCCTAGCTCCCATCCGCCGACAACATAGCTGGAAAAGCCATGATTCATCCACGTCTTGCCGCGACCGAAGGGCAATTCATACAACCAGCTCACTACTACGGTGTGCGGAACATCCTGTGCGCTTACAGCTTTCTCATCATGCAGGTTATTCACGTTCTGCACCTGTGCCACGCCCACGCCATTGTTAGGCAGCAAGCTGTCGGAGTTCGTAATCTGCTTGGCCCAGGTATACGAAGCCAATAGATTTAATCCGTTACTGAAGCGGCGCTCCAAGGAAACCAGCATCGCTTCATAGCTCGACATGCCTACGTTCTGCAGGCAGCAGCCACTGTCAATGTAGTCGTATTGCGGGAAGGGGCGAAGTGCGCGCTGAACCTGAGCTCCGTGCCAAAGAGCATCGAACCCTGCAAACGGCTCTGTTACCCCAACTGTATTGCCGGCTACTGGATCATTGAGATGGTTTCCCAGCGCAAAGTATTTCTGATCCATGTTGTTGATGTTCTGAATATTGGAGTGCAGATTTTGTGCCTTGTTCCCTACATAGCCCACACTTAGAATTAGATCCTTTGCAACTTCCTGTTGAAGTTGCAGTGTCCACTCGCTGATCATTGCTGGGCGGCCATATTGCTTCTCGATGTAGGAGCCGCTCACAGGTTGTCCGTTGAAGATACCCGGATCGAGATTCGGTGGCTGTGCAAATGCAGGATAGCCCGCATCGACGTTGAAGGAAGGATCAAAACCATTGTCGGGGAAGCTCGGATTTGCTCTGTACCCGGTATTCATGCTGCCACCGAAATCAGAGTATTGCAGCGGGCCATACATAATTCCCGCGCCGCCGCGAAAGACTGTCTTGCCTTGCATCTGAGAAGGTGAATAGGCAAATCCAATACGTGGAGCGACATCTTTATACCAGGTATCGGCCCACGCTGTATTGCAGCCGTCGCAGTTAGACCCAAAGATCAGGGCTCCTGGAACATTGAATTCAGGATCGTTCGCTGTGGGGCTGAAGTTCGAAGTGAAATCCTTCGCTTCATGCCTCGGCATGTCTACATCCCAGCGCACGCCGAGATTCAGGGTTAAATCTTTTGAGACTTTGAAGTCATCCTGCGCAAAGAGCCCGTAGTACCAGGAGGTCCAGCGTGATTGATGCGGAATAATGCTCTGACTGCCCCCGCAGGCAAGCCCAAGCATCTGGCTGGCAAATGCATATCCATCTGCGATGCCTGCTGAAGAGGAGGTTTGCGTTCCGCAGAAGTTAAGGATTGGGCTATTCCCGTTGATAGGAGAGTACTGTTGCCAGCGAAGATCGATGCCGAAGGCAAGGCTGTGGCGTCCTTTTTGCCACGCCATGCTCTCATTCAAGCGCAGCCCGTTATCTACGTTGTCGTCGTTCTGTGGTGGATTGCCCAAATTGACGACATTATTTTGGTTTGTAATCTGAGGAAAGTTCTTGGATATCGCGTTCCCGACTCCTAACTGTTGTGTCCAATTCACATTGGAAAAAATTGCCTGGGCATAGTTGATGCTGTTGCTTCGATTCGTGCCGAAGTTCAAGTGGTTGAGCAGATTCGGCGTAAAGGAGTAGTCCCACCCAAATCGTCCGAAGTGTGTGAGGAAATCCTGTTTCCATGTATTCGGGTCCACTGGATCAGGCAGGAGTGGGTTTCCTCCTGAGATACGGTTGTTCTCGCGTGTACTGTAAGATCCCCACATCCTGTTCTTCTGCGAAAGGTTCGCATCGATGCGTATCGTGTATGTTGTGTTGTTGATCGGAACAGAACTTGGAAAAGTGAAATTGTTGAACTGTTGATCGTTTGTCGGCAGCGGATAATACTGCAACAGGTTATTAGCAACCGGGCTGAATCGACTGGCGTCGATCTTATTTCCTGGAAACTGGTCTCTGCAGGATACAGGCCCGTTGGGAGTCGATACGGTGCGCTGTGTCTGCGGATCGAAAATCTCACCTTGATAAACGGGGGCTCCACCCTGACATGGATTTGTTCCCACAGGGGCTAAATCCGTACGGTAGATAAGCGGAGCCGAGAAATCACCATTCCTCATCGCGAGGGTAGGAACGCTGGACGTATTCGTAGCTCCGACCTTGTAGCTCAGCTGTTCCCAGCTGAAGAAGAAGAAGAGCTTGTCTTTGCCGTTGTAAATCTTAGGCAGCCAGATTGGCCCACCCAGAGTTCCACCGTAATCGTTCTTCTTGTCAGCAGGTGTGGCATATTGAGCGTGGCAGGCAGGCGTATCCCCTGTACCGGTGCAATAGAATGCGCGGTTTCCATTATTGAACCAAGTGTTTGCATCCAGATCTTCATTGCGGAAGATTTCGTATGCGGTGCCGTGGAAGCTATTTGTGCCGCTCTTCGTTACAAAATTCTCGATGCCGCCGGTCGTACGCCCATATTCTGCCTGGGGGAGGGCCGTTGTAATTTTGAACTCTTGAAGGGCTTCTACAGATGGAGCTTCCTCATCGAACGAAGAACCATTCTCACTACGCTGCTGGCTGGCGCCATCGATCAGAACTTCATTCCCGTAGTTCTGCCCTCCGGCAATCTTGGATAGAAAGATGCCATTATTGCTGTTTGCGGTTCCAGGACCAGTAGTTCCGGGTAAGAGAAATTCGAAGGCTTCAGGGGAGCGCAGGGCGCCCACGCCGCCCAGCGCCAGCGGCAACTCTACAATCTGCTTGGCGGAAACGATGCCGCCCAGGTCCGACGATTCGGTCTGAATGGTGGGCGCATTCGCGCTTACAGTAACGGTGTCTGAAGTACCGCCGGGCTGCAACGTAATATCCAGGGCTGTAATCTGTTGGATCTGAACCAGCACTCCCGTAAATACAGAGTTCTTAAATCCCGGGGCGGAAGCCATGATGTCATAGCTGCCCAACGGGAGTTCAGGAAAACGATACGCTCCAACAGAAGTGGATACGACCGACGAAACATCGCCGGTTTTCTGATTTTTAGCCTGAACATTGGCCCCGGCGATAACGGCTCCGGACGAATCTGTGACCGTACCCGCCAGGCCTCCGCGAACGGTTTGAGCTAATACCATGCCGCCTGTAGCGATCCATGCACTCAAACACATCCGTACCGCATACACGCAAATGCTCTTCCGCATCTCTTACCTCCTGAAAATTGCAGTTGGTACAGCCTGATCAGCTCGCAAAATCGACTGGATAGGATTCGCGATCTGGATATGTAAATTTCGATATATTTGCGTAAGCGCTTCCATTTGAAATTCCTGATTTATTGCGAGAAACGAGTGGAAGCGATTACATAAAACTCTCACTTGATATAAAAACGGGGCCAGAGTTGTCAATAGAATTTTCTAAACAAGTTGTTGGAAGATGGTGTTGGGCAGGCGCAGGCGCTTCTTTTCTGTTGATTTTGCTTATCCATGTCTTACGGCCGGAAATGGTTTAGACTCCGGGCACACGAGCCCATGCGGATGAGCCATCCATCTCTACCTCTCCATCGCCGTGCTTTCCTCTGGTCGTGCTTTCTGCTTGCGATCTTGCCTACCGCAATCATCGGTTGCAGGCAGAGCGTTCTTCGTGTGGCGATTATTCCTCGGACGACTGCTCTAACAATTTGGGAGGCAGTCCATGCAGGGGCGGAATTTGCGGCTGGACCGGCAGGAATACAGATCTATTGGAACGCTCCTACCAGCGAAGATGATATCCAGCAGCAGGCATCGTTAATTGATCGTGTTATCGACGAGCACTATCAGGGCTTGATTGTTGCCCCTGATCAGCCACTTGCATTGATGGCGCCGGTGCAACGAGCCGTGAGCAGAGGCGTGCATACAGTCGTCATTGCTTCTCCGTTGCCAATTCCTCCACGGGAAAATCTTGCTTATTTCGTCAATGACGATGAAGCAACCGGCCGCATGGCTGCACTTCGGGTTGGCTCGATACTTAAGGGCAAGGGCAGGGTGGCGGTGTTGGGAATCAATCCGGAGTCGCTCAGTGACCTGACGATTCTCCATGCTTTTGAAACGGACCTGGAAAAGCAATTCCCTCAAATTGTCATAAGCGATCGGCGTACCGGTACGCATAACGATGTAGAGGCACAACAGATTGCCGATGAAGTATTGAGAGCGCATCCTGATCTGAATGCAATCTTTACCTTGTCTGCCGTAGCTAGCTATGGCGCGATTGCCGCATTGCAGTCGAGGGATCTAACCGGAAAAATCAAGCTGATTGGCTTCGAACAAAGCGTGGAACTGGGAAACCAGGTTCGCGCACAATGCATGGACTCTTTGATTGCCGAAGATACTTACCAGATGGGATACCGCGCGCTTACGCTACTTGCTGAACATCGTCACGGAGTATTGCCTGCACAGGAGGTGAAGCTTACTCCTACTCTTCTTACTCGTGAGAACATCGATTCACCGCAGGCAAAACGGCTGATCAATCAGGACTGGGGGCATGGTTCCTGATGGGACGCCTGAGAAATCGTATCCTGTTGGTTGCCTGCGTTGGGCTTCTTCCTCTTGCGGCCATGCTGATAGATCTGTTTAGCCCATGGCGTGGATTGCCTTACCAGGATTCATTTGCAGCAGGTAGGTCGGAGGAGTGGACGCCATATCTGGGCAACTGGAACATCGTGAAGGATGCGATCAAAAATGACTCCAACGATCGCGGCGCCAAGTTCGTTACCGGATCCCCATATTGGAAAAACTATTCAGTTGAGGCAGATGTTCAACTCATAGGCGCTGGAGGCGACGCCGGGCTCATCATTCGCGCCAGCGATTTAGAACATGGTGTGGACTCTTATAACGGCTACTACGCGGGTTTGCGTGCCACGGATCAGTCTCTGGTGCTGGGCCGCGCAGAGTATGGCTGGATCGAGTTTCCTCCGGTAAAAGTTCCCGGAGGTGTATCTCCAGGAAAGTGGTACCACCTTAAGCTGGGCGCATATGGATGCAGCATCACCGCCTCCGTCACTGAAGTTGGGACCAACGTTACCGAAACCATTACGGCGAATGATCCTCATTGTTTCCGTTCAGGGGAAATCGGCTTACGGTCGATGGCAACGGGAGGCATCTGGAGACATATCCGCGTAGAAAGAATCTCGCGCTCGGATGCTGCTCGGCTCGCTGCGGCGGAGCCTCCTGTACAAAGGTCTGTCTATCCCACGAATCAGGGAACACCATTTTCAACGTTGGCTTCGAACTCTATTTCTCAGAAAGCAGAAGTAGCACATACAAGCGAATCAGTGGTGCTGCCCATTCAGAGTCTACGGCTGCTTTCCACAACGCATCCCGCGGTGGCTGTTGTTCGTGGTTCGGTGGTTCATACGGATCCCCTGTTTATTCAAGACTCAAGCGGAGGCGTTCGGGTCGATTTAAAGAACAAAGTGCCATTGCGTGTGGGCGATGAGGTAGAAGTAGAAGGCACTGTCTATCCGTATGGACTGGTCGCGATCATCCGCGATGCAGTAGCCAGCCCCTTAGGCGGAATGGCGCCGAACCCGCCGCTCTCGGTTACGGCTCATCAGGCCGTGACTGGGGCGTACCACGCTATGTTCATTGAAGTGGAAGGAACTCTGGAAGGGAAGACTACCACTGCAGGTGGGCTTGTGGCTCTGGAATTGCGCGATGGCCAACAGGTCTTTTGGGCAATTGCCAACTCAGAAGCGACCGCGGCCTCTTATCGAAAACTTGAGAAGAGCAGCCTGCTCCAGTTACGGGGAGTCTGCCTGATCAGTACGGATTACACGCACAACGCTGTTCCATTCGTGGTGCTTGTCGATTCGTCTGAAGATGTCAAAGTTCTGGTTGGCCCACCGTGGTGGAGCACCGAACATTTGATCGCGCTTGCGATCATCATGCTTGTCTTGGGATTCACTGTGCATTCTCTCTACAGTCGTGCAGAGCAATGGCGCTTGCGTGCAGTTATTGATGAGCGAGAACGGCTTGCGCACGAAATCCACGATACCCTGGCACAGAGCTTTGCCGGTATCGGCTTTCAGTTACGAGCTATTCGCAATCGCATCCTCAAAAGCAAGGAACCTCTGGATAGTGCAACGCTGCTGGAAGAATTGAACCGCACCAGTGAACTCGTGCGCCATAGTCATGATGAAGCCCGGCGCAGCATTGTCACCCTGCGTCCGGATGCCACGGAAGCGGGTGGGCTCATCGCGACTCTGGAGCAAATGGCGCGCCAGATGGTAGGGCGCGAATCGGTAGAGATTGATGCCGCTGTTGAAGGAGAAATTCGCCCTATACCGCTACGCGTGCTGGACTGCCTCTTCCGCATTGGCCAGGAATCTATCTCAAATGCGATGCAGCATGCACATCCCAGCAAACTGGTGATTCGAGCAATTTATTCTCCATCTGCGATTGCCCTGATGATTCAGGACGATGGGGTCGGGTTTGTGCCCAAGCCGGATAGCGATGGTTTTGGCTTGACCGGTATACGCCGTCGCGCAGAAAGTATTCAGGGAACCTTGGAAATTGAAACAGCTCCGGGAAAAGGAACGCGCATCCTCGTCAAGGCCCCAGCTGTCATGAAGCGATCCAGATTCTGGCGTCTCGCTTATGATGATACGGAGCAGGAAGATCGTAATCATGTCACGTGAAGCGCAAGACAGAATCCGCATTTTGATTGCCGATGACCATCCCGTGGTTCGTGCGGGGCTGGCAAGCATGTTGGCAACATACTCTGATCTGGAGGTTGTTGGTAAGGTCTCGGATGGCAACCAGGCGATTGCCGCTCTTGTAAAAAAGCCTGCCGATATCCTGTTACTTGACCTGCGCATGCCCGCACTCAATGGCGTGGAAACGCTTCGTGCACTCAGGCAGCTAAAGACCCCGCCTCGATCGATCGTGCTTACCAGTTATGAAAGCGATGAAGATGTATACCAGGCAATTCGTGCCGGGGCGCATGGTTATCTGCTCAAAGCATCATCAGAAGACGAAATGATCGAGGCTATCCACGCCGTCCACGCAGGGAAAAAGCACTTTCCTCAGCACATTGCGACGCGGTTTGCAGACCGCGTACCGCGCGCTCATCTTGATACCCGTCAGGCAGAGATATTGGATCTGATTGCGGCTGGTATGACCGATGAGCAGGTGGCGCAGAAATTGCGGCTCAGTATTTCCAAGGTTTGGGATCGCCTCAACACTACGATTGAAACCCTTGATGCGATGGAAGAGGCACGTTCCGGCGGCGAATCGCAAAGCAGGCGAGTCACAATCTCAGACGTTGCCCGTAGAGCAGGTGTTTCCATGGCGACAGTTTCCCGAGTCCTGCATAACAAAGGCAAGCATTCAGAGGAAACTCGCCGCGCTGTGATGAAGGTGGTGCGCGAATACGACTTTCAATTGAACGATACCGCCGCGTCGCTGGCTATGATGCGCAATTCCACTTCATAAAACTTGATCTCGCCATTGCGTCGCCAGCCGGTTTATATTGAGTGGGCATTGAAACTCCTTTCTTTCAAGCTTCCTTGGAGGACGTAAAGAAATGACACGGTTCAGTCATGCATTTCTCGCTGCGCTTCTTTTTGTAAGCGCTTCCACTTGTGTTGACGCGCAGATTACCATCAACCAGCCGATTCCTTCAGTTGCCACGATTCAAGTGGATGCCTCTCAATCTGCTGGTACCGAAATACCGCGCACCATCTTCGGAAGCTTTCTTGAGCCTATAGGTGATTCCACTTACAACGGCCTGTGGGCTGAGCTTTTGCAAAATCCGAGTCTTGAAGCAGGCATGTGGAGCGCCGGTAGAGTGACGCAGATGTTACATGACGAGCCAGCGCTGCAACACGCCTCGCAGCTAGGGCTACCGCTTCCATGGGAGCCGTTGGACCCGGACCAGGGCAACCGTTATGAGCTTCGCTACAACAACGCCGCCAATTCCTGGCGTTCGCTTGTGATCATGGGCGTTCCCGGCCAGCCGACGGGGATATTGCAAAAGGTTTATCTGCCCATACACAGAACGCTTGAGTACAGAGGTAGCCTGTATGCCCGGCACCTTAGCGGAGCCACAGGGCTGACGATCTCCATTCGTGCACGCCATAGCAGCGAAGTGCTCGCATCGGCTCATCTGGATGCTTCTTCCGATGCGTGGCAGAAATATACCTTCACACTCCACGTGCCCGATGGAAAGTTGCGCCGGCTTGATCCAGCCGATTTTGTTATCGAAGTGGAGGGCGATGAACGAGTAGATGTGGATCAGCTTTCTCTCATGCCTGCGGATGCGCTCGATGGCCTCGATCCCGATGAAGTGGCGATGGCGAAAGCCATGGAGACCCCGTTGGTGCGCTTTGGCGGCAACTTTACCTCCGGGTATCACTGGAAGGACGGAATTGGCCCACGCGATAAGCGCATCAGCATGCTGAATGTGGCCTGGGGCATTCCCGAATACAACACCTTCGGAACAGATGAGTTCTTGCATTTCTGTAGCTTGATCGATGCTGAACCACAAATTGCGCTCAACCTCGGCAGCGGAACACCCGCCGAAGCTGGAGAGTGGGTTCGCTATATCGATGACCATTGGCATCAACACAGCGGTCTCACCTGGGAACTGGGCAACGAACTTTGGGGAAACTGGAATACGGGTTATCCCACGCTGGATGAGCTTGCGCCACGCACGCTGGCGTTCAGCAAAGCGATACGCGAGGTCGATCCGGATGCAAAACTGATTGCAACGGGCGCCGATCCAGATGGATTTACCAAGTGGAACGCAACACAACTCAGCAATCCTGCCGGGACCTTTAACTATCTCTCCACCCACTTTGTCGTGACCAATACCAATACGCAAATGCCGCGTGCGAATGTTGATTTCATTACGCAAGCTGCCTTTGCTTTGCCTATCGGTCTTGAGGAGAGGTTGAAGGCCATGCAGGAGCAGATCAATCAAAGCCCTTCCTTTGCGAATAAGGCTCACATTGCGTTTACCGAATGGCTATTCATCGGACACCGCCCCGGCACTCCCACATTTACGAATATGGGTGGAGCCATCGACACAGCCGGCTTCTTCAATATGCTGATGCGCAACAGTTCCATCGTTCCTATTTCTGACATGACCGGCATCATGGAATTTGCCGGAATATGGAAGAAGCGCAGCCAGGTCTATGCTGCTCCCGGATACTACGTCTTCAAGATGTACTCGTCGGCGCAGGCCTCAAGGCCGGTGAAGGTGACAACTCAGGCAGGGGACTACTCGGTCCAGCATGGCGTAGGCAGAATCCCCGACATTGCCAATGTTCCTTACCTTGATGTGGTTGCAGCGCTCAATGACGGTGGGGACATGCTCACGCTGTTCTGTGTGAATCGCAGCCTCGATACGGATATTCCCGCGATCATTCACGTCGCTGGATTCTCTTCTGCTCAGACGGCGGAGATACGCACATTGCGCGGTAACAGCATTGATGACGGGAATGATGAGGATAATCCGGAGAATCTGGTGCCTGTCACAACAAAGGACCGACTTGCTCAAAATCAGTTCAAGCATCTCTTTCCGCATGAGAGCGTGACCACAGTTGTTCTGCATCGGAACTAACTTTGCTGGGTACGCTGCCGGGAGCGTTGCGAAAGAAGAGCGTAGCGACGTTCCTGACAGTGTTACTTCATTGACTTGAATGAGAACCAAAAGAAATGTCCAAATATTCAGTAGACGATGTAAGCGCTTCCATCTATGATCGAGTTCATCTTTCTGGAGGCATGACTGGAATGCGCCCATCGCGCGTGATCTTCCTGGCTGTTGTTTGTTTCTTGTTCCTGACAAATCATCGGCTCGACGCACAACGATGGTCCGAGTCGCAGGCAAATGCCTGGTACACGCAACAGCCCTGGCTGGTAGGCAGCAATTTCACTCCCTCCGACGCCATTAACCAGCTCGAGATGTGGCAGGCTGAAACCTTCAACCCGCAGGAGATCGACAAAGAGTTGGGGTGGGCAGAAGCGATCGGGATGAACACGATGCGCGTTTTTCTGCACGACCTTCTCTGGCAGCAGGATGCAGCCGGCTTTCGTCAGCGCATCGATACGTTTCTGACGATCGCGGCAAAGCATCATATCAAGCCGGTCTTTGTTCTCTTTGATTCCTGCTGGGACCCGAACCCCAAACTGGGCCCGCAGCATCCGCCCATTCCCGGAGTGCATAACTCAGGATGGGTGCAGAGTCCCGGCCAGAAAGCCTTGGAAGATCGGTCTCAATATCCGCGTCTGAAGGCATATGTGCAGGGAGTGGTGGGTGCGTTTGCGAGGGACGATCGCATTCTGGCCTGGGATCTCTGGAATGAGCCAAGCAATGGGAATAATAGTTCGTATGGCAAGGATGATCCTCGTAACAAGCAGCAGCTGGTAAAGGCACTACTGCCTCAAGTCTTCGAATGGGCACGAAGCGAGCACCCCACACAGCCGTTGACCAGTGGGGTGTGGACAGGAGACTGGTCTTCACTCGCTAAAATGGACGATATCTCACGCATCCAGATTGAAAACTCGGATGTGATCTCTTTCCATAACTATGGCTGGCCCGAAGAGTTTGAACAGCGGATCCAGTGGCTAAGCCAATTTCATCGCCCCATCCTCTGCACGGAATATATGGCACGCGGCATTGGCAGCACCTTCGATACGATCCTGCCTATTGCAAAGGAATATAAAGTCGCAGTGATCAACTGGGGGTTCGTAGCAGGGAAGACGCAAACATATCTTCCCTGGGACTCATGGCAGCGCCCCTATGTTGTGGTTCAACCGCCAGTATGGTTCCACGATGTTTTCCATGCTGATGGGAAGCCCTATCGTCAACGCGAAATCGAACTTATTCGCAAGCTAGCAACTTCGGGAGCAACTTCCGCTGCTGGCCGCTAATGACAGACCGGATCTGTGGCGTGCAACTTTAACATCTGGTCATTTTATGAGCTGGAATTTTGACTTGGTGCCGAAGAAGGGACTCGAACCCCCACACCCTTGCGAGTACGTGGACCTGAACCACGCGCGTCTGCCAATTCCGCCACTTCGGCACT
>Ga0157376_10001827_pt1 | contig 14175 bp, 9 predicted proteins | sample M45metaG_FD_121801 | JGI IMG/M metagenome (GOLD analysis project Ga0157376, IMG submission 121801) | Miscanthus rhizosphere microbial communities from Kellogg Biological Station, Michigan, USA - M4-5 metaG | ecosystem: Host-associated > Plants > Roots > Rhizosphere > Soil | place: USA: Michigan... | reverse complement strand
CGGCTTCCTGCTCCTTTAAAATGCCAATGATCTGGCTCTCGGTGAATTTTGTCTTTTTCATTGCATCCCAATTTTAGCGATTTTTTTAATTCAGATCGCTACAGATTTTAGGGAAGCTTTCAACTGCACTGCCCAGTATCGATAGAAAGGTTTGGGTCCCGGCGGTTGAAGAGGCTGACGCCCTGTTGGTTTGGGGCGGCGATCCTGTGTACCTGTCGTACTGGATGCGGCAGTCCGGACTCGCCGATCTACTGCCGTCGCTAAAACTGGTCTATGTAGGCGTGAGCGCTGGTAGTATGGCGGTATCGTCCATCTTCGGAGAAACCTACCGTAATCCGCCCAGTGGTAGCCATAGCGCGCTGACATCGGAAGAAATCGTATTCGCTACACCCCAGGGCGAGATCAGGCGGCTATTTGTTACGGCGCAAGGAGCAGGGCTGGTTGACTTTGCATTGATCCCGCACTTTGATCACCAGGATTTCCCGGATGCTTCCGCGGCTAACGCAGAAAAATGGGCTGCAAAACTCCCTTTCCCCGTGTACGCTATAGACGACCAAAGTGCTATCAAAGTAGTAGACGGCACAGTCGAAGTTGTGTCCGAGGGACATTGGAAGTTGTTTAAGCCTGATGCCGTATCCCAATAAATAAACGGCGCGCCTGCTTCAAACAAAAAACCCCAGCAAAGCTGGGATCCAGTTACGAAGTCCTGCGGAGAGGGAAGGGTTCGAACCGAGTCCTGCTCCGGATTTATTTTCAATGATTTAGCTCGTTTGCTGTTGGTGAAGGCACCGAATTGTCCACTTTTCGCCTTGACTATGAACTGAATCAAAGGTGTCTAAAATAATTTGATTATTTATCAAATGTTGTTCACATCGGGGCTTCAAAGAAAACGTGGCTTTCAAGAGTATGTTAAAATAACTATAGCTGATAAAGGTTTCGTTGGTTAATAACAATGCAATAAGCGAGGGTAGTAGAAGTGCCCGACGAGTACAACGGATTATACGAAGTGGGCTGGGTATAGTAAACAGCAGATTTACTTTGGCAGGCGTATAAGCACATAGCAAGCGACATAGGCTTCGGGCCGAAAGGTGCAAAAATAGCTTTGTCAAGGCCATTGTTTGTTAGAGCGTGAATTTTGTCAAACATTTCCGGCAATGACGACGAATCAACGCGTATTAGTTCCCTCGTATCAATTTTTCTATAGTTGCTAATCTCTCGGATAAACGCCCACGTTCTTTGAGTAAACGGAGGACCAGGAGGAAACGAAAACATAAAATAGAAGCGCTTTCCTTGGCTGTTGTCCGTTCCAAGTACATCGGGTAGACCTAATGGCATAAAGCCAAGTCCAACTATCGATACTTCGTTGCCGTCTTCCTCATCAGAAATGAAAGTTGGTATGTTCATCCAAGGTTGTGGATTGTCGGATAACCGGTCCTGCGAGTAAGAGTGTGGCCCTGAGTAGACAACAAGGAAATTTGAAAGCTGAGAATTTCGCAAAATAAACTTGATTATCGGAAAAAAGAATCGCTTTGGAAAACAACTTATGTCAAGAATAATGTTCCCGCTTGATTTGCTCAAAAACGTTAGAATACTTGAAATAATCACATTTGAGGACTCTAAAAGCTTGTGATCTTCAATGTTGATATTTTCAATTCCCTCCTCCGACAGTTTACTTCTATTTCTATCTCGCATTTGACCATGTTCCGATGTTTCGAATGGGTCAACAATCTCATAAAAAGTTGCGCCTAACAATAAGTTGTTTGAGACTAAAAAATTATACGCGGAAAGGCATCTCTCTTCAGTAGCGACACAACCCAAGAAGTCCCACTTATTTGCGGGATATCTTTTCATCGTCCAGCCTATTTCGCCCCATGGACGAAAGGAGTTGTCAGTAAGCATTATACTTAGAATAAGGTTTGTTGTCCAGGATCCTTCCTTTCCGATCTTTTTGTCTTTGTGAACGTAGAAAATTCAAACGCCTTTGACTTGGTTAACCACTCGTCTAATGTCTGAATGGTGATATACATTGGCTCTTTTGTATGAATTGCAGGAATTTTAAAATACGGAGATAAAATAGGATTAAGATACCATTTCGATCGAACATTGCCCTTATTTTTAGGAGTATGTTGCCTAAAAACCAGATACCCCCTATCAGCGGCGTCTTTTAGGAACTTATCAATTTTCGGATTTGATTCAAGTTCCTCTATTACAACGGAAAATCCATTCCAACCCGGATACGACATTCTTTCGTCATCCGTGAGATTTCTATAAAACAAGCTACCGATGAACAAAATAAATAACCTAATTTCCTTTCCGGCACTCGCGGAGCCAATATTTTCAAACCACTTTCGACTAGCTTCTAATACTCCCAAAGTTTGAATATAATGGTCGAGTTCAGGGAGATCCGACCGAACTTTCACATGGCGACTATCTCGCATCCATACTTCCCAAATATGCTGGCAAAGGCTTAAAAAGCTAAGAATATTGCCACCGCTTAAATTGAAAATATCATCCCTTCCGTACCAAATTATGCCTTGCCTAGTGCGCGATGCAATTTGCAAAAGAGCTTGGTCAGTTCTTTCTTTTACCCAGTATTTTTTTTCTTCCCAAGGATATGGATGATTAATCGGAACTTCATCCATAATACTGGATTTGTTTTTTTGAAGAGCCCATGCTTCGGCCAACTTAGCAGACATCGGATCCTCATTTGCCAGGTTTTTCAGAAATGAAGTCCATGACTCGGGCCAAGTTGGTCTAGCAGATATTATACGTTCCCGAGATCCCTTGGCAATTTCCTTTGCTTTCTCGGTGGCACTAAAGCCATCTCCAAAGACTTCATTTAATAACTGTGGCTTACTCTCAACATTAGAAGACGGTAAAAAAGTTTGAAGTCTTCTATTAAATATATCTTCCGCAAATTTCGGAAATATGTACCCCACCTGACTTTCAGATCGCCTTAGAACTTCATCGATCGATACTTCAATATAATTTCTTTGGGATTCTAGTTGGGCACTTGTCCCCAAAATCTGCTGAGATCCTTGTTGCCAATCAAATGGTCTTGTACCAATTCGAAATGAAACGGTTGAATCACGCATCGCTAAAAGCTTATGAATCGCGGATTGAAAAGTCGAGCCCATTTCTGGAAATGAAAAATCAAGCCATGTCAATTCTTCATATTGATCAATTCGAACAAAAACCTGAACGTCGTAGTCTATCACGCCAGATTCTCGGAGTTTTTGAACTGTATTAATAATTGGCATCCCGATTGAAGTTTTAGATTCTTTGATTTCAACCGGAAGTTCTTCAATATTAAAATTTAGGAATGATCGATAGGTGTTTGTGCGTGCACGTAGCTTGTGTTTAAGCTCACTTAAATTTTTCGTTTTCTCCAAATAGCCGAACCAACAATCGTCATTGGACAATGATTCCACAAAATTTCTTGTCGTCTTTTCGCTCAAATTAATTCCAATCTCGTCGGACATTGACTCTCCCAGTTCTTGGATTGAATCCAGAATATCTCTCACAATCCAATAATTCAGAAAATCTCCGAAATAAATTGAAAGTTCATTTAGATCGGTCTTTTTGTTTTGGTCGATAGGTCTTTGGCCAAAGTCGCTAATACTGCTTCTGATTAAATTGATCCCGGAACCAATGAATTTTGAGAATTGCTTTGGAACAGGGAACGTAATATTGGCTCTTTTATAGGCAAGGCGTATACTGGGTTTCAATAAATTTAGCATCATTGTCTTTCCACTTCCCGGCAGTCCTTTTAACACTACGTTACCCGGCTTAAACAGGGGCAAGGATGGTTTAATTAAAACATCACTAAAGAGCCTCACGAACTCATTTGAATCTATAGAGTCCGTAAAATACAATTCATGAAAAGGATTGGTCTTTACATCCATAATTTAGCTCGATGGTGGCGTTTAAATAAAGGTGACCAAGAGTCTATAGATTCATAATGTATTAAGGGCAGGCTGTTAGTGGGAGTGTTGGTATACATCACTATTAGACAACCCATATCTTCAAATCCAAACTTATGTACATTCTCTTTAAACTTATAGAAAGGCTCGGCAGTTGTAATCAAATTCCTAAACTGCGCAATTTTATCGGACTCGCCTTCAATTGCATCTTTAGATATAAAGCCATCTTGCGAAAGAACCAGCACTGGCCTCATAAAGAAGTTTTTCTTTTCTGATAACTCTTTATCAATTCTTTCGATTCCGACAGGGCAAATAACTAACGGAATGAACAACACTTTAAGGTCATCTGAAAGTTCGCTAGCGAATTTAAGTGGTTTCCAAGACTGAGTGGCAGATCCAACGAAATCTTCCAGGAGAACAATGTATTTAATTTTATTATCAGCTATATATTTTTTTATTTTCTCGCAATCTCCAAACTTTCTTAATGATCTCCAATCCGGACGATATTCGTGATGCGCTTCAGTTATTTGATTAATATGATAGAATTGATTTATTCGTAGGCTATCTGTAACAGGGCAAAACCAACACTTGGAAATCGCTGATTTGATTTTTTTTATTGAATCTAAATCATCTATACTTGTCAACTCTTGTTCGATGAGCCACCTAATAATATGAGTATTAAAAGCGCTTCGGTACAAAGAGTTAAATTCTTCGCGACCAACGTAAAAGATATGTTGTGCTAGTTTTAGAAGCGTCTGCTGTTCTAAGTCCGTAGGAAGATTTTCAACCCAAGTTTTTAAACGAGAATAATAATCAGGATAAGGTCCAAAAGACGGTTCATAGTCATGGTAAAGATTACTTCCTAAATATTCCAGCAATGTATTTATGCTGACATATTCGTTTCCGCCATCTTGTGAGGCCCATCGAATTATTTTCTCTGAATAACTTTCCATCACTACGCAAAAAGCTTGGTTTTGATAATTCTTGCCACAGCACCTGCCATAGGTGGGGGCACCGCATTTCCGATCATTTCAAATTGCTGTTCTAGTGAACCCTCAAAAATGAAATTGTCATCAAATCCTTGAATTCGGGCCGCTTCTCTTGGAGTAAAGCCACGATGTTCGTCAGGATGCAAAAAATATCTAGGTGACCCGAATCGAGTATCTACCGTAGGAGAAAATCCGTTCCATGCGAGTCGTCGAAATTTTCCATTGAATGTATTTGACAAATCGAAACAATTTCCGTCAACTTCTCGTATGTACCCTTTAATTTTCAGTGACTTAATTAATGATTTTATTGGCTTTTTGTATTCCTTTTCCAGAAAGGCTAATGATACCGGATCCGCATCCCCAACCTTTCGTTTTCTGTTTTGCCGTCGAAGTCGCATAATTAAGAGAAGCAAATTCTTCTCATTTACAGTGACGTTTCCATAAACTTCGGGAATATCCCATGTGTGCACTGACCGGCTTCCCCCTCGGACATTACTAAGTTTTTGATTGGGTTTTATTTTTTTGGCAATTTTGTAAATCACACCCTTTTTCGAAATTGGGGCGATTTTGTGATTTTCTGCTTTTTCTACATTTTGTAGGATTTCTCTTAAGGGCTTTGGAGTTAATTTGGGAAGCTTGATTTCAATTTTGTCTGTGCCTTGGTAAGCTATGAGTATAATTCTTTTTCTGAGTTGAGGTAAGCCCAATTCTGTAGCATTGCAATGCAGCACTTCGGTTTTATACCCGTTATGCTGTAGTAATTTAATTAGCCTATTCCAGTATTTTTTATGCTTGCCTGAAGCTGACCCCATTACATTTTCAGCCACAAAGACTTTTGCATTCAACCGGATCGCGATTTTCCCACCAACTAATAAAAGTTCATTTCTGGGATCGTTAACTTTTCTATGGCCGACAGTTGAAAACCCCTGACAGGGGGAACCTGATATTACGACGTCAACTGTCCCACTCGAAAGTTTACCAGGTAAGTTATCTTGTAGCAAGTCATGAACAAAGGCTGGACCTGCGATATTTTTTTTATGGACTTTTATGACCGTAGGATTGATGTCATAAGCGCCAAGACACTTAAAGCCATTTTTTGTAAATCCGTAATCGAACCCGCCACAACCGCAGAACAAACTAATATATGTGAATTTCCTTTTAACTTTGACGATTGGGGTTTTGGACATATTTAATTTATTGATAATCAATATATAAGCTAAGCCGACACAGCCTAGCGGATGTGTAATTTAAAAGTTTTTTCTTTTGCAAATCAAGGAATCGCAGAGATATTTCCTAAAATGTGCCTGCCCGAATCACCTTTTTCTTAAACATTCACCATTTACTTTTATTGGGTAGCTCTGTTTGTAGACGCCAAGGCGTGAATTCTTGCAGCCTTCCTCCCCTTATTATCGTAGGGTTACAAAATATTAAAACCTTGGCGGTAGTGTGGCATTGCTGTACCTATGATGAATAGAAATTTTCGCCTATCTGGCTTCCACTGCTGATTAGACATTTGACGCTGGGCAATGCCGAGCTACCGCAAAGCGCCAAGGCCGGACCGGTTGCTTGGCCTAGATTCTCTGCCGATCGGCTGCGGCCGTATGTTCAACAGATGGCTATTGAATTCGGGTCGCAGTGCGACCCGAATTCAATTTCTTGGGGAGTATCCCTAGCAGTCGACGGCTTAGGAATTGGATCGCAAAATACATCTTGCTGCGCGCGAAATTAGGCGCCCGTAATAGGATGGTCGCTCGCTATGCTAACTAGAAAATCGTAATATATATGCATTAGTACATCTTGGCGGCTGGGCGCGCCCGGGCGGGCCCAAACCCACGATTTTGAGAGAAAGAAATACAAAATATCGCTTAGGGTTTTGCGACGTGGGGGCTTCCTGTTCGGTCTATCCTTTTACGCCTCCGATCTGACTCTCCATTAACTGGTCTATTTGGGTTGCGTCATACTAGGTTAATCCGCCATCCGGCATTATGGTATTTTCCTTTGTTACGAAGAGTTTGCAAGGTTTCAGGCGAGATCCCAACATTTTCCTGACTTCATGGGATCTTAGCCAGCGCTTGGTTGATTTATTCAGGTGCCCCTATAGCATCATTTTGACGTCTATTAATAGCTTTGTGCGAAATTCCTCCAGGTCTTTTACGGTGACCAGCTGCGAAGGCGTGCTTTTTGGTCGTTGTCCGTTAGATAAAGTAGTTTGCCCATTGTTTTTAACCTAATTTGCCATCCAATGAGCCGGCCATATCAGAATGAGATTCGAATACGAAGTCATTTTGTTGAGCGCTTGCGGATCGTTTCAGGACAAACCAAATAACTAACAGGCATTTTTATGAGCAAGGCGCAAGAAGAAATAAAAGAATACAATTTGATGTTGCAGAAGCACATCGACAAAAAGCCCTTTGTCAAGATATTCAGGACCGTCTGCGACAAGGAAGAGAATTTATCAGGGTTTATCCTTGGAATGTCAAGGGGCTTCCTCTTCTTGCAGCTTGACAATGAATTTTCTTTAGATGGATATGCGGTGATCAAGTTGGATGATTTTGATAGCTTGAGGCATTCCAGCTACGAACGGACTCAGCGAAAAATATTTGCTGCTGAAGGCCTCTTAGCCAAGGAATACGGATTCGAAAAGCACTTGCCGTTAACAAGTTGGGCTGATATCTTGAAGACCCTAAAAGGGTACGACATGCACGTCATCATTGAAAATGTTAACGGTGACACGCTCAATTTTTGGATAGGACCAATTACGAGAGTTGCAGAGAAAAGTATGAGTATTCACAACTATGATCATGATGGAAACCTTGATGACAAGCCAACATTGATCAAACTGGATACGATAAGCATCATAAAATTTGGAGATAGGTACTCTACCACTTTCAGGAAATATTTAAGAAAACGAAGGAAATAAAGTACCGCCAAATGGACTATAGCAAATTCGACTTAGAAGCTTATATTGCCAATCATCTGAAAGATGTCCATGACAAATATCCTAAAATTGAGCAGGCTTATGGGCTAGATTTTAATTCTTTTCTATTCAGACCAGATATTGATACAGTAGTCAGACTCGAGGTGCTACCGCTTTTGGGATTTCCAGTAAAGGAAAGATATTTCCTTGACAACGATTACTGGCAGAAGCGACATCCGTTTAATTTTCCTGGACCGTTTTACACCGGGGAGTCAGATACTTGTGGGACTGGCGATGCAGAAGCCCCTTTGAATGTCATGTATGACTCATATTGCTGCGAGTACATTTTCAAGCAACCTAAGACCTATTCTGAATTGCTATGCGTGATCGATGCAGCTGCGGTCGAAGTTTTTGATAGCTATTCTTGCAACGGAAATACCCATTGGACGGTCGATCTTTGTAAGCAGTGGTGGATGCAAAAATCCGATTTAATTGAACAATTGAACCACCCGGAGATAAAGAAGATGAACGGCGGAAGAGAGCAGTTATACATAAAGTATCTCAATTCTGAAGCCGAGCTGGATTTAAGACAATATTGTTACTTCCTGGACAATGGTAGATTTCCAACGAACGAAAGCACAATTTTATCCGATCTATAGATCCGGTATCGTGTCGGGTTTGGACATTAGCCTCTGTTGTAAACTAGCCATGTCATTACTAATTTTTCTATCGAGCACTTTTGCGGGGTGGGCCTTTCTGGCGATTCGGTGCCTCAAAATTGAGGCGTAGAAGGGGGCACCGACTCAGGCACCATAAACCTTGAATTCCTTTGGATCAACTTGTAGTGGAAAAATTCAAAAAGGTCCGGAGAACCAGCGTTCTACGAACCCTTAACACCATTTGAAAATACTTCGAAGCGGAAAGGGAGGGATTGGCTACGCCGATCCCTTTTGGGAAAGATTTAATAAAAATATGTGAGTTTTTGACCAAACATGGGCTCAAAAGGGTTGGTCAGATTTGAAATACACATTGCCTAAAGGTGCATCTGCCTTATTTGCAAAATCGTTTTAGTCATTAACCCATCAATGTTAACTTTATTCGACAAAATAGGTGTTTTTACGGTATCGATCCAAAGGAATACACTGTAAATTCAGGCCCAAACAAGGGCATAAGTATTATGAAGAAAAATCCTAGATACCAGTTGAAGCACTTAAGTATCCGTGTACCCTGGCATGATAACACTTGGAATGGATCAGTATGTACCAACCCCAAAGCCAATGGCGCCTGCCTTATCTTAAGAAACTGTGCCCTTAACCGAGACGATGAGCAGGAAGAAGCAGTAAAAGGGAAATTATTGAAAGACCTGGATGAGGAACAGTATCCTGCATGTGTAGGTGAAAGGGCAACTTTTATGGCCCCCTTTTCGTTTTATAAGACCCTAAGTCACCCCTATATCGAAAGTTCGCCAGGCACGCATGGCCATCTCAAACCCACCAAAGTACAGTTTCCTGCATTTTCGGCCGCCGCCGTTCCCTATCATTGGATGCTCAAGGAAAATGCCAAAGAGAAAACAGCAATATATGATCTGAACTACGATGAAAGCAAAGAACCGCAACTGGACTGGGCCGCCAATGGAAATGACAATTGGGTGCAGGAAATAAGTAACCAAAAAGCCCTGCTTAATTGCTTTTTTGAGCATTTGGAAACAGAGACATCGCTAGTATTTTTCTATGCCAAGCAAACACCTTTTGTAGAAGAAGCAGGCAGGGTGTTGGTAGGTGTAGGCAAGATCAATAAAATTATCCCTTCTGAAGCCTACGATGGGAGCAACAGTCGTTTTGGAGCCGCTTATTGGGAACATATGATCTTACACTCTATTCGCCAAGGGGATACAAATGGAATTTTATTACCTTACCATGAAGCTCTAGCGTATCAGAAGGAAAACCCCGGTTTTGATGTGGCGAATCTGGCGGTAATTGTCCCAAACGACAAACGATTTGAATTTTCGTATGCTGCCGAACATGTAAGTAATGACAGCGCCATAAGAGTTTTATTAGAATGCCTGCGGTCCTTGGAGCAAGCGGAAGCATTAGGCATTGGAGAGAAAAACGGGGCTAAGATCCAGTGGATACATAATGAAGTAGCCGCTCTGGAAAAACTAAGAGGTGCTTATCCCGGAATGGGTGCCGCGATTTGTGCGTTCGGTATAGAAAAAGGGCATTTTGTGGCCGCGGAGATCATCAGTCAGCTGCAGACGCCGGAAGGTGATCCGTGGCATTTATTTGAAAAGGCATTGAATGATCCCAAAGGCATCTTATCCGATGGTGTGGCTGCATTAATTCCTCTTAACAGCAAAAAGCTATATCGCCTCTTAAAAGATAAAAGTGCAAATACCCGTATCCAATTTCTGCATCTATTGAGTCGTTTTGACCTTAGCATTGAGCAGGCTAAATCCCTATATGTGCAAGAATTAAGAGAAGACATGGGTATTGAGCGAAGTGATGAACAATATCTTAAAGATCCATATTTGATCTATGAGGACTTGCGGTTGACCGCCGATCCCCTCGCCTTAAGTACTATCGATCTGGGATTATACGTCAAAAATGCCCCTCACGACATATTGCCCAACGGCTTGGTATATCAGGACCCGTTTGAATTCACCCGCATCAGGGCACTGACGCTCCAGCAATTGGAAAGAGCTTCATTGGCAGGGCATACGCTTTTGCCCCGACAGGAGATCATTAGGCAAATCCGGGAGCTTCCCATAACACCTGTTTGCCCTGTCAATAGCGACTATTTTGAACTGGCTGAAGAAGTGTTTGATGGCGCTATTGTGTTGGCAGAAATGAAAAACGGCGATCGGGCTTATCAGTTGCAACGGCTTGCCGACACTCGAAAGATCATTAACGAAAAGGTCACTCAACGCATCAACGCCAGGCGCCTTGAATTAGAAGCGGATTGGGTTGCTTTGATAGACGAGGCACTAGAACCTTTTACTATGGGGGCACCAGACGAACAGGAAATAAAAGCCCGAGAAGAAAAAGCAGCAGCACTGAAAGAAATTGCCGAAAGCAGGTTTTCGGTACTGATAGGTCCGGCCGGAACAGGCAAAACGACATTGCTTACCATTTTGGCAGGACAAAAAGAAGTGGAAAATAATGGAGTGTTGCTATTGGCTCCTACGGGGAAGGCAAGGGTGCGTATGGAAGAAATTGCAAAAGACCTTTCAGTAGTGGCAAAAACATTGGCTCAATTCCTTTCCGGTTTTGGAAGATATAACGGCGATGTTCAACGATATGTTCTATCGGATCAAACTTGTGACGAATATGAGACCGTAATATTGGACGAAGCTTCGATGCTTACAGAGGAAATGCTAGCAACAACCCTCGATTGTCTGAAAGGCGTAAAACGTTTTATTCTGGTAGGCGATCATCGACAACTGCCGCCCATCGGTCCTGGCAGGCCGTTTTTAGATATCATCCGTTTTCTGAAACTGGATGGCATAGAAACTGCTTTCCCAAGGATTGCAAAAGGATATGCCGAATTAACCATAAAACGGAGACAGGGTGGTGGTAAAAGAGAAGACCTGCAATTGGCTGAATGGTTTAGCGGCGAAACGTTGGAACCAGGCGCCGATAGTATTATCAATCATCTTATCACTAATCGCAATTCCACCTATCTTCGGATAGAATATTGGGAAAATGAAACAACCTTTGAAAAGAAATTGGAAGAAGTGTTGGTAGAGGAACTTGGAATGGAGTCGCTGGAGGATGTTGAAACATTCAACAAATCATTAGGTTCTGTTGATGGCACATATTTTAATTTCGGACAGGCGGCCGATCAGGCACAAAACTGGCAGATACTTTCACCGGTAAGGGAAAAACTTTTTGGCGTAAGGGCGCTGAACAGAAAAATTCACAAGCATTTCAGAAAGACCAACGTAGAATTTGCCCAAAATCGGAATGGAAAGACCCCTGCTCCCATTGGCCTCGAGGAGATCGTTTATGGAGATAAGATCATCAATCTGTACAACAGCCGAAGAAACCCTAAAGATGTCTATCCGCAGGAAGATGCATTGAATTATGTTGCCAATGGCGAAATTGGAATGGTGATTGGGCAATTTAAGAGGTCTTTTCATAAGTTCCCTGGCAGGCCTAAGAACACCGAGATTGAATTCACCTCGCAAAAGGGATATAAATACACCTTTAAAGGCTGGGAGTTTTCCGAAGAAGCGAATAATCCCCTTGAACTGGCTTATGCGCTTACCGTTCATAAGGCACAGGGAAGCGAGTTTGGAAAAGTATTTATCGTAATTCCTAACCCTTGTTTCTTACTGTCAAGGGAGATGCTTTATACAGCCCTTACAAGACAGAAAGATAAAGTGATAATGCTGATACAGGGCAATGCTTTCGACATCAAAGGGTGGGGGTCACCTACTAGATCCGATGCTCTAAAGAGACTAACCAACCTGTTCCACAAACCCGAATTGGTCGAGATTGACGGGACCTACTTGGAGAAAAATCTGATACACCAGGCAAGCGATGGCAAAATGGTTCGATCCAAAAGCGAGTTATTGATCTATCAACGATTAATCGACAAGAAGCTGAACCCTCTTTATGAGAAAAAGTTAACGATCAAAGAAGTGGAGCGGCTACCCGACTTCACCATCGAAAATGACGACACCGGCGAGGTTTTCTTCTGGGAACATTGCGGCATGCTTTACGATAAAGAATACAAACAACGATGGGAAGAAAAATATGCCTGGTACAGAGAGAACGACATACTGCCCTTTGAAGAGGGTGGAGGCAAAAATGGAACCCTCCTTGTTACAGAAGACAAGGCTTTTGAAATTGAGGATGGCAGTATTCGTGGCGCAATCTCTGTAAAACAGATTGATGAGATCATAAAAAAAGTATTTGATAAATAAACAATCGGAATAACTTCTTCCGTTCAGTGCTTGACAAGACCGTAAAAAAATGCAGCAAAATGAGCTAGAAATCTATGAGTACTTCATAACTCAATAACCACTAAAAATAGTATGATAAATATAACCGAAACGATCAGAATCAATTCCGAACATTCTATAGAGTTTGGGGCAGCGCCTTGGGACCACAGTGTTGCGACGATAAGAAGACGAAAAAATAGAGCAGATGGGTCTTATGATCCAATCAGTTCAAGCGAAATCTCTATTAATGAAGGCTTCCTTGATATTGGGAGATTGGTTTGCGAATGTTTACAGAGGGATTTGATACCCGGAACTGATATGGCGGAAAATTTGAGGGAAACTTTAGCTGTAATAGTCACTATTTGATCCGACAACTGGGGATTTTTAGTTTTATAGGGTCGGGATATATTTAAGCTGCTGGGGGAAGTTGATCCAGCATCTTGTGTCTCGCTAAGGTAAGAGATTCGTTAAAAGTTTCCATAGGCGTCTTGCCAAAACAATACTTTCCACTGTGTGTTCGCTGGTTATTGTAGTATTCCATCCATTGGTCGAGATCGTGCTGTAATGCCGCCAGGCTGTCGTAAAGTTTCTTTCTGAATGCCACAGCATAAAACTCTTCCTGCATGGTTCGATGGAGTCGCTCGCAAATTCCGTTGGTTTGCGGATGCCGCACCTGGGTCTTGGTGTGCTCGATTCCCTCGATAGCCAGGTATAGTTCGTACTCGTGGTATTCGGGCTTGCCTTTGTACTCGGTACCGCGGTCTGTCAGGATCCGAAGCAGCGGTATTTGATGTTCATCGAAGAAAGGCAGAACCCGATCATTGAGGATATCGGCGGAGGTTATAGCATGTTTACTCTCATAGAGTTTTGCAAAGGCTACTCTGGTGTAGGTGTCGATAAAGGTCTGCTGGTAAATTGTAATCGGTAATCACAACTGCAGGATTTTTCGTAATCAGGAATACAATGTTTTTGGCAACAAGGAATACATAGGTTTTGGTAACAAGGGTGCAGAGAAAATGGCAACAAGGAATGCAGAGATTTGCCGCATAAACATACCCGGCAATGGCATTAACCCCTTATTTATCAAAGCTTATGGTCTATCATGAGGCGCATCAACTATCGAGGGATGGGTTCTCCATCACCTATATCAGCAATCATCTGGGCTTAAACTGGCGAACGGTAAAAAGGATATTGAGCATAGCCGATGATCGGCAATACGAACAATATCTACAGAGCTGCGTCGACAAAAACAAGGTCCTGGAACCCTATGAGACCTTTGTAAAATCAAGGCTGGAATTATACCGGGATACCTCATCGGCACAGATGCATGATTGGCTGAAGGAACACTTTACGGGATTCCCTGCTGTATCTGCCAAGACGGTATTCAATTTTGTAATGGCT
>Ga0157376_10001826_pt1 | contig 14179 bp, 8 predicted proteins | sample M45metaG_FD_121801 | JGI IMG/M metagenome (GOLD analysis project Ga0157376, IMG submission 121801) | Miscanthus rhizosphere microbial communities from Kellogg Biological Station, Michigan, USA - M4-5 metaG | ecosystem: Host-associated > Plants > Roots > Rhizosphere > Soil | place: USA: Michigan... | reverse complement strand
CGCGCAGGCTGCCGCAGTACGGCGTGTTGCAGTCCGTTGCATTGGTCACGGTGAAGCTGCTCGAGTCGTTGTACGGCGCCTCATACGCGCCGAGATCGGTGTTGCTGCCGATCTTGCGTGGCGCGCCGGCGATGTCGGTGAACGGCTCGGGCACGGATGCGACGGTCGTGCCGGCATTGATCGCAGGCGACAGCGTTTGCGGCGGATACTTCAGGTGATAGTCGCCACCGGCGGGATTGACCCATTGCGGATCGGCGAGAACCTTGTTGTGGATCGTCGTCGAACCGCCGCCGGTAAAGGTCTGGAACAGGGTGTGGTCGAAGATGACGTTGTTCTGATAACTGTAGTGATAGTACGGGTCGTCATCGATGCCGTTCACGAACACGAACCCGCCGTCGGATCCCCAGATGATGCTGTTCGCGAACGTGTAGTTCCAGGTCGCGCCCTCGTTGGTCGAGTAGTTGAGGCAGAAGTTCTTGTTGTTGATGAGGTCGATCGTCGTATGGTTGAAGACGACTTCGCTGTCGTCGAACGGCGACATCGTGATCGCACAGGTTCCACCCGGATACAGGTGGTCGAACAGCGTGTCGCTGACGTTCACGTGGCCGTAAAAGGTTTCGAAAGACACCCAGTGGAAGCTTGTGACACGCACATGACTCATCACGATCGTGCCTGGGTGGTCGTGCTGGCCGAGAAACGGCGGCGTGGCTTCCGCGCCCGACAACAGCTCGAGCGTGCTGCCGTTGCGCAGCGTCAGGTCGGCGAACGAGATCGCTCCGCCCGACGAGCCGCGCGGCTGATAGAGCTGGACGGAGTTGTTCATGCTGCCGAAATCGATGATCGTCTTGCTTGCGCTGTCCTCGTGCTGCGCACACAGCGTGCCGGGCTTGAACCCGCCGACGAACGAGATCGGGCTCTTGAAGGTCACACTCTGCGCGCCGAGCTGGTACGTGCCTTCCTCGAGATTGAGTATTGTGGGTTCCGTGGAGTCCTTGACGACGTTGAATGTCGCGGCGAGGTTGGTGCCAGAAGCTATGCAGGCAGTGCCGGCATGAGCCGCCGTATTTGCGGCCAGTTGCATTACGCACAGCGCTACCAGGGCGAGCAGCTGTGTCAGGCACTGCCGAGAGTGTGTGTCGATGCTGACGGTTTTCATGGCGTTGCTTCCGAGAACGAGCAGAAGTCCTGCTTCAGCTCTTCAGTACGCGGTCTCCGCGAAAACCGGACACGACGCTTGCCCAGTCGCTTCGGCTTTTCGTTTCGCTACAGGCTGGGGTCACGCAAGCAGCGCGCGCCCATGAGGAGAGCGCTGGAGTCACGGGAAAAGAACAACGGCCGCCGGAAGCGGTCAGGAAGCGCGCGGCGCGTACAGCGGGTAGAGGACGCTTTCTTCTTCGTGGATGCGGTGGGCGAGGACTTCGCCGATCACGGCGAGATCCTTGCGCATCTGCGCCTGCAACGCGCCGGACCAGGTGGTGCGCGTGTAGGTCGTGATGAAGCGGTGCAGCATCTTGCCGACGCGCATCATGTCGGCGGACATGCCGTCCACCTGGCGTGCGACGTCGGGGTTGGCATCCGGATGGCGCGAGAAATAGCCGTACAGGTGGCGATTCTCCGTCAGGAGGTGATCCTGCAGCAGGCGCGTGAAGCGGTCGAGCGCGGTACGGCAGGCGGTCTCGTCGGTGCCTTGGCTGACGCGTTCGAGTTCCGCGAACAGTGCCAGCAGTTCACGATGGTCTGCCTGCAGCGCGGGAATCAATTCAGGTCGATAGTCGCCGAGCGGGCGCAGCTTGCCCGGCTGAGAACCCTCATGCGCATTGCCCAGCCAGCGTTTGAAAGCAGAAAACATCAAGCAATCATCCTGTGTCTCGGCATGCAATACCGCGCACTGCAGTGCCATAATATTGCAATAACGCGGCCGGCGCCAAAACCGGACATTGAACGGCGTCTGTGCGCAGGGGCGATGCGCGATATCGGCGCCACGGGTAGACTGTAGCGCAGGGGTCTGGGCGGGACAAATCGACATGGGGAACCGACCACAGGTCACCGAACTCCTCGATGCAGTCGGCCGCGGCGACGCCGATGCGCAGCAGGAGCTTTTCACCCGCGTCTACGACGAGCTAAAGCGCATCGCGCGCGGGCACGTGCGCCGGTCCGGCGGCCAGATGAGCATCAATCCCACCACGCTGTTGCACGAAGCGTGGATCAAGTTCGCGCGCGCGGACGACCGCCAGCTTTCCGGCAGTACCCACTTCTACAACCTGGTCGCGCAGGCAATGCGCCAGGTGCTGCTCGATCTGGCGCGCCGGCACGCGACCGACAAGCACGGTCGCGGCATGGCGCGCACCGAGCTGACCGAAGGCATCGAAGATACCGAGCGCTCGGTCGATGAAATGCTGGCCGTCGACAACGCCCTCGGCAAGCTGCGCGACGTCGACGCCGATCTGGCGCAGCTTGTCGAATGGCACTTCTTCGCGGGCTTGTCGTTCGTCGAAATTGCCAAGGCCCGCGACGTCACCGAGCGCACCGTGCGGCGGCACTGGGACATGGCGCGCGCGTTCCTGGGCGATGCCATCCGCGGCATCACCGCCCAGGGCTGACGGAAGGCAGCAATGACCGGCATCGACGCGGAGCGCTGGCGCCGACTGCGGCCGCTGCTCGATCAGGCGCTGGATCTCGAGCGCGACGAACGCGATCGCTTCGTCGCCGAATTGCCCGATGATGCAGCCGATTTGCGCGAAGACCTGCAGCGCCTGCTCGCCGAGCAGGAAAAGACCGCGCCGATCTTCGCCGAAGGTGCCGCCGAATTCGCCGCACCGATGTTTCAGCGCGAGCTCGTAGGCAGCGCTGAAGACACGCTCGGCCTGCGCTTCGGTGCCTATCGCGTCACGCGCCTGGTCGGCATCGGCGGGATGGGCGTGGTCTACCTTGCCGAGCGCGCCGACGGCAAGTTCACGCATCAGGTCGCGCTCAAGGTCGTGCAGACCGGCGTCAGCGCGACTGCGCGCGAGCGATTCGAGCACGAACGCCGCATCCTCGCGCGCCTGGTGCACCCGAACATCGCGGCACTGCACGACGGCGGCGAACTGCCGGACGGGCAGGCATTTTATACAATGGAATATGTGGACGGCGTGCCCATCACGCTGTACTGCATCGAGGCTGGCTGCAACGTCGAGCAGCGCGTGCGCCTGTTGCGCGAGGTCGCGTCGACGCTCGCGTTCGCCCACCGCAACCTCATCGTGCATCGCGACATCAAGCCGTCGAACATCCTCGTCACCGACGCCGGCCAGGTGAAGCTGCTCGATTTCGGCATCGCTAAGATGATCGGCGCCGACGCGAACACCGACGGTTCGCCGACGCTGACCGCGGCGGCAGGCCCGATGACGCCGGATTTCGCCGCACCGGAACAGTTCCGCAAGGAACAAATTACCGTTGCCACCGACATCTACCAGTTCGGCATGCTGTGCTTCCGCGTACTGACGGGCGCCGCGCCGTACCGCGCCGATCCCGCGGATCCGTACGCCTGGGCGCGCGCCGTCGCCGAGGACGAGCCGATCACGCTGGCGCGCGCGCTCGATGCGGCGTCGATGCGCAGCGTCTGGCCGGCCGGCACCGACGCCGAACGCGTGCGTCACCAGCTCGGTCGCGATCTCAATGCAATCGTGCGCAAGTGCCTGGCCAAGGTACCGTCGGATCGTTACGGGTCGATGGATGCGGTGTGCCTCGACCTCGACGCATGCCTGTCGAATCGGCCGGTCAGCGCGCGTCGCGGCAATCGCCGCTATCGCATCGCACGCTTTCTCTATCGGCACCGCGTCGTCGCCTCGGCCGCCGCCGCGGTGCTTCTGATGTTGGTGGCGACAACCGTGTTCGCACTGCGCCAGGCGCGCAGCGCGGCGCGCGAAGCCGAACGCGCCAATGCCGTTGCGGGATTTCTGATCAGCCTGTTCCAGGTTTCCGATCCCGGCGTCAATCGCGGGGAAAAGCTCAACGCCAATCAGATTCTAGAACGCGGCGCGACACATCTGGCCAGCCAGATGGCAGATCAACCCGTGCAGCGCGCACGGCTGCTGACGGTCATCGGCGAGGTCTATTCCGCACTCGGCGATTTTCCGCGCGCGCACGTGCCGTTGCAGAGTGCGATCGACATCGAGCGCTCCACCGCGGAAACCGATCCGGTCGACTTCGGTCACGGACTGCGCGCGTTGGCCTGGGTGACGCACCGGCAGGGCGATTCGAAGGCAGCGCTGGCGCTGCTCGACGAAGCGGTGCCGTTGCTGCAGGACGGATCGAAGCGCGCATTCGACGAACTTGCCGGGGTGCGCAGCTACCGCGGCCTCGCGCGCAAGGCGCTCGGTGATTTTCCGGGGGCGCGCTCGGAGTTCGAACTCGCGCTCGAAGCAGTCGATGAAGCCGGAATAGCGGACACGCCGAAAGCCGCGGCGATTCACAACAACCTCGGTCTGCTGCTGCGCGATCGCGGCGAGCCCAAGGCTGCGCTCGCCCAATTGGAAATGGCTGTGGCGATCTACCGGCGCGAGTATGGCGAAGATCACTACCGCACCATCGGCACTACGCAGAACATCGCCGCGGTGCTGCTGGACACCGGCGATATTGCCGCGGCGCTGCCGCTGCTGGAACGCACCTCCGAGCAGAACCTGCGCCTGTTCGGCACCGGCAGTTCGGACTACGCCAACTCGCAGAACATGCTCGGCAACATCGCGCGCCAGCAGGGGCGCTACGACGAGTCGCTCGCCTACTACGCGCGCGCGGAAGGTGCCTATCGCGCCGGCCTGGGCGATCATCATCCTTATCTGGCGTTCCCGCCGTACAACATGGGCGAGACCGAATTCGCCCGCGGCGACTTCGCGGCCGCGCTCGCACACTACGACCGGGCACTGGCGCTGCGCCGCGAAGTCCTTGCGCCCGATCACCCGGAAACGGCCGATGCGCTCGATGCGCGCAGCCAGGCGCTCATGGCGCTGCGGCGCTACGACGAGGCGCACGCGGATGCCGAAACAGCGCTGGCAATCCGCCGGGCCAAGCTGCCGGCCGACGCACCCGCGGTCGTGCACAGCCTGGTCCACGTGGGTCTGGCCGACTATGCGTTGCAGCATGCGGAAAGTGCAAAGACGAGCTGGGACGAGGCGCTGGAGCGGGCGCCGCGCGCCTGGCCCGAAGGCGGCAAGGAATTGGCGGACGTCCGCGCCGTGATCGAAGACCCGGATGCCGCCCTGCGGCCAAAGTCTCACTAGACCGATCCTGCCGCCACTTCGCAGGCGGCCCGACCTGCGCGGTACGATATTCAAGGCTCGCGGCGCGACCTGCTATGCTCGCACGGTCGCAAAACCTAGCAAGCGCTAGGATTTACGCTCAGATCAGGGGCTTTGAAATGGCCGGTTTCCGCATCCAGCGGCAACGACGCGTGTTGCGCGTGGCCGCCGGCACAGCCGTCGACCGCGGCGCATGAGTGACTTCCTGCAAAGGCTGCACGAACGCAAGCTCGTGCAGTGGGCGCTGGCGTATGTCGCGTTCGGATTCGCGCTGCTCCAGGGCGTCGACATCGTCGCGCAGCGCTTCGCTTGGCCCGAGTCGATTGAGCGCGCGCTTATCGTCGTTCTCGCGATCGGCTTCTTCGTCGCGATCGTGCTGGCGTGGTATCACGGCGAGCGCGGCGCGCAGCGCGTCAGCGGCGTCGAGCTGTCGATTCTCGCGCTGCTGCTGGCAATCGGCGGCGGACTGCTGTGGCGCGTGTCGCAGCGGACCGCGTCACCAGCCGCTGCATCGACTTCGGTTGCCACGGATGCGGCAAGATCTTCCAGCACGCTTCCAGCGGGCAGTGCAGCGCTGCCGGCGATCCCCGAGAAGTCCATCGCCGTGCTGCCGTTCGACAACCTGTCCGACGACAAAGCGAACGCCTATTTCGCCGAAGGCATGCAGGACGAGATCCTGACTCGGCTTGCCGGCATCGCCGACCTGAAGGTGATCTCGCGCACCTCGACCAAGCGCTACGAGAGCAAGCCCGACAACCTGAAGGTCGTGGCGAGTGAGCTCGGCGTGGTGCACATCCTCGAAGGCAGCGTGCAGAAGGCCGGCGATGCGGTCCGCGTCAACGTGCAGCTGATCGATGCGCGCAGCGACTCGCATCTGTGGGCGCAGACGTTCGATCGGGAAATCAAGAACGTCTTCGTCGTCGAAAGCGAAATCGCCCAGCAGATTGCCGACGTGCTCAAGGCGCGCATATCGCCTCAGGAGGCGCAGGCGCTGGCCAAGGCGCCGACCGAAAATCCAGCCGCCTACGATCATTTCCTGCGCGCCGAATTCCAGCTGCACCGCGCCTGGAGCTCGTTCGAGGACGCCGATTACTCGGCGGCCGACGGCGAATTCGAGCAGGCGATCGGTCTTGATCCGAACTTCGCGCTGGCCTATGCGCGCCGCGCCTTCAACCAGCTTGGCCGCCATTGGTCGTACACGAGGCTCAGCGCGCAGCGCTTGCTCGAAGTGAGGAGCTGGATCGAGCGCGCCCTTGCGCTGGCGCCGGATCTAGCCAGCGCGCATTCCGCGCTCGGCTTCTTCTACTACTGGGGCTCGCGCGATTACGAACCGGCCCTCGCCGCGTTTGCGCGCGCAGTGCAGCTGGCGCCGAACAGCATCGACGCGTTGTCGGGCACGGGGTTCATCCAGCGCCGTCTCGGCCAATGGCCGCAGGCGCTCGACTCGCTGCAGCGTGCGCTTGCCATCTCGCCCCGCGACAGCCTCGTGCTGGATGAGTACGGTTCCACGCTGATGATGCTACGGCGCAATGCTGCTGGCGAACCGAACATGGCCAAGGCGCTGGAACTCGATCCCGGCGACTCGAATGCCAAGGACTTCCTGATGCGCAGCCGTCTGTTCGGAAGCGGCGACGTCGCCGGCGCGCGTGCGGCGATCGATCCGCCGCCGGCGTGGCGCATCCCGTATCACAACCTGCTCGCCGGCGACTTGTTCAATCTCGTCAATGCGCGTGTGTACCCGGATCTGTTCGAGCGGCATTTCGACGCGGCGCTGCGTCAATGGGATTCTGCGCCGCACGACAGCGACGAAGAGCGGCTCACGCAGCGTGTCGCGCGCGTCGCGATCAAGCTCGTTGCCGGCGAACGGGCGTCCCTGCAGGCGGAGTGCTCTTCGCTGCAGCCCGTGCTGCTCGCACAGATGAAGCAACAACCGGATTCGCTAAGCGCCCTGCAGCAGACCAGCTGGGTCGAACTTTGTCTCGGCCACAACGCCGAGGCGATCGCCGCCGCGCAGCGCGCGACGCAGGTGCTGCCGCTGAGCAAGGACGCATTCTTCGGCGTCTATCAAATCGAGGGATTGGCCGAGATCGACGCGCACGCCGGCGCGCCGGACGAGGCGCTGAAGCTGCTGGACAAGCTGCTGGCGATCCCCGCCGGCCAATCGGTCACCGTCGAGCGGCTCAAAGGAGATCCGCTGTGGGATCCGCTGCGCAAGGATCCGCGCTTCGAGGCGTTGATCAAGCGCTACGAGGCCGATCGCAAGCATGATAACGATCGTGCTGGCCAGTTGACGCCACCGGCGGCGGGTGGCCAGAGGTCGAACGACCGTCCTTTTTTCTCCAACCGTTGACGCAACGGGAGAGAGGGCGTAGGAGTGTCGCCGGGCACTGCCTTGGCATGAGCTAGGTGCCTGGCGAAGCAATGATTGCGTGCGATATGGATCGTCGGGGGCCGATGCGTGGCCAAGCAACTGCTATTCGATCGTTATGTCCTCGACTTGGATCGTGGCTGCCTTCTTCTTGAAGGGAGCGAGATTGCGCTTCGGCCCAAGACGTTCGCCGTCCTGAATTACCTCACGCAGAATCCGCATCGGCTTGTGTCGAAGGACGAACTCGTTGCCGCGGTCTGGGCGCATGTCGTCGTCACCGACGATGCGCTGGTGCAGAGTGTCGGCGAATTGCGACGCGCGCTCGCAGACGACGGCGCGCGCCTGATAAGGACCATTCCGCGCCGCGGCTACCGGCTCGAATGTGACGTGTCCGAATGCGACGTGCCCGTGGTTGCTCCGACAGTCCCGGATGTGGCTGCTGCGGCGCCGCTGTCGGCCGAATCCCGCAGCGAGTCGCCTGCGCCGGTTCCGGCAGGCGTCGCGCGAACCGCGCTCGATCTGTTACGCAGCGCGCGGGTCGGCTGGCGCATCGGATTGTTGTCCGCGCTCGCGCTCGTCACCGTGGCTGCAGGAATCCTGTGGAGCGGCATCGGGACGCAATGGCTGATTCCCGATGCGCCGGATACGGGTGATCGGCCCGCTGTCACGAAGTCCGAAACCGGCGCCAAGGCCGCCGTCGCCATTCTGCCGTTCGACGACAAAAGCGACGATTCGAGCCGCGAGTATTTTGTGGACGGGCTGACGCAGGACATCATCAACGCACTCGGCCGATTTCCCGAGCTGACGGTGATGTCATGGAACGCCGTTTCGGCGTACAAGGGCAAGCGAGCAAGTCCCGATGAGATCGCCCGCAGCCTGTCGGTGCGCTACCAGGTGGAAGGCAGCGTGGTGCAGACGGCCGACCGGGTACGGGTGATTGCACAACTCGTCAATGCGGAGGGCCGGGTGCTTTGGTCCGGCCGTTTCGACGAGGCGCTTTCGGATCTGTTTGTCCTGCAGGGCAGGATCACCACCGAGATCGCCGGGGCTCTGGCGATCCACGTGACGAAGATCGAACAACAGCGCGTGCTTGCCAAGCCGGCTGAAAGTTTCGAAGCCTACGATTACGTGCTGCGCACGAGGTCTGCGCTGCAGCGCCCGACGCGCGGAAACAACGCCGAGGCGCGCGCGCTGCTGAAGCGCGCGATCCAGATAGATCAGGCCTGTGCTGCCTGCTATGCCGCGCTCGCGGAAACCTATCATGTCGCCGTGGTGATGGGATGGGCGGAATCGCCGTCAGAGATCCTCGGCCGTGCGGAGGAAATGGCGCAGAAGGCCCTGAATCTCAACGATGCCGAAGTACGTGCACACGTCATCCTCGGCCGTATCCATATCTTCCATCATCGATATGCACAGGCGAAGGCGGAGATGGACCGCACGATCGCCATCAATCCGAACGATGCGCACGGCCTCGCCGGCCGCGGCAACGTGCTGATGTGGCTGGGACACACCGACGCGGCGATCGAAGCCTTGGAGCAGGCGCAGCGCATCGATCCCGATCTCAATGCGATAGACCGCAACGCCCTGAGCCTGGCTTACTATCTGAAGGGACGTTATGAAGCGGCGATCGGGCAGGCGGAGCTCAATCTCCGTGAAAACGCCGCGGCGAACTACAGCCGCATCGTGCTGGCGGCCGCCTATGCGCAGCAGAATCGCATCGAGGACGCCGCGGGCGTCGTGACAGTCATACGCCGCACGGACCCGACATTCGAGCCACTGGATTTCGGCAGCAAGTTCCTCAATCCGGTCGACCTCGAGCACTTGCGCGACGGGTTCCGAAAGGCAGGACTCGTCACCGCCGAAGCCGACATTCGGTCGTCGACCCAATGAGCGCTAACGATCCGGAATGAGTGCGCGGTTCCGATTTGCCCTGGCGATGTTTTCCGCAAGGTTCTGCTTGAACAAAGCCGGCCCCGTCGGCTTGCCGAAGATGTAAAGGTTGTTGTCGATGACAAGCCAGAACTCCGGATTGGCTTCGACGATCTCGCCCCGGCTAAGCGCCATGGCGCAGAATTGTGCGAACTGCGGCGCGTAGCGCACCGGGTCGGCCTTGAAGAGCTCGCGATGCTCCTCGCTCGAGAAGCGGTAGCGGTGCTCGTCCCATTCGTATTCGATCGACGGCAGCCCCGGCGTGGGCTTGCCGAACACGAAATAGGCCACAGGATCGTAGCCCTTGATGGCCAGCGAAAGACTCTCCGCGGCAACGGAGTGCAACGCCGCCGCGAACAGCAACGCGGCGACGAGAAAGACGAACGCGAAATTGGCGCGTCGCCAGGAGGAGCTGAGCATCGCGGACTCCCGTGTAGTGCCCTGCCGGCCGCCCCCAGGCGGCCCCCTCAGCGATCATCACTCTACGCCAGCCGTCACAAAAGGCAACCGCAGCCGGTATCAGGCCAAGTTGCGGCATTTTTTCGGCGTTTCCTTCGGCTTCTTTCGTTACGCGCTCGCTTGCGCCGGCGAATTATCCATCGCGTTGTCCGAATTGGCGGGCCGCTCGATGCATCTGCGGCATCGATAACGTATCGAAAGGAAGGAGAAAGTCATGAACAAGTCATTTCAACGCACGGCGCCTGCGATATCCCTCGCGAAGGGACTCTTGAGCGGCTGCATCTTGGGCCTTGTCGGGTTTTCCGGGATTGCACTGGCCACGCCGCCGTCGGGGTTCACGAGCGCCATTGTCGGATTCGGTACATTCGACGAGATGCTCGTCGTCAACGCCGGCGACGCCAAGGTCAAGGTCAGCACCAAGGGTGCGGTGGATGTCTACACCCTGCGCAACACCTTCATTCCGGGAGGCTACATCGGCTGGCACAAGCATCCGGGACCCAGCCTCGTGACGGTCATGTCGGGCACGGCGACGCTGTACGCGGGCGACGATCCGTCCTGTACGCCGCAGACGTTCTCCGCCGGCTCCGGCTTCATCGATGGCGGCGACGACATCCACAACGTGCGCAATGAAGGCGCGGAAGATCTCGTTCTGGTCGTCATGTCGATCGTGCCCGAGGGTGCAACAAGAAAGATCGACGTGCCGAGCCCGGGGAATTGCCCCTTCTAGGGCTCGATGAAAAGCGATGAGAAGGGGACGGAGGCCACACCCGTCGTTAACCGCCTCCGTTCCCTATCCCTGAATTCCGGCTATCCGTAACAGCGCCTGAGTCTTTTGCGACTTATGAATTACTTTTGAATGTTTATGAATTCCGCGCAATCGTGCGCCGAGCCTTTGACGCCTAAGCGAAGGAGTGCATCGTTACCCGCATCGATTCTGTCGTCTCGAGGTAGTTCCGTGCGCAGGTGGCCGGTGGCGGCAACTATCAGAACGGACGCCTGATCAAGGAAGTGCCCAAGGGATGTCGGGGCGTCTAGAATGCACGCTGCTCGGGGTCATTCGCCAGGAGTTGAATCGCTCACGGACGGCCAGGACTTCGTCTCACCTTGCCAGTCGCGCCCGCCAGCATGGCATCGACGTCTTTCACGAGCGGATGATCGGCCGGCAAGCCGATCAGCAGTTCGTTGCGGCATTGGTTCTCTAACTGCACGACGGACGCTTGGGCAGAGGCGGGATCATGTCGCAGAAGCTCTGCCCAGTAGCACGGAAGCATCGCTGCACGCATGTGATGCGGTTCCAGCGCGCTCACGAGACCTTGTTGTTGCTTGATGAGCGAACGCACCAGATCATCGCGGCCAAGCGCCAGAGAAGTGCGGATCCACTGATCGACCAGAAAACTGGCACGCGTACCGAACGCTTCAAACTTTGGCTGGGCGAGCGCCATGGCCGTGTCGAGATCCTTGGCGGCCTCCTCTTCGGATCCAACCTCAGACTTGGCCCAGGCCAGAGTGCTCAACGTCTTCAATGTCCATAAGTGCGTGGCGCCCAGAGTTTTCTCTTTCACCGCATGAAGTGGCCCTAGCAGCTTAATCGCCGATGGCCAGTCGTGGGCATACAGTCGGATCAATGCGAAACCCACATCCGGCACGTAGCGTTCGGGATCGTCCTCTCCGAGACTGTTTGCGAATATGTCACGACTTTCCTCCAGCGCTACTCCTGCCTGTACGAATTGCCCTTGCTCGAAAAGAAAATTGCCGTAGTCGGACAACACCCAGGCCAGATAGGGCGACTTGGCCCCGAACCGTTCGCGTCGAATCTGGATGGTCTGAACAAACTTGTCTTGCGCGGCAGGTGTCCGCCCAAGTTCCTGTAGGCACAGGGCGCTGAAATAGCTCGCATCCGAGATCAATTCGCGCATTCGACGCGCATCGGCGGTGTTCGAGGAGGTGGGGCTGCTTTGCACAGACTCGAATTCTGGAAGCGCCTCCTTGCAACGGCCCTGCTCAAACAGGAGTTTGCCGGTGATCAGATTTGCACTGTCGGAAGACTCGCCAAGCGTCCGGAGGATTTGGTTTCCTGCTTCGCACGCCAGCGCGGCATTCTCGAAATCACCTGCCGATCTCAACGTGCTGCACAGTGAGATAGAAAGATCGGCGGATATGTGCGGGATCTGTTCACTCGATTTCGCGTGATCATTTTGCGCGTGACGCAGCTGATCGCTGGCCAATTGATAGAGGCCCAAGCCCTCATAGACGTTGGCGATGGTCTTGTGCAACGCCAGAGCGACATCGGGTTGATTTGTGAAATTGCGATCGACTTTTCCGGCGGCGCTGTCAATGGCGGCACGCAAGGTAATGTCACTGCGGTTGGTCTTGTAAGGGTCGGCCTGGGCTAGCAAGTCGTTGGCAAGAAAATCGACGATAGCTTGTTTTTCGCTGGAGGTCTTTTGTGCTTGTTTGCGCGCCACGTCGGCTTGCCAATACATCAAAAGCGAGCCCACCAGTCCCAGTGCCAATCCGCCCGAAAGCGTCAGCAGCAGTCTGCGACGTTGCTGTGCGGCCACGAGGGCCTTGGCTTGTCTCTCAAGATTCGCGTCTTGCTGTAATTGTGCGGCACGGGCCAGCCGACGGACAGGAAGTTCGCGCAGGCGAACACAAAGGCCGCGTGCATCGGGCCGTTGTTCCGATCTCAGCGCGGCGGCGGCTGCAATATCCTCCCGCAACAAAGAATCTTCGATTCGTGTTCCCAGCCAGGGGCGAGCGACCCACGCAAATCGCCGACGCATATCTGGAACAAGATGACGCCAAGTGAGTAAACATCGATGTGCTGGGTGCCCACCTCGCCAGCGATCACCTCGGGAGCGACATACAACATGCTGCCTACCGGTGACGAACTTCCATCCGCATTCAAAGGCAGACTGAACGTGAGTCCCAGTCCCGCCATCTGCAGCGCGGTCGTCGCCTCCGCCACCCCCAGATCAGCCAACACAAGATGCGTGCCATTGGCGTCGGACACCGGGTACAGATTGGCGGGCTTCAGGTCCTTGTGCAGCACGCCGAGTTCGTGCAGCCTGGCGACGGTTTCACAGAGCTCCGCACACATCGCGATGCGCTCGGCCAATGGCAATGAGTCAAGGCCGCCCCGTGTCCCGGCCCAATCGTGCAGATTGCCGTCTGCGTAGTAAGGCACTTCCAGAAAATAAGGCGTCTGCGTCAGATTCCAGCTGAGCAACGGAGCCACATTGCGAAGTCCGCCCGTGCTGGCCATGATGTACCGGTGCAGCGCGATCTCGCGCTTGAGGCCAGACAGTCCGATCTCACTATTGGCGAATTTGACCGCGACTTGCGCTCCGCCGGTCGATACCGCCAGATAGATCAGCCCGGCGCCGCCCTCCCCGAGCGGTTGTCCCAGACGCCAACCGGGTCGCAACGGCAGCGCGTCTCCCGCCTGCAACGCAAGGAAATGCGAGGAGCTCGTCGATATTCTGTCCTGGACAGAGGCTTCATGGCGGACGACGGCGGTCAGACGGTAGCCGTACCCGTGCACGACACGGATCGCCTCGCCATCTGCGCCCAATGCCTGGCGCAGGCGGCTCACCGTCTTGGCGAGCGAGTTCTCCGAAACCACACGTCCAGGCCAGCCAGCCTCCAGCAACTCATCCTTCGTTACTACTTCACCAGCGTGGCGAAGCAGGGTGAGCAAGACATCGTAGCAGCTGCGATCCAGTTCGACAGGCGTGCCGCCGACTGAGACCGCTGCGCGCTGCTCATCCACCACGCTCGTCGCAAACCGCCAACGCCCCAGTGGTTGCCGTATCTCCTCTGCGTGCTCACCTGGCGCACTCATGGGTCCATCCAGCCCTGTTCCCGGTTTGTAGATTGCGCGTAACCGACGGACATGGCAATGCCTGCTTGCATCCACGAAGAAGAGGGGAATTCACAAGCTTTCATAACAATTCTAAATCCGGGAAAGACAGGTGGCCCGTCAACATGATCCTCTACTGGCCGAAGCGGAGTGTCACGTTTGCTCGATCACTCGGAGGAATCGGAGAGCGGTTCAACGGTCAGCTTCCCGAACTATCGCACCTCATTAGTTCTGGAAGTGAGTGTTGTTTTCACGCGGGCCACAAAAAGCAAAGCTGTTGTTCAGCGT
>Ga0157376_10001824_pt1 | contig 14182 bp, 10 predicted proteins | sample M45metaG_FD_121801 | JGI IMG/M metagenome (GOLD analysis project Ga0157376, IMG submission 121801) | Miscanthus rhizosphere microbial communities from Kellogg Biological Station, Michigan, USA - M4-5 metaG | ecosystem: Host-associated > Plants > Roots > Rhizosphere > Soil | place: USA: Michigan... | reverse complement strand
CAATTCTACGCACGCCGCATGAACTGAGGTTAGATAGGAAGAGGAAAGCAGACACATAACGGCTGCTTCCAGGAAAAAGTACCTGATATAAGCTCTGTCTTGAACGACGGACGGAGTTAGCCAGGAAAATGCAAACCCTGTATTTAAATCGCAAACAGCGAAGTTGTCGGCATCCGCGATAATCGAGAGGAGATTATCTTGTGAACGATAAACAGGTGGCTTCAAAATTGTATTTTTATCTTCACCTGAGATAGCTACTTTCAGATGAAGCGCAGTTCTTTGAAACGAAGGCTTAAAATGCTTCCAGCTTTCATCCGCCGCCTCCAAAACAGCTTCAGAGTTTGTAGCAATTTTTACAGGAAATCCCAGAGGAAAATAAGTTCTCTCAAACTGTAACTCTGCCTTGCAAAGCAAAGGGTCCGAAGCAGAATCTATCAGACCCCCTATCTCCACATCGCCGGTATTCAACATGGTATGTCCATAATGTCAGTCAATCGGTAATGTTTCATCACAATCAAACAATCAAGCTTAGTTGTCAGTTACGTGAACGACGAACTTCATAGAGCCATGCCCGCTGCCACAAAAACGCCCGCATCTTCCAGCAAACGTTCCCGCGTTAGTCGGCGTAACTTTCACATCTGTTACATGTCCCTTTGTAATGGGAGCATTTACATTCAAATCTTTAATGACCAGGCTATGAGGAACATCCTCAGACGTGAGCTCAAGCGTGACCGTTTCCCCTTTTTTGATCGTTATTTCCGCGGGCTCAAAATTAAACCGCTTTGCATGGATTTCAATCTTTTGGCCAGCGTCTTGTGCGCTTGCTGCGTTACCTCCAGCAACTAATAAAACAAATAACAAGATAGCGGAGGCATAGCTAACAAATCGTTTCATAATAATTCTCCATATTCTCAGTGACAATCAGACTGCACCCTCAGCGACAAGCCCCCATGCAGCAAGAAATAGCGAGCAACATTCGATGTTCCGGCGACCGGGCGACTTAGCCTTTCAATGCGGAATCAACCACACACTCTTCTGATTCGGAGTATAGGTAGGCGGTGTTTAAAAAATGTACGCACCGTGTCATTGCTTTGTAATTCCGGCTGGACATCACAAATATCTGCAAACAATTGGTCTAAGGTAATTACTAGATCGCCCAAGAAGCCTTACGCTGCATAACTCGCCAATTGGGTAACGCAATATATCCGGTCGAAGCAGGCATAGACGATGATCGAACAGCAACCAAGCAGAATTACATTTTCTTCTCTGGTTATCGCCTTTTTTTTGATGATTCTCCCCGCCTCTCAGGCGCAGCAATCCTTGCAGATGCAAGAAATGAGTCCCACCGGATCGTCACAACAAGGACAACAGCAACCTTGCGATGAGCGGCTGTCTCCTTGTATGGATCAAAGCGGCCAAAACAGCCAATTCCAGTCAAACTACCCTTCATATGATCTGAATTCTCGTCCATATGTTCCTGGCATGGACAATCAATATAATTTCGGCAGCGGTCAACCCTTACACCTCACCCCTCAGGAACCACAACAGCAACAAGTAAGAGACGACACGCAGACTAAACCAATCAAGCTTCCGCCCGAGCCCCCTACAGAATTTCAGAAATTTGTATCAGCGGATATAGGCAGGATGCTGCCGCTATACGGAAGCCAATTCTTTGTAAATGCACCGGCAACATTCGCCCCATTGGATAAGGTCCCAGTTACCCCCGGATACACAATCGGTCCTGGCGACGAACTTTTGCTTCGAGGATGGGGAAGCATATCTTTCTATCTCAGAGAAACAGTTGACCGAAGCGGAAATATCTACATCCCCCATGTCGGGTTGATTCAAGTTGCAGGTATTAAATTTTCGGACATCAGAAACTTCCTTGACGGACAAATATCCAATTCATTTAAAAAATTTGAATTGAGCGTTGAGATGGGCCATTTGCGCTCGATTCAAGTTTTTGTTGTAGGTAGGACAAGGCGTCCTGGCACCTATACCATTAGCTCTTTGAGCAGCTTGGTGAATGCGCTATTTGTTTCCGGTGGCCCGTCGAATGCTGGTTCCATGCGCAAGATTCAAGTGCGACGTGGTTCTTCCGTAGTGACCGAACTTGATCTGTATAACCTACTGCTGAATGGCGACAAGTCAAAAGACATTTCCCTCGTGCCAGGCGACGTAATCTACATTCCGCCTGCAGGCGCCAGAATCGCAATTACAGGCAGCGTGAGCCAACCTGCAATTTATGAAATCCGCAGTGGCGAGACGGTCGGCGATGTACTAGATATGGCAGGCGGCCTTACGTCCCTTGCCACCTTGGCGTCCGGGGAGTTGGAAAGAATTGACAGCCACGGAGGGCGGCATGTCATCGAAGTCCATTTTGATGAGAATGGACTTAAAACCCCTGTTCAAGATGGGGATATACTCCGAGTCCTCTCAATCATTCCGAAATTTGACAATGCAGTTACCCTGAGAGGCAATGTAGCGAACCCTGGTCGTTATCCGTGGCATGCGGGAATGCGTATTCGAGACTTAATCCCAGACAAGGAATCGCTCATTACTCGAAATTATTGGAAACATAAGAACGATTTAGTATACATACACGCAGAAGGGGGATCGACGCCTTCGGAAGAGAATCCGAATAACCGTTCCACGGACATGCCATCCCCGCAAAGCGATACCAATACATCTACTTCCGCTGACAACATTAAAACCAGCGATAACATTACCTCACTCGGAAGCTCACAATCAGAGGATGGAGAACAGCCGTCACCTGGAGCATTAAAACCAAGCAATTTGTCGCCTAAGGCAGACAGATTTCAGTCTTCTGATACGGATTACCAAAGTATTGCGTCGCAAAATGGATCGCCTTCTCATCAGTTTTCGGCAACCAATAAGGTTGAAAAACAAGCTCCTGAAATTGATTGGGACTATGCAGTCATCGAAAGGATGAACACTCGGGATCTCACTACATTCCTCAAACCATTTAATTTGGGCAAGGTGCTACTTGATAATGACCCAAGTGAAAACTTTGAATTGGAACCCGGTGATGTAGTCACAATTTTCTCTCAAGCCGATATCCATGTACCTCAAGATCGCCGAACGAAGTTCGTACGCCTCGAAGGGGAGTTTAAAGCGTCAGGCGTCTACAGCGTTAAACCGGGTGAAACGTTGCGCGAGCTAGTACAGCGAGCTGGTGGGATTACATCGGGGGCGTACCTATATGGCTCCTCATTCACAAGGGAATCCACAAGACGGCAGCAACAGGCGCGACTCAATGAGTACTACACTGACTTGGAACAGGAAATAGACCGTGCATCTGCCGAGCGCTCCAATTCAGCAGTGAATGTGCAGGAAGCTGCTACCCTGTCAGCCAGCCTTGAAAGTGAGCGCGCACTGGCAGAAAAACTGCATCAAATGCGGGCCACAGGGCGAATCGTTTTAAATCTCGCCCCAAATAGTAGCGGATTAAACGACATACCTGATCTTCCACTAGAGGATGGAGATAGTTTTGTTGTGCCTTCTATGCCATCAAGCATTTCCGTAGTCGGTGCCGTTTATGATCAAAACGCATTCATCTTTGAGAATGGGAAAAAAGCGGATGGCTACTTGGAGCTTGCAGGTGGCATCATGAAGAACGCCGACGGCAAACATGCTTTCATTATTCGAGCTGACGGGTCTGTAGTGAGCCGCAAATCAAGTATCGCAAAAGCAAAGGGTGGGCTGGAAGACCTAGCCATGAACCCGGGTGACACTCTTGTCATACCAGAATCTGTGAACAAGACAACAATTCTAAGAGGTCTCACCGACTGGTCAGCAGTCTTCTCACAATTCGGCTTGGGAGCTGCCGCAATCAATGTGCTTCACTAATCCGATGCGTTATCTGTTTTGTGTAGAGAATGTATCAATGTGTCTATCAAGGTGCATGTAACGTGGCTACTTCTTCAGAGGCTAGTACATTAAAGATCGTTGTCGTACTGGCGCGTCGGCGCCGCATGATCGTCGCATGCACATTTATAGCCATGCTGATTACTTCAATTGTGGTGTTAGTCATCCCCGTAAGATACAAAGGAACTGCAGTTATTTTAGCCCCACAGACAACGCAGTCGTCTATATCTGCCATTCTTGGTCAGATAGGAGGAGGGGGAGGAAGTTCATCCAGTTCCCTGACCTCACTTCTTCCAGAAGGATTGGACGGAGGGCTTAAAAGCCCAGGAGAAACATATATCGGCCTTTTGAGTAGTCGAACAGTGGCTGACGATATGATCTCTAAGTTTGACTTACAGAAGCTATACAAACGCAAGACATTGGTTGACACGAGAAAAGCCCTGGCTCGACATACCCATATCGAGGCCACCAAAGGGTGGCTGATTAATATCACGGTGGATGATCATTCAGCGCAGCGTGCAGCGGATATGGCGAATTATTATGTTGATCTTTTGTATAAAAGAAATCAACATTTAGCCTTAAGCCAGGCATCGCAACGAAGAATATTTTTAGAACAACAGGTTGCTCAGGAAACCGAAGCGCTGAATAAAGCAGAAGTTGATTTCAAACGTGCACAGGAGACAACCGGAGTAATCCAATTGGGTGGCCAGGCTGAGATGACATTAAGGACAATCGCTCAGCTTCGTGCGGAGCTTGTAAGCCGCGAGTTACAGCTACAACAGCTGCGTTCAGTTGCGACAGAAAATAATGAGACTGTTTCCGATCTTGAATCAAATATAGCTGCGTTAAAGACTCAACTCGCGAAAGCCGAAAAAGGGAGTATCGATTCAGGAGCTACAGATTATTTTCTTCCTGCAGGAAAGGTGCCCGAGGCAGAACTAGAATATATCCGCAAGGTCAGGCAGCTTCGATACCACGAAACTCTCTTCGAGATGCTCTCGAAACAATATGAAATTGCACGAATAGATGAAGCCAAGTCGCCTCCGCTGATTCAGGTAGTAGATCGTGCAATCGTATTTGATAAGCGGGCATGGCCGCCACGTACGCTCTTGGTTCTCTTGTCTGGCATTTTAGCTTTGATCTTCAGCAGTTCCTATGCCCTCATCAAAAATGCGTGGAATAAAGCGATTTTAGAACCCGCCAACGCTGAACAGATCGCCCTTTTAAGGGCTGTATTGCAAAGTCGGAATAAGACACCCGAAAGCGCTTAGGGGATTAATGTGAGCTTGAGACTTGCCACAATCTCGTATGCTATTGCAATCATCGTAATTCCGATTAGCGTCGCATCTAAGTCTCTTCTAGGGCTAGACAATATTACATGGGTCGATCCTACATTGATTTTTGCTCTGATCTCCATGATATTTCTTATTCCAAAATGGGGGGACTTTTTCTCAGGAAGACTACAGATCATTACTTTTGCGTGTATTGCCATGATGGCTGTGGCTTCAATATGTACCATGTCGGGACTAGCACTAAAACCGACGGATTCTCTCTATGATGTTTTACGGGAACCTGTGAGGCTGGGCCTGAATCTTTCCTGGATGTTGGTAAGTTGCTGGTTTCTCGTACATAACCCAAAGATTATTAGCCGATTCGCAGTTATTTCAGTTATTTTCGCCTTGCTTACGGGCATTTATCTGACACTTGTAGTTTTTGGAATTGCGCCAGCTTCTCAAGACGTAACAGCCTATATGCGCATCTATTTTTTGCGTCAGATCATATCTTTTAATGGCACATTAGTACCGCGAATGGGTGGTTTATTTATAGAAGCGCCTCCATTCGGTCTCTATATGTTTTCGATGCTCACGGTATTGGTCATTCTGCTCAAACACAGTATTCACTCACGCTGGTCTGTATTAGGGGTCTGGGTAGCAGCGTTAGGCATGCTGCTATCAATGGCTGACCAGGTTCTTATTGGAAGCTTCGCCTGGGCAATAGTGTCTATCCCATCGCTAAAAGGAAGAAGCTCCAAGCTGATATGGGTGTTAGCAGTCATTGCCTCCGTCATAATCGGAGGATTTGAAATTCGGACTATCATTCTCAAGGAGCAGAGTGCAGGAGGCAAAATTGCTACCGATATTAATGGAAGCAGTATTGGAGAGAGAGATTTTCACCTTAGGTATGGGATGTCGCTACTTCAAGCAATGCCGGCGGCAACGATTCTTGGGATTGGTCCTGGACGCTATGGGGAATATGCAGCGGAAACTGGCAATTATCCAGACACGGTAAATATGCAGATTACTGAGCCTGAGATCCTGGTTGAATGGGGTGTACTGGGACTTTTATTTTGGATTATTTTGCTTTATTTTATTGCGATTCAAGCTTGGAGAAACTATGGATTTCCAGGGATCGGATTAGTACTAGGACTTCTGATCGCTGATAGTTTTCAGGCCAATTGGAAATACGAAGCTGTTTTTCTGGCTATCGCCGTATTATGCACTCCACGATCAACGAACCTTGAAGAACGCGCAGAGAGGAAAGACCTACCACCTATTGCAGGTCTTCGAATTGTGAATGGCGCTGAAGCATGATCAAGCGACTACAAGTCAAGCCAAAGGGAACTTCGACCACTCTAAAATGGTCTAAATTCTCAATGGCGTCCATTGCGTGTGGAGAGGGCCTGGCAAGAATATGCAATCTGGCGCTCCTTGTCTTTATCAGTAGAAAATTGGGGGTACAGGCATTAGGAGCTTATGCTCTGGCTCAAGCTCTTGCACTCTATTTGGCGCAAGGAATCGATCTCGGCCTGCGCCACATAGGCGCAGGGCTAGTTGCATCACAAACGGGGAACATTTGTCCGATTGTTCATTCGGTCCAGAGAAAGCGAATCATTCTTTCTATCCCAGTGATTCTCTTAGGATATTGCTATGGACGCTTTGGACCTATTCCGAATGATGCCAGATCGCTAGTCAGCCTATATGCCATTTCCATGATTGGCTATGCATTCTCTTTAGATTGGGTGGCGTGGGGGATGAAATCCTTCGCCTGGATGTCCGGTTGGAGAGCCGCCGTCTCGTTTATCGGGCTAATAGTCACAGTTTTTTCAATTGAACTTTTCCGCACGGGTATTCAGATTATCGCGCTCGGCAATTGCTTAGCCTATTTCTTTGCGAGTTATCTCTTATGGACGCTATGGGCAAAACAATTGTTAAATTCTAAGTCTGAATCAAGTAATGTTCCAGGGACGACAATTGATTGGAAGCCCGTTTTATGGATGGGATTAGCCATGATGGCCAATCAAGTGTTTAGCTCCATCGATATACTGATACTCGGCTCACTCTCTACCAGCATCCAGACCGGCCTCTACAGTGCAGCCTATCGGCTTTTTCTTTTAGTCCTCGCGGTTTATTACCTGATTATGCAATCCATCTACCCACAGCTGGCAGTGATACCTTCCTCACGAAGAAATTTTCACACACTGCAGCCTTATCTAGGCAAGATTGCTTGCGCTGGTATTTTTATCGCCTTTTTTATGGAATCGATTCGCACGCTTTTAATCCACATGCTTTACGGCAGAGCATTTTCGGCATCCATAGAATTATCGATGCCAATCCTTCTTTCTATACCTTTGGAATTAGTCGCTTCTTTTTTATTAACCTCTATCATTGCATGGGGACAAGCACGAGTGGCGTTATCCGCCACTGTTATTGCGGGAATAAGCAATGCGGCGCTCAATATTGCACTTGTTCCTCGCTTTGGGGCACTTGGATCTGCATACGCTACCCCGATTTCGTTTTGCGTATTTTTACTCGTTCTTCTTGTATGCATGGGCAGCTCTGTAAGCCGTATGCATTTGCAGGATGGACCGCTGACAATGCCAGCTTAACCAAAGGCAAGCTTCGACATGCAGATTATGAGTTCAACCAGCCATAGCAAAGTCTCTATTTCACTGGTGGTAGCCACAGTGGGAAGGGTGCATGAACTCGATCGAATGCTGACATCCATGGCAACGCAAAGCTGGCTAAATTTTGAGTTGATAATTGTTGACCAAAATACGGATGAACGTGTCGAACAGTTGCTAGCCTCAAAGCAGTTACCGATTGAATGTATTTATGTCCGCTCCACATTAGGAGCCTCGAAATCGAGAAACATAGGGATAAATATTGCCCGTGGAGATGTCATCGGTTTTCCTGATGATGACTGCTGGTATCCACCGGATTTGCTTGCTCAGGTAATGGCCTGGTTTGACCATAATTCTCAACATGATTTTCTTTGTTGCAGAGCCCAGGATGAGAATGGTAACCCGGTTGCTTCACGTTGGCCCAGATATTCTATAGCGATCACCAGGGCTTCGGTCTTGCGGGCATGCGCATGTTCCGCTCTTTTTATGCGCCGTCATGCCGCCATTCAAGCCGATGGCTTCGATGAAACAATGGGCCCTGGACCACAAACAATCGTTAAATCGGCCGAGGAAATTGATTTTGTCCTTCGAATGATGGAACGGGCTAAGTCAGGATGGTTTGATAAAGATCTTTATATTTACCATCCCCATAAAGAGGTTGGATCCGTCTCTAGTGAAAGAGCTTACATCTATGGAGTAGGATTTGGTTTTCTTTTGCGCAAGCACCACTATCCAGTCCACATACTGGGATATCATGTAGTTCGTCCACTCGCAGGAATGATGCGGGCTTTGTTTTCTGCCTCACCGCAAGAGATGCTTTTCTATTGGAAAAGCGCGCTGGGACGTCTCACTGGCTATCTTGGTCCTCTATCTTCCAAGTCGAATAGGCCTGTTGTAGATAATCTAAGCAGTCATTAGTAGTTGATGAATTGCCAATGCCTGCCTTTCGGAAAAGGCCTTCTGAGAAAATACTTGAGCTTTCTTTATCCCTGAATTGATTGCCTTTTCCTGATTTTCGCTGGAATCCAACAAATTACAAATTGTTTCGGCGAGTTCTTCAGAAGAATATGGATCAAAGAAGATAGCTGCACCTTCCGCTATCTCTGGCAGCGATGCGGTCTTGGAACATATTACCGGCGTTCCACATGCCATTGATTCCACTACTGGCAGACCGAACCCTTCTTCAAAAGATGGCATAATCGTCATCACCGCAGCCGCATATAGCCTGGCAAGCAGTGAATCGCTTAAGCTTTCGAGCCATACGATTGCATTTTCTACATGTAGCGTACTCGCATGAGCTAGCAGCTCTTCACGACACTTCCCTTCCCCCACCATAACCAGAAGGGGTGCATCTTGCCGCAACTGACGTAGACGCAGGAATGCGTTTAATAGTGTAGGTATGTTTTTATTGGGAGCCAAATTCCCGACAAATAGAATGAACGGCTGAACAATTCCATGGTTCTTTGCTACTGCTATACGTGATTCGGATTTGTCATACACGCGAAATATCTCAGATACAGGACATGGGATAACTGTTATCCGATCCGGTTCGACATATAAATGCTCCTGGATCATTCTCTTTGTGTAACTAGAGGGAGTAACAATCACATCAGCCTTCTCTACCGCAAGCTTTAAGACTGGCTTTGCATACAATTGAGCTTTCCAACTGGTGCGGTAACTTGAATCGAGAAGATGATTCAAATCGTGTATGGTAGCCAGAAGCTTCTTATCCCAAAAAAGTGGGATGTTGTAATGCGGAGCGTAGAACGCAGAAAATTCTCTAGCAAGCCAAGGCAACAGCAACTGTTCCCGAAGCGAATATATTCCAGTTTTTGAGATAATGACGCGATCGCAGAGACCGGATAGCATCTCGGCATATTGAGGCTGCGTAATACAAGCGATGTCTAAGCCAGGAAGAGAGTTCCGTAGGTCTTGCATTAAAGATAGCGTGTAGCGACCTATGCCTGTTTTCAGCCAGCGGGCGTCAACCACAAGGCTATTGCTCATACATGCGCAGGCCGATGTAGCGAGATCTGAGCTTCATTTGGCTGCTCTATCTCACTCGCAGATTCTTCCAATGAATGCGCCATCTCTTCCTGAAAAGAATAAGGGCCAGATGCAATTACCTGGCGTACAAAACTCTGAAACTTATTCACAAAATGTATGGAGTCGAACTTTTGTGCCCAGGCTCGAATCGCCGGTGGATGAAACTGCCTCTCCCTACTCTCGAAGTCCAATATCGCGTTGCTAAGTCCATGCACGGTCTGATTCATGAAGAAGATTCCAGTGGCGAGACCACAGTCGGGCGATCCTTTTGCATGAGAGATCGATTCAAGAGCGCCACCCTTGCCATATGCAATTACTGGTCTACCGCAAGCCTGTGCTTCTACGGGAACCATGCCGAAGTCTTCCTCTGCGGCAAATAGTAATGCGCGGCAGCGGGCATACTCCTGCCATAGCGTGGGGCCATCGACTTCACCAATAAACTCAATAGTCCGGCCAGCGATGGAGCGTAATCGATCTTCTTCCGGACCCGAACCGATAATACGCAGTTTTCTTCCCAATCGATTGCAGGCGGAGATGATAAGGTCGAGCCGCTTATAGGAAACAAGTCTTCCCACTGTCAGGTAATGATCATTTACAAATTCAGATATATGCCCTTTGGAAGTATCAACCGGCGGGTAGAGTACCGTACTTTCTCTGGCATAGTACTGGCGGATACGCGCAGCCACGTTATTGGAATTCGCTACAAAGTGAGTAACCCGCTGCGCCGCACAGAAATCCCAATTGCGCACATAGTGTGCCGATAGTGAAAAAGCATACTTCGAGATGCCAGATAGCTGGTCGCTGTAATCACGATACTTATTCCACACATAGCGCATAGGTGAGTGGCAATAGCAGATGTGGATCGCATCAGGAGAAGTGATAACTCCTTTCATTGGCCCGGCATCGGAAGATATGACCATGTCATATCCGCTTAAATCTAATTGTTCTACAGCTAATGGATAAAGAGGCAGCAAATGCCTATATATGCGCGTAGAGAATGGCAGGCGTCCAAGGAAAGACTGGGTGATGGAACGATCCTGCAGAGCTTTTGGTATTCCCTTGGGAGAAGCAACCAACGTGAAAATATCCGCTTCAGGAAACATCAGTGCAAGCGCTTCAACTACACGCTCTCCGCCTCCCTGTGAGACAAGCCAATGATGGACGATCGCTATGCGCATGGAAACTCTAAAGGCCCACTGCACCACAATTGGCTGTGCACCAGGCACCTAATGAAAAAAGATTACAGGGAAAGAGACGGAACGTTGTCGCATGGATGTCCTCATCCTGTCATTTATATGTAAGCGTGGTGAGGAAGAATTTTGTCAGGAGTGAGAAGCGTCGTTGTGGCTATGGCTGACAGGTAAAGTCTTATGGACCCCATCAATATGCAAGCTCTTACCGAGACAGAGCACAAAGGTAGTCTGTCCTGGCTCGGACTGCTCCAGGATAACGCGCCCTCCGTGATCTTCCGCGACACGGCGAGCCACGGTTAATCCCAATCCTATGCCGCTTTCTTTCCCCATGCTTACAAATGGCTCAAAGAGCGAGCTGCGAATTAACTCAGAGACACCAGGGCCGTTATCTGTAACCCGTATCTGGATATAGTCCAGAGCATCAATCAGCACCACGTTTACTTCAGGCAGTTGTGCGCCTCGTTTTGCCGCCTGGCTGGCGTTGATAAAGAGATTGTAGATAGCCCGTTCGACATTCCTGGCATCAATATTCGCCTCTATCTGAGGCATGGGATGAATCGTAAAGCGAACACCGTTTCCATCCGGATGAGTCCTGACAAGCGCAAGAGAGCGTTCGATCAGCACAGGCAAGGACTCGTGCGATGGATGGAAAGATTGGCCTGTGCGGCCAAATATCAGGAGCGAATCAATCATTTCCGTCATTCCCTGCACGGCCAGCCTGACCTCATACATAAGTTCGGCTCTTTCCTCTTCAGTAGTTTGGCTGTAGCCGAGAAATTCAGCATTCGCGTACATCGCCGAGAGATAGTGGCGTAAGTCATGCGAAATTGAGTTGGCCATTCGTCCAATAGTGGCCAATCGCGCAGACTCGATCAACTCCCGCTGCGTTTGTCGCAATTGCAAACGCATGCTTCCAAATGTATCGCTGAGCTCTTTTAGCTCTCTCACTCCTTCGTGCCCTAATTCATAATCGAAATTGCCCGAGCCCAGAGCGTGCGCTCCCGCAACCAGTGTTTCCAAGGGTTCCGTGATCATTCTCGATATGTAAAGCGCGAGAACGCTGCCTACCATAAAGACCAATATCCCAAGCCCGGCAAGCAACCGATTCAAATGTCTGGAAAAACGGCTGGCTTCATCGAATGACTTTAAGACGACCAACTGAATATCCATGTGTCCGGTATCGGAAAGTGGCAGGCGGGTCGCCAGATAGTGTTCTTGCCCTAATTGAATATCCAGCCCGCGTACCGATGCCTTGGAGAGCCAATCCAGATGATGCAGAAAGGCAGCATTGTGCTTGCTATCAAGCGAGCTGGAGGCTATCGACTTATCGACATAGAAGACTACATCCGCAGAAGACGCTTCTCTCACTTCCTGTACTACATGATCGTCGATTGCATAACCGATGATCACAGTGCCGAGCTGTGAGCCCTGAGACTCGCTGCCGAAGTAAAGAGGATGCTGCGATAACTCAAATAAACGATTTGCCCCGAACAGATAGCGTTGATTACCCTGGGTCTCCAGTAAGCGCTGCAGGCGCTTCGATAATTCCGCCTGGTCTATTTGAGAATCCTTCGTATAAAAAGCAACAAGATTCCCACGAGCATCGATGAGGGCAAACAGATCGCTGCCGCTCACGTGCCAAAACTCGGCACCTCCATCCTGAATGGTTGCCGGATCCTGTGAGGTCATCAAGGCTTTCAGACTGGGCAGATCAGCCAGCAGTGCCGCTTCCCTTTCCAGCATTTCCCTGCGCTGCGCCTGAAGATTCTGGAAGGTAGCAACAGAGTGGCTTAGATCAGCGAGAAGCGTCTCACGAATCTGCTCCTGCAGACTGGACCTTACAATAATTAAGCTGATAACAGTTAAGCCGCACGATACGGACAGGATAGAAAGTAAGAGAATCGTGCGCATTCGCATGGCGATGAGGGCCTCTATCCGTTCTCAGGGAACTGTTTCCTAGAAAACAAACTTATACCCCATTCCGTGAAGGGTGCGAATGTATTTGGGATTGGACGGGTCGGGCTCGACCTTGTGGCGCAACTTAAGAATCTGATTGTCCACCGTGCGCGTCGAAGGATAAAAATTGTAGCCCCACACACTGTTCAGCAGTTCTTCACGGCTGAGGACCCGATCCGCATTTTCCAGTAGAAAACGGAGCAGCTTAAACTCGTGAGCGGTTAATACCAGAGGAACCCCTGCTTTGATTGCCTCCATCTTCTGAAAATCTACGTGCACATCGCCAAAGGAAAATGTTTTTGATACGTGCGGCTTTTCCAGTCGTCGAATTGCGGCCTGGACACGAGCCAACAACTCTCTCGGGCTGAACGGCTTCGTAACGTAATCATCTGCACCCAGCTCAAGCAACAGCACCTTGTCCGCGACTTCGGAAACCGCGCTCAGAATAATGACGGGAATATTCGATGAAGACTGCTTGATCGACTTGCAGATATCGCGTCCAGAGGCATCCGGAAGCATCAAGTCCAGGATCACGGCCACCGGTGCAGCCGACTTTACCAGCTCGAGTCCGGTCCGACCATTTTCTGCTGAAGCTACCTCGTAGCCTTCTGCGGTAAAGAGGCGATGCAACGCCTTTTGGATTCGTGCATCATCTTCAATGACCAAAATCCTGCTCACAGGTAGTCCTCTCACATTCCAGCGATCTAAATGCCAAGCATCATTGTCTATCGATTTATCTTAAAAACACCGAATATTCAGTATAAATGACACCCAAATGACAAAAAATAAACAATCCTGCGATAGATGAATGGCCGCCTAGTATGGAGGCGTTGTTTGCTTGAGATAATCTTCTCCAAACTTGTTCTTGTGTGTTGCGATGGGGTTTTCCGTTACGGAGATATCGCCTAAATTGAGCTCTGGCGAAGTAACTTTGATCCGACGGGAGAGCGCAGCCAACTGGGTTTCCGATACTCCTTCCGCCCAGACATTGAGGTCATATTCACCAGGAGGGACATCAGGAATTCTAATGTTTCCACTTGGAGATGCCATTGCATAGTATGGGGTGCTCAAAGTGATCACTACGGCGCTCATCTCCGGATGAATGTCGCAGAAAATATAAGACACGCCTGGATGATCGAACTTCACAGTACGGCTCTGACCTTTTTCGTAGAGCCCAAGATCAAAGCGCTTCCCATTG
>Ga0157376_10001823_pt1 | contig 14182 bp, 13 predicted proteins | sample M45metaG_FD_121801 | JGI IMG/M metagenome (GOLD analysis project Ga0157376, IMG submission 121801) | Miscanthus rhizosphere microbial communities from Kellogg Biological Station, Michigan, USA - M4-5 metaG | ecosystem: Host-associated > Plants > Roots > Rhizosphere > Soil | place: USA: Michigan... | reverse complement strand
TCGAGCTGCGCAACGGGTGGCATCATGAAGCGAAGCTCTGTGCCGGAATCGGAGAACTCGCCCTGCAGATCCAGAAAATCCGCGCCCGGAATATGCCCCGCCTCAAAACTGTGCCGTCCGGGCACGGCGATATAGGGAACACCGCTGCCTTCGGGCGCGGGTTCGAGGTAGGTCGTACAATCGAACAGACGAAGGCTGGGTCGATCAAGGATTTCGGCAAGTTCCGCCGTGGTGATGAGCCCGTTCCGCCCTGACATGGCTGCCTCCTCCATATTTCGCTCGATGCTACGGCGCACCGCCAGCCATGAAAAGGCGGCAGCCCCGCGGCAACTGCCCTTTCAATCCGGCGATTCCTGTCCAATATAGCGGTGAGAGATGGCGTGGCCGTTTTGCAGTGCTTTCGGCCCCAACTGTTGCAATAAGCCATTGAATACACAGAGAAAAAACCACAGCTTGGGTGAAGCCCCCGCGACCGCCGCCGGCCCCTTGGTGAATGTCGCCAAAACCTGATATTCGAGACCCCATGAACAAGCCCGAAAAACTGCCGCAAGACGACGTCGCCGGTCCCAACGCCCGGCATAAAACCACCCAGGTCATGGTCGGCAACGTCGCCGTCGGCGGGGGCGCGCCGATCGTCGTACAGTCGATGACCAATACCGACACCGCCGACGTCGAGGGCACGATCGCCCAGGTTGCAGCGCTCTCGCGTGCGGGCTCCGAGATGGTGCGCATCACGGTGGATCGCGAGGAGGCGGCCGCTGCCGTTCCGCATATCCGCGATGGCCTGCGCAAGCGCGGCATCACTACGCCGCTGATCGGCGACTTCCATTATATCGGCCACAAGCTGCTGGCGGACTATCCGGCCTGCGCCGAAGCGCTCGACAAATACCGCATCAATCCCGGCAATGTCGGCTTCAAGAACAAGCGCGATACGCAATTCGCCGACATCATCGAGATCGCGAACAAGAACGACAAGCCGGTTCGCATCGGCGCCAATTGGGGCTCGCTCGATCAGGAACTGCTGACCAAGCTGATGGACGAAAACACGGCTTTGCCGGATCCGCTCGATGCGCGCGCTGTGACGCGCGAAGCCATGGTGCAGTCGGCGCTATTGTCGGCCGCGCGCGCGCAAGAACTCGGCATGCCCAAGAACAAGATGATCCTGTCGGCGAAGGTCTCCGCCGTGCAGGACCTGATCGCGGTGTATCAGACCCTCGCCTCGCGTTCGGATTACGCGATCCATCTCGGCCTCACCGAAGCCGGCATGGGATCGAAGGGCATCGTCGCCTCGTCAGCGGCGCTCGGCATCCTCTTGCAGGGCGGCATCGGCGATACCATCCGCATTTCGCTGACACCGGAGCCCGGCGGCGATCGCACGCTGGAAGTTCAGGTCGCGCAGGAATTGCTGCAGACCATGGGTTTCCGCACCTTCGTGCCGCTGGTTGCGGCATGTCCGGGCTGCGGCCGTACCACCTCGACCACGTTCCAGGAACTGGCGCGCTCGATCCAGGATTTCATCCGCGAGGAAATGCCGGGTTGGAAGACGCAATATCCCGGCGTCGAAGCGCTCAACGTTGCCGTCATGGGCTGCATCGTCAACGGCCCCGGCGAATCCAAGCACGCGAACATCGGCATCTCCCTGCCTGGCACCGGCGAAGCGCCGGCTGCGCCCGTGTTCGTCGACGGCAAGAAGTTCCGCACCCTGCGCGGCCCCGGCATTGCCACCGACTTCAAGGCGCTGGTGATCGACTATATCGACCAGCGCTACGGCAGTGGCAACAAGGCGCCGGTGACGGCGGCGGAGTAAGATAAGCACGGCCCCACAAATGAGGGCGTGTCAGAAAACGGAAGGGGGATCGCATGAGCTCGCTGTCCAGCAAGCAGGGGCCCCGTTATCGGCACACCTCCGGTGAACCCGAACCCTATGAGACCATCGGCGTCGAAAAGCTCACGCCGATCATCGGCGCGGAGATTTCCGGTGTCGATCTCGCCGGTACGCTGTCGAACCGGACCATGGACGAGATCCATCGCGCGCTCGCCGAAAACCTCGTGATCTTCTTCCGCGACCAGCACATCACCCCGCAGCAGCATCTCGCCTTCGGCCGCCGGTTCGGCGATCTGCATATTCATCCGGCCGCGCCCCATGAGGGCGACGATCCGGCGCTGATGAAGATCTATGCCGACAAGGAATCACCGCGCGCCAATGGCGAGGGATGGCACACCGACGTGTCCTGCGACGTCGAGCCGCCGATGGGTTCGATCCTCTATATCAAGCAGTGCCCGCCGCGCGGCGGCGACACGCTGTTCGCCAATATGTATGCCGCTTATGAATCGCTGTCGGACCGGATGAAGGCCTATCTCGACGGCCTCACCGCGCTGCATGACGGCGAGCAGACCTATCGCGGGCTCTACGCCAATTACGGCGTCGCCGACCGGCCGGACTATCCGCGCGCCGAGCATCCGGTGGTGCGCACCCATCCCGTGACGGGCAAGAAGGCGCTCTACGTCAATCGCGGCTTCACCCGCTTCCTGATCGGCGTCCCCCGCGACGAGAGCGACGCCATGCTGGCCTATCTCTACCAGCACGCGGAAAATCCGCTGTTCCAGTGCCGCTTCCGCTGGAGCGAGAACGCCATCGCGTTCTGGGACAACCGTTGCGCCCAACATCGCGCGATGTGGGATTACTGGCCGCATACACGCGCAGGCACGCGCGTGACGGTGAAGGGGGAAAGGCCGGTCTAATCGGAGACGCGTTGACGCTTGGGGTGGCCTGCGCGAAGCTCGGCCAACAGCAAAACAAATTCCGGAGGACGTAAGATGCTCCGCGCCGAAGACAACAAGTTCCTGACCGAGAGCGGTGCGGGGACGGGAATGGGCGAGTTGTTGCGCCGCTTCTGGATGCCGGTGCTGTTATCCGCGGAATTGCCGGAAGCCGACGGCACGCCGAAAAAGATCGTCGTCATGGGCGAGGAATTGCTCGCCTTCCGCGACACGCGCGGCGTGGTCGGCGTCATCGACCAATATTGCCCGCATCGCGGCGCCAATCTCTGGCTTGGCCGCAACGAGGAATGCGGCATCCGCTGCGTCTATCACGGCTGGAAATTCGACACCGACGGCCGCTGCGTCGACATGCCCACCTCCTATCCCGATCTCAACGCCAAGGATCTGATCCGCATCAAATCCTATCCAGTGCGCGAATGGGGCGACATGATCTGGGCCTATATGGGTCCGGCGGATCAGGTGCCGGAATTGCCCGCGCTGGAAATGGCGCTGGTGCCGGCCTCGCACCGCTACGTCACCAAAAAATGGCAGGACTGCAACTGGGTGCAGGCGCTGGAAGGCTCGATCGACACCGCGCATTTCACCTTCGCGCATCTCTCCTTTGAAAAGGAAGAGAACGAAATCCTCGACATCAAGAAGCATTTTGTGAATCCGCTAACGCGGGTTGCGACCGACCATATGAGATGGATTGCTGAAGATCCGCGCCCGGTCATCAAGATCAATCCGCACGAGGCTGGCCTGACGGTTGCGGGCGGACGGCTCACCGGAAGCGACGCCATCTACTGGCGCATCGCCCAGTTCCTGATGCCGGTGCACGCCTACGCGCCGAGCTCCATGCCGGGCGAGAATATCTTCGGCCAGAGTTTCATCCCGGTGACGGACACCAGTTGCTGGATCTACACCTACGCCTGGAATCCGGAGCGTGCGCTGACGCAGGCCGAGCGCGACGGTTATGATCGCGGCAATGGCGTGATGTCGGAGGTTGACGAGAACTACATTCCGCTGCGCAACAGGGCGAACGACTATCTGATCGATCGCAAGCTGCAGAAGACCAGGAGTTACACCGGCATCAAGGGCGTGTCCGAACAGGACGCCGCGGTGCAGGACAGCCAGGGCCTCATCGTCGACCGCACCCGCGAGCATCTTGGCCCCACGGATTTGGGCATCATGCATTTCCGCAAACTGGTGATGGAAACCGCCCGCGCGCTGCAGCAGGGCGAGGCGCCGCCGCATCTCAAGCATCAGGACCGCTACACCGTGCGTTCCGGCGCTTGCGTGACCAGCAAGGCCAAGGATCTGACCGCCGTCATGATCGAGCGCTTTGGCGATGAAGACGGCTATGTCGGCGGTCCCGGACGTAACGCGGCGGCGGAGTAGAAGATTACAGCGGAATTATCCGATATTCCCGGTTGCTCAAACTCGCTTCCTCGAGATCGAGATCGCGCTCGATCCGCCGCCTCGTCTCGTCGGTGATCTTGCCGTCGCGCAGCAAAGAATGGATGAATTTCCGTTCCGCCGAAATCAGTTCCCGCGTCAATTCGGTACCCATCGCCGAAACGTCGTGCCTGTCGGGATCGAGCGAATCCGGCAGCTGGTTGGCACGGACCTCGTGCCGTGCGCGCAACAATTTTACGACCTCGTCGGAAAGTTCTCGGTCGTCGGTAATGGCATCGAGCGACTTCAATGCCGCATCGAGCGCCTCACGCCGCGCTGCGATCTCAGCTTCATGCTCGGCGATATGTTCGTTGCGGCCGTCCTTGGCAAGTCCGAGCCATCGCACCACCGGCTGCAATCCAAGTCCCAGTCCAACCAAGGTGATGAAAATGACACCGAATGAAACGAACTGGATCTGGTCGCGATAGGGGAACGCGTCGCCGTTTGGCAGCGCGAACGGCAGCGCCAGCGCTGCGGCCAGCGACACCGCGCCGCGTACACCGGTAAAAGCGATCACAAACGCATTGCGCCATGGCGGCAGTGGATCGCGTGCGCGCAAGCGCTTGCTCATGAGCCGAGGCAAATAGATTGCGGGAAAGACCCATGCAAACCGCGCGATGATAACCATGGCGGTGACCAGCCCGACCGCGAACAGGATGTCCTCGATCGGAAACGCCTTCGATTTCTCGAACAGTAACCGCATCTGGAAGCCCGTGAGCAGGAACAGGAAGCCCTCGATCAGGTAGATGACGAGGTCCCAGAAGAAGATGCCCTGCAGACGCGTCGCGGACGAGATCAACAGCGGACCGTTCCAGCTCATATAGAGCCCGCAGGCAACGGTCGCGATCACGCCGGAGCCACCGAAATGCTCGGGGACCCAATAGGCCATGTAGGGTGTGATGAGCGACAGCGTGATCTCGACCTGCGGATCCCGCGCGCGGTGGCGCATCCGCAAGCTGAGCCAGCCAACGGCCAAGCCGAACAGCAATTCGGCAACGACGATGGCGACGAATGTGCCGCCTGCTTTGGGCAGCGAAAACACGCCCGTCGAAATTGCTGCCACCGCGAAGCGATAGAGAATCAGGGCAGTGGCATCGTTAGCCAGGCCCTCGCCCTCGAGCACGACGAGGATCCGGCGCGGCATGCCGAGCTTGCGGGCAACCGCCAGCGGCGCCACGACGTCCGGTGGCGCGACGATGGCCCCCAGCAGGAAGCCGACGCTCCACGGTAGCCCGATCAGGTAATGCGTCGCAGCCGCGACCGCGAAGGCGGTAAAAATCACGGAGCCAACGGACAGCAGGATGATCGGGCGGAGATTGAATTTGAACTCGCGCCAGCTCATCGCAACGCTCGCCGAATAGATCAGCGGCGGCAATACCAGCAACAGCACCACTTCGGGCGGTAATTCCACCGAAGGCATGCCCGGCACGAAGGCCAGCGCAATACCGCCGAGCAGCAGCAGGATGGCGGGTGCCACGTTGATTCGCCGTGCGATCAGCGCTGTACCTGCCAGCACGATGAGCAGGATCAAGAAGATTTGAAATTTGGCGTCCATGTTGGTCCCAGTTCGCAGGGAAAACCCGCGAGGTCAATCCGCGGGTCTGCCGGCGGCCACGGACAGGGCCGGTTCCCGATGTTCCATGCAATTTTGTGACCAGCCCGCGATCGGGCGTCACCGGGCGAGCCGGTGTTCGCGGAGCAATCCCAGGCCGGTCGAGGCCGTCTGGATCGTCCTCAGTCGCGCAGATCGTAGCGATAGGATTTCGAAACGATCCTCCAGCCGTCGGCGAGCTTCATCGCAACCAGATAGTCGGTGAAGTAACGCGGCGGCAACTGGCAGCGCACCTTGATGAAGGCGGTAGACTCATCGGAGCGGTCGATCGTGACGATAAAATCCTCGCGCGGCTTGCCTTCGGCCTTGGCCGATGCGCGTTTGCGCACGCGGTCGAGCCAGTCAGGCACGGTCAGGACCTGCAATTCGCCTTTTTCCAGCCAACGCAAGTCTGCGGTGGGATGAAAGATCTCGCCGATCCTGTCGGCGTCGCCTTCGTACAGGCCGTCGAAATAATGCTGGACGACGGCTTCGACGGTGGATCGGTCATGGCTCACGGTTGTTCCTCCCGCTGATTGAAGTTTGTTCTGATCGAATTAAGCCACGAACCGGTCAATCGCGCTAGATCGCGCCGGCGGCGATATTGACCATCAACGCGACCAGCGCCGTATTGAACACAAACGAGATGATGCCGTGTACGGTCGCGGTGCGGCGGATGATCTTGTCGGTGATGCCGACGTCGGATACCTGCGCGGTCATGCCAATCACGAACGAGAAATAGACAAAGTCCCAATAGTCGGCCTCGTCGCGCGCGTCGCCGCTGGGAAACTGCAGGCCGCCGGGCTTGTCGCCGCGATAATATTCATGTGCGTAATGTAGTGAAAATGCGGTGTGTACCGCCGCCCATGACAACGCGATCGTCACCGTCGCCAGGATCAGCCCGGGGACGCTGCGGTTGGAAGCGCCGAGTTCGAACACGATGGCGGCGATACTGGCAAAGGCGCCGAGTGCGGTCACCAGCAATATCAGAAAGCGGCCGTCGTCCTGCATCGCGGCGTTGCGGCGGATATGCGCAAGCCCGCTGCGGAACACCATGGTGAAGACCAGCACCAGATAAAACGCGACCGAGATATCCCAGCTGACCAGAAGCCGGGTCACCAGCCGCAGCGAACCGGGCAGCAGAAAGAACGCGACAATTCCGATCGCGATCGCAATGAAGGTGCGCGGCCGCGCATAGACCACGCGGACCGGCCTCGGCATCTTTCTGAACCGAACAAGGTGCTCTTCGAATTCCTTGCCCGACATGCGCTTCCTAGCTCTTACGCTCCGCCACAAATCGCGATGTGGCCCGCAACACGTCGCCCTTGGCGCCGAAAATCGACACCGCGGAATCGGCGCGCGCCAGAAGGTCCCGCACGCGCTGCTTGGCGCCGTCGATGCCGAGCTGGGTGACGAAAGTGGTTTTGCCGAGCGCTGCGTCCTGGCCGGTCTGCTTGCCGAGCGCTGCGGCGTCGCCTTCGACGTCGAGCAAATCGTCGGCAATCTGGAAGGCTTCGCCGAGCGCACGACCGTAATCGTCGAGCGCCTGATACTCCTTTTGCGTGGACTGGCCGAGGATCGCGCCCGCGATGCAGCCATAACGCAACAACGCGCCGGTCTTCATCTGCTGCAGCCGCGCGACGTCGACCGGCTCACGGTCGCCAAACCGTCCCTCGCCGGCGAGGTCGAGCATCTGGCCGCCGACCATGCCGCCAATGCCGGAGGCACGCGCCAGCGCACGGGTCAGCAACAGGCGTACCGTGGCGTCCTTGTGGATCTCGTCGCGGGTGATGATGTCGAACGCCAATGTCAGCAGGCCGTCGCCGGCGAGGATCGCGGTGGCGTCGTCGGTCTTCTTGTGCAGCGTGGGCCGGCCGCGGCGCAAATCGCTGTTGTCCATTGCCGGCAGATCGTCATGGATCAGCGAATAGCAGTGGATGCATTCGAGCGCGGCGCCGGCCAGCAGGGCGGCTTCGCGGGGAACGCCGAATACCGCCGAACTCTCGACCACCAGAAAAGGGCGCAGGCGCTTACCGCCGCCGAGGCTCGAATAGCGCATCGCGTCCATCAACCGCTTCGGCCGCGCGATCTCGTCGGGTAACAGCGCATCCGTCAACAGCTTTGCCAGCAGGGCCTCGGTATCCTCCGCGGTCTGGTCCAGGCGCTTGGAAAAATCGAAAGTCACGGTCGTCATTTAAGAATGGCTCCAGATCAATTTGGCCGGACAATCGTTGATGGCACGCCCTTCGTCAATTCCGGCGGCGGGGTCGATACGCCTTAAAAGTGCTGGAAAACCTGCGAAATATCATGGAGATGTCGCCAGGTTGCGGGCTTATTGGTCGGCTCGGGGCCGCCTAGGGCATGATCCGGAAGCACCAGATTTGCGCATTGTCCGAATTTTGTTGCTGCTGTTGCTGGTGGTGCTGTTGCTGCCTTATCTGGTGACGCCGTTCTATCGCACCGGCCATCCGGTCTCGACATTGATGGCCTGGCGCTGGCTCAAGGGCGCGCCCGTGTCGCGGCAATGGATCGATTTCAACGCGATCTCGCCCTCCCTGCCGCGTTCGGTGGTGGGCTCCGAGGACGCCAAGTTCTGCAGCCATCACGGGATCGATTGGGGCGCGCTGCAAGATGCAATCGACGACGCCGAAGATGGCGAGGTTGCGGGCGGCGGTTCGACCATCACCCAGCAGGTGACCAAAAACCTGTTCCTGTGGCCTGGCCGCAGCGTGGTCCGCAAGGCTTTGGAACTGCCGCTGGCGATGTGGATCGATCTGATGCTGCCCAAGCAGCGGATCCTCGAAATCTACCTCAACATCGCCGAACTCGGGCCTTCCGGGCAGTTCGGCGCCGAGGCCGGGTCGATATTCGCCTTCGGCCATTCGGCGGGGAGCCTGTCGCCGCGCGAGGCCGCCCTGTTGGCGGCGATCCTGCCCAATCCGGTCAAGCGCAGCGCCCGCAATCCCGGTCCCGGGGTGCGCCGTCTGGCCGGGATCTACATGGTGCGGGCCAATGCTGCGGCGTTAGCGCGCTGCTGGCGCGAAAATCGTGCCTTTTGAGCCAATTTTTGCCCGTTTTTACCGTACCCGGCGCTAGCTTTACGCCATCCCATCCTCTATAAGCGCGACCTTATCGGCATCGCAGCCCGCGCTTGAAGCGCAGGGCGGTCCGCAACCGGACGATGCCTCCGACAACATCCCTAGAGGACCGTTATGGCCGTTCCCAGAAGAAAAACATCGCCCTCGCGGCGTGGCATGCGCCGCTCGGCGGACGCGCTGAAGAAGCCGACCTATGCCGAGGACAAGGATTCCGGCGAATTGCGCCGTCCGCACCACCTCGACCTGAAGACCGGCATGTACAAGGGCCGGCAGGTTCTGAAGGCCAAGAAGGAATCGTGATCGGCATCAGGCACGGTGCTGCGGCGCCTGCCTGAATTCAGCCAACGAATGCGGTAAGACGGTTCCCGGCGGTGGGCGAAACAGCTTCACTGCGGGAACGTTCCGGTTTTCCTTAAGAAGGCCTCGCCGATGTCCATGGTCGGTTTTCCGCTGCTTCTGATTCCGCTCGCGATCTACAACATCATCGTCTTCCTGATGCCCGGCGTTTCCTTCACCGATTCGCTGGTGAAGCTGACATTGATGTCGGGCGCGGAGTGGCCGTTGACGCTGAGCGACGTGCTGCTCGCGCTTGGCATCCTGCTGCTGCTGTCCGAAGTCATCAAGGGCGCGCGCCCCGGCGCGAAATATCTCACCGATCATCTGCTGTCGCTGATTGTGTTTGGCGCTGCCGCGGCCGAGTTCGTGCTATGGCCGAAATTCGGCACCTCGACCTATTTCCTGCTGACGCTGCTTTCGCTGACGGATTTCCTGTCCGGCCTTGCCTTACGCACGCGGCGTGGCGCGGCAATGGCCTCAATACCTGCGGTGTCCAAAAAGGGCGCCCAAAAAACCGAGACGCCGGCCGCCGAACCTCAATTCGATCCTGCGCCTGCACCTGCACCTGCGCCCGCGACGTCGGCACCGCCGGCAGCGTCCGTCGCCGAATCCGTGCTGCCAGATCACCCGGAGCCGTCGCCGGCGCACCCTCCGGCGACCTCCCCGGAAGTCCAGTCACCGGGACTGCAGCCAGGCAGCGGCTCGCCGCCGCCGGACACACCGCAGCGCTGATCTCGCATTCCAGGTAATAAGATCTAGATCGTTTGCCGCGTCCGGAATCCGAGGCCGTAGCGCCGGGCTCGATCGGCGCCATACGCCGTCTGCGCGTCGGCCAGCGACGCCCGGCGCAGGCTGCGGGTCTGCGGCTCCCGTGCCGCGGTTGCGATCAGATGGGTGACGAAGCTCGGATCGGGGCGTGCCATCGCGGCTTTCGACGACCAGTACACGGACTGGGTCAACGGGACCAGTTCGACACAGGCCGGCTCATCGCCCGCGAGGACCTCGCCTTCCAAGATCTCTTCTGATCGATCGATATCCAGCATCGCACACCGTAACTGACTGAGCTGTCACGTTTTGGGACGTTACGCCCCACTGCGATCTGATCCTCGCAAGGCCTATGCCGGTCCGTGCCGATTCGTTCCCCGGAGGTTTGTGACGGCTGTGAAACATGGTTTCCAGATTCTTTATGAACTATGCACAGCGCATTTCGCGGCAAGCTGGAAGCCGCTTTGGGAGGAAAATGCTCTCCCTTAAGAAGTTGCGCGTACTCTGATCGCCAAACTCGCACCCAGTTTTTGTGGAATACGCGCTGGTCTGATTCGAAAGAACTACTATCCTGACGCCCAGGAATCATCCGATGGTGTCCCGAATCGAGGCGATCTTGATGCCCGCTGTCCCCCAAGCCTCCGCTATCCTTGCTTCGCTCGGGCAGGCGGCATTCGTCTGGGATGTGGCTGCGGATACCATCGCCTGGAGCAACAACGCGGCTTCCGTTTTCGCCGACATTCCCCCGGAGTCGCTGGCGAAGGCCAGCGAGTTTGCCAAACTGATCGAGCCGTCGCGCTCGATCCGGATGGAGGCGCTCGGCCAATCGGCGCCGCTGCGCAGCGGCGAGGGGGTGGCTTACCGGATCGAATATGGTGTGAGGACCTCGACGTCTGCGCCCGTGATCTGGATCGAGGAGACCGGTTGCTGGTTTGCCGGGCCCGACGGCAGGCCGCTGCGCGCCCAAGGCATCGTCCGCGTCGACAATGAGCGCCACGCCCGTGACGAGCAATTGCTGAAACTGTCGCGGCACGATCCCCTGACCGGCGAACTCAATCGCACCCACTTGATCGCATCGCTCGCCGAGTCGATCGAGGAAGCCGCGCGCTTGCGGTCGTCCTGCGCCTTCATGTTGATCGGCATCGATCATCTGGCGCGCGTTAACGACGCCTTTGGCTTCGATGTGGCGGACGCCGTGATCGCCGAAGTCGGGAAGCGAATTCGCACGCGGCTGCGCGGCGGCGACGTGCTCGGGCGATTCTCCGGCAACAAATTCGGATTGATCCTGCGCAATTGCACCGTCGACGACATCAATATCGCCGCCGAACGATTCCTGGCCGGCATTCGCGACGAGGTGGTTCCGACGAAATCCGGACCGGTGTCGGTGACGGCGTCGATCGGCGCCATCAGCGTGCCGCGCTACGCCCGCACCGCCGACGAGGCGATCAACCGCGCCCAGGAAACGCTCGATGCTGCAAAGCGCCGCCGCTCGGGATCGTTCTCGCTGTGGCGTCCGAATGTCGAGCGCGACGCCCAGCGTCGCGTCAATATCCGCGTCACCGACGAGATCGTGACCGCGCTCAACGAGCGGCGGATCGTGACCGCGTTCGAGCCGGTGGTCGAGGCGCGCTCACGGCAGCCGGCGTTTTACGAGTGCCTGGTGCGGATGGAGCAGGACGACGGGCAGGCGCTGCTGGCGCCGGATATCGTTCCTGTCGCGGAGAAATTGGGCCTGATCCGGCTGGTCGATCACCGCGTGCTCGAACTGGCGGTGGCCGAACTCGCGGCCTCGTCGAACGTGCAACTCTCGCTCAACATCTCGCCCGACACCACGATGGATCAGGACTGGTGGATCGGAATTGAATCGCTGATGCGGGCCCATCCCGGCGTCGGCGAGCGGTTGATCGTCGAGATCACAGAAACGGTCGCGATCCAGGATATCGACGACGTTCGCGGCTTCGTCACACGCTTGAAGAATTTCGGCAGCAGAATCGCGATCGACGATTTCGGCGCCGGCTACACGTCGTTCCGCAATCTGCGCAAGCTCGGCGTGGACATCGTGAAAATTGACGGTGCCTTCGTGCAGAATATCGCGCGTTCGGCGGACGATCGCGCCTTCGTGCAGACGCTGATCGATCTGGCGCGACGGTTGCAAATCAAGACGGTGGCGGAGTGGGTGCAGGACGAAGAGTCCGCCGTCATGCTGCGCGAATGGGGTTGCGACTACATCCAGGGCCGCCTGATAGGCCTTGCTTCACCGCAACGGCCGTGGAGCGTGCCGGCCGAGACGGTGTTGCCGGCGGTGGGTTAATCCGCTTTCAAGTGAATTGAAACTCTCGCGTCGTCCCTGCGTTCGCAGGGACGACAAAGAAAACTGAGCGAGATAACGAGGAAGAAAAACTACTCTTCCTTCTTCGGCTCTTTCGACATGCGCTCGAGCCGTTCCTGCATGTCCTTCATCTGACGGCGAAGATCGTCGATATTGTCTTCCTCGGGCGCCGACTCCAGCGCTTTTTCGGGTTCGATGGCCCCGCCACCGCGCGGCGGTACGAATGGCTTGAACATCGAGAAGGTCTGCTGAAACAATTCCATGTTGCGGCGGACATGTTCTTCCAGGGGAGCAAAGGGAGTGCCGCTGAAAGTGTTGGTGAGCTGCTTGCGGAATTTTTCCTGCTCGCGCGTCAGTGTATCGATCGACTGCTCGAGATATTTCGGCACCACCATCTGCATGCTGTCGCCGTAGAAGCGGATCAATTGTCGGAGAAACGTGGTCGGCAGCAAATTCTGCCCCGCCTTGTTTTCCTGTTCGAAGATGATTTGCGCCAGCACCGAGCGGGTGATGTCGTCACCGGTCTTGGCGTCATAAACGAGGAAATCCTCGCCGTCCTTCACCATCGCTGCGAGATCCTCGAGCGTCACATAGGTGCTGGTGCCGGTATTATAGAGCCGCCGGTTGGCGTATTTCTTGATCGTGGTGGGTTGTTCTGACTTTGCCATGGGCTCACACATCGACACCGAGAGTGGGGAACCCGACGGCATCGCCGGCGGGCAGACGAGCACGCAACGCAGCAAAGTAAGCATTTTCAATGCGGTTCGGCTACCGTTTTGTGCGGCACGGTTAATTACAAGGCATGGAGACTGCTATGGAAACCCCCGGGGCGATTATTTTGAATGCGCCGCGGCGCGATTTTGCCCTCTGGCCGATTGACACTTGATGCCTAGGTTAACAGGATAGGTCCAAGAGACAGGCCCGCCATCCGGCCGCCCGCCGTCAAAAAACCTCAAGCCCAAGAATCTCAAAGGAGATGCCTATGTCAGACGATGTCGTCATCGTCAGCGCCACCCGCACCCCCGTCGGTAGTTTCAACGGTGCGTTCGCCACCATGCCGGCCCATGATCTCGGCGCCGTCGCCATCAAGGCCGCACTAGAGCGGGCGGGCATCGAGCCGGGCCGCGTCTCCGAGGTCATCATGGGTCAGATCCTGACCGCGGCGCAGGGTCAGAACCCGGCCCGTCAGGCCTCGATCGCTGCCGGCATTCCGGTGGAAAGCCCGGCCTGGGGCGTCAACCAGCTCTGCGGCTCCGGCCTGCGCACGGTCGCGCTCGGCTATCAGGCCCTGCTTAACGGCGACTCCGAAATCGTGGTCGCTGGCGGACAGGAATCCATGAGCATGGCCCCCCACGCGCAGTATCTGCGCAGCGGCGTCAAGATGGGTGGGCTTGAACTCGTCGACACCATGATCAAGGACGGATTGTGGGACGCCTTCAATGGCTACCACATGGGCAACACCGCCGAGAACGTTGCGCGGCAGTACCAGATCACCCGTTCGCAGCAGGACGAATTCGCGGTTCATTCGCAGAACAAGGCCGAGGCCGCGCAGAAGGCCGGCAAGTTCAAGGACGAGATCACGCCGGTCACTATCAAGACCCGCAAGGGCGATATCATCGTCAGCGACGACGAATATCCGCGCCATGGCGCGACGATCGACGCAATGGCCAAGCTCAAGCCGGCTTTCGAAAAGGACGGCACCGTCACCGCCGGCTCGGCGTCCGGCATTAATGACGGCGCCGCCGCCGTGGTGCTGATGACCGCCAGGCAGGCCGCCAAGGAAGGCAAGAAAGTGCTCGGCCGCATCGTGTCGTGGGGCCAGGCCGGCGTCGATCCCAAGATCATGGG
>Ga0157376_10001822_pt1 | contig 14182 bp, 10 predicted proteins | sample M45metaG_FD_121801 | JGI IMG/M metagenome (GOLD analysis project Ga0157376, IMG submission 121801) | Miscanthus rhizosphere microbial communities from Kellogg Biological Station, Michigan, USA - M4-5 metaG | ecosystem: Host-associated > Plants > Roots > Rhizosphere > Soil | place: USA: Michigan... | reverse complement strand
CGGGCGTGCCGTTCTCCCCGTTGTAGACACAGCCGGTGACCAGCGGGCGGTCCGGGTCGCCATCCACGTAGCTGACCACCACCTCCTGCCCGATGCGCGGCAGGAACAGCGCACCCCAGCCCAGGCCTGCCCACAGCTGGGAGACACGAACCCAGCAGGAGCTGTTCTCGTCCTTCACGCCGACGCGGTCCCAGTAGAACTGGACCTTGATGCGTCCATACTTGTCGGTCCAGATCTCTTCCCCGCTGGGCCCGACAACGAGCGCCGTATGGCTGCCGGCGACCCGAGGCAAGGGCGCGACCCTCGGCGGCCGGAACGGGACGGTGGCCGCGAAGGCATCGAAGGAATTCGTGTACTGCTGATGGCTGGCCGTGTGCGTGACCGATCGGAACACGATCGACGTGTTCAACTCCGCCCGCGGGTGATCCGACACGGTCGCCTTCTTTCCCGCCGAAAGAAAATAGCAGTGGCTGGCACCGCGGCATACCGCGCCATCGACCTGGCTGGCTTCCGCTCTGACTTTCGCGCGCTGCGTGCCGTCGGCGACTACGTCGTGTTTGCCCGGGTAATCGAATTGCTTGCCCTTTCCACTCGCGCCGGCCGATTCGGCCACGAGCGCCGTACTCGGCGTGAGGTAGTTGTAGTCGCTGCGCTCGAACTTCTGCACGACCAGGCGGCTGTCGTACTGCAACTGCGTGATCACGTCGATCAGGCGCCGCCCGCCCTGGTCGGGAAAGTAGCGCAGTGCCGCTGCGCCGGTGCACGCGGTGTGGGCCGAAGTACTGTCGGCCAGCACCATCGTGTGGCCGCCGTCGGTGAAGTTGAAGAAGTAGAAAATGCCCTCTTCCTCCATCAACCTCGAAATGAAATCGAACGCAGTCTCGTCGTATTGAACGCAGTACTCGCGGCTCGAATAGGTACCCGACAGCTGCGCGTCGAAGGTCACGGAAAAGTCCCCGAGCACGGCCTTGATGATGTCGGCCGCAGTTTTGGTCTGGTAGATCTTGCGGTCGCGGCTCAGTGTGAGCAGCCACAGGCTGGGTACCAGTTCGGCCGAATACAGGGCGAAGGCCCCGTCATTGCCGGCATGCAGGAAACGCGACACGATACCGTTGAAGTACCGGGGAGTGCCGCCGGCCGGCGCTACCTTGACGGTAACGGCCGCACCGATGATCATCGCGGGATCGAGTGCGGTGCTCGGCGACCGCATCGACAGGCGAAAACGAAACGGCTGGGACAGCGCTTCCGTGCCGTCGAAAGTGTCGATCAGCAACTGGTCGGCGCCGAACGGCGTCGTCACCGTCAGCGTGGCGTTGGCCTGGCTGAATCCGGTTCTCAACGCTGCTCCTGCGGATGGACGGAACGGAAATGGAACGCGAAGTTGTCGTGGGCGTCGAGCACCATGTGCACGTCGCCGAACTCCGCCGACATCGACAGGTGCTCCAGCACCAGGCGCGAGAGCTCGGGCAGCACCGCGTCGGACAGGATGTGATCGACGTTGCGCGCGCCGCTTTCGACCTCGGTGCACCGCGCGGCGATGGCCTGCGCAACCTCTTCGTCCCACGCGAAACCCACTTTGTGGTTGCGCGAAAACCGCTGGGCCAGCTTCTTCAGTTTCAGGTCGACGATGGCGGCGATCTGGGCATCGCCCAACGGGTAGTAGGGAACCAGCGTCAGCCGTCCCAGAAAGGCCGGCGAGAACTGCTTGGCCAGCACCGGGCGCAGCCGCTCGATCAGTGCCTCGGGGCTGGGCGTGCGGCCGCCGGCGCAGGCTTCGGTGATCACGTCCTGCGCTGCATTGGACGTGAGCAGGATCAAGGTATTCTTGAAATCGATCTGCACGCCCTCGCCGTCTTCCATGATGCCCTTGTCGAATACCTGGAAGAAAAGCTCGAGCACGTCCGGGTGCGCCTTTTCCATCTCGTCGAGCAGCACGACGCAATACGGCCGCCGCCGCACCGCTTCGGTCAGCACGCCGCCCCGGCCATAGCCCACATAACCCGGTGGCGCGCCCTTGAGCGAGGAAACCGTGTGCGCTTCCTGGTATTCCGACATGTTGACGGTGACCATGTTGCGGTCGCCGCCGTACATCATGTCGGCCAGGGCGAAAGCCGTCTCCGTCTTGCCGACTCCGCTGGGCCCGATCAGCAGGAACACGCCGACGGGCTTGCCCGGGTCGTCCAGGTCGGCCCGCGAAGTCCGGATCCGGCGCGAGATCACGTCGAGCGCCTGGTCCTGGCCGATCACGCGCTGCGCCAGCTTTTCCTTGAGATTGAGTACCGTCTGCAATTCGTCGACCAGCATTTTCCCCACGGGAATGCCTGTCCAGCCGGAAATCACCGATGCGACCACGCCGGAATCCACGCACACCGGAATCAGGGGCTCGTCGCTCTGGATCGCTTCGAGGCCCTTCTCCAGGCGCGTGAGTGAGGCGGACATCCATTCAGCGTCTTCCTCGCCGTTGGCGGTACCGTCGTCGGCGAGCCCGTCGGCGATGCGTTTGCGCAAGGCGACGATCTCGGCGACCGCATTCTTTTCTCCGTCCACCTTCTCGGCCAGCATGTTCTGGCGCTGGCGGAGCTCCTTCAGGTGTGCGGAGAGTGCCTCGATTTCCTTGCCGTGTTCGAGGCCGGTCGCCGCTTCGTGGCGGTAGATGCGCAACTGGCTCTCGGCGGTGGCGATTTCGCGCTCCAGCGCCTCGATCTCGGGCGGCACGCCATTCTGGCCGATGGCGACGCGTGCGCAGGCGGTATCGAGCACGCTGATCGCCTTGTCGGGCAACTGGCGGCCCGAGATATAGCGATGCGAGAGCTTCACCGCGTCGCGCACCGCCTCGTCGACGATCTCGACACCGTGGTGCTGCTCCAGCGTCTTCACCATGCCGCGCAACATGTCGATGGCGACCTCTTCGGTGGGTTCGTCGACCTTGACGACCTGGAACCGCCGCGCAAGGGCGGGGTCGCGCTCCACGTGCTTCTTGTACTCGGCCCAGGTGGTGGCCGCGATGGTGCGCAACTCGCCGCGGGCCAACGCTGGTTTGAGAAGGTTGGCGGCGTCGCCCTGGCCTTCCGTTCCGCCCGCGCCGATCAGCTGGTGCGCTTCGTCGATGAACAGGACGATGGGCACCATCGAAGCTTTCACTTCGGCGATCACCGACTTCAGCCGGTTCTCGAACTCCCCCTTGACGCCGGCCCCGGCCTGCAGCAAGGCGAGATCCAGCGAGCGCACCTGGACGCGTTGCAGCGCCGGCGGCACTTCGCCTCGAACCACGCGCTGCGCGAATCCCTCGACGACCGCCGTCTTGCCAACGCCGGCCTCGCCCGTGAGAATCGGGTTGTTCTGCCGCCGCCGCAGCAACACGTCGATGATCTGGCGGATCTCGGGATCGCGGCCGCGGATCGGATCGATCTTGCCGTTGCGCGCGAGTTCCGTCATGTCGACGGTGTACTGGTCGAGCGAAGGATGCGACGTTGCTCCGCGCGCCATCGTGGGCATTTGAGGCGACGCGGCCGCGGCCGGAGCGGCGGCCGAATTCGCGCGCTGGGAACCGCCTGCATCTTCCGCCGACGACGCCAGCAGGTCGGGGAGGTTCTTGCGCATGCTCGCGCGCGGAATCTGCAGCAGTCCCGGCGCCGATTCGAGCATCACACCGCGCAGGCTGTCGACTTCCAGCAGCGCCAGGATGAGTGTGCCGGAGCGAATCTGCTGCTCGCCGAGAACCATCGAGCTGAGCAACCAAGCCTCCTGGAACAGCGGGGCCAGTTGCGGCGAAAACGCCGGTGTGCGGCCATTGCCGCGCTTGAACCGGTCCATCGCCTGTTGCAGCTGGGAAAGGATCACGTCGATCTTCAGGTCGTACTCGGCGAAGATCAAGACGGCGTCCGGTGCCTCGGCCTCCAGCAGCTTGAACAGCAGGTGCTCGATGTCGACGTTGTAGTGGGTCTGCTGGACGCAAAGCTCCGCCGCCTTCTCGAGCGCCCGTTTGCTTTCGGGATTGAGCTTGCCCAGGAGCGTGCGGATGTCGATGTCCATGGCGTCAGGCCCCTTGCGCGACGATGTCGTCTTCGGTCAGTTTGAAGCGCGCCGGCGGCAGGCCCGAGCCCGGCGTGCGGCTGCCGACAATCCAGGTCGTCCAGCCGAGGCGCATCGGCTCTTTCCGGCTGAGCATGCTCGGCTGCGTCTCGCGGCTGTCCAGGTGCAGGACCAGCTCGACCCCCAGGTCCTGCTGCAGGTAGCGGCGGATCATCCACCTCAGTAACTCGTACTCCTCGCCGCCGCGCAGCAGCCGCCGCAGGCGGGGCAACGAAAGTCCGGAGAGCGCGATACGGATGCTCGCGCTCTGGTCCCACACGCGTTTGCCGAGAACGGCCGAGCGCCCCAGGCGAGGCGCCTTACGCCCCGCGCGAGTCGACAGCGTGGCGACGTCGCGCCTTTCGAGATTGCGCCACATGCCGCAGAACTGCGCGCCGCTGGCGCGCAATCCGAGGCGGTCGGACAACATGGCCAGCAGGCCGGTCATCGAGCGAGGAGCGCCGCCGAGCAGTCCAGCGTGCCTGATCCATGCCACTTCGCCCTTGGGCGCGCGCACGCCGGCCTTCAGGCCGAGCGCGCTGACACTGTCGAGGCAGGCCGCCATTGCCGACGACTGCGCCGAAGCCCAATTGAGCCCCATGTGATGCTTCTTGCGGCTGCGATACAGAAACGCAAGAAAGCGCTGGTTGAAGATGTCCAGGAAATCGGCCGTCGCATGGTCGCGTGCAGCCGAGCGCTCGAGGACCAATTCAGTGAACGGCAACGGCAGCGGGCCCTGAGCGCCGGCCAGCGAAAGGACGGCGGTCCAAAGACTCGCGGGTTCGCCCGGCTGTTGCGGCAGGGCGACCTTACCGACGTCGCTCGCCTGGAAGCCCAGGGAGACGATGGAGCCCAGGCGCACCGACTCCTGGCGCCCGCCCCCCATGCCGACCGGTGCCAGGTCCGGGCGCGAGCGCTCGAGCAGGCTGATCGCCTGGAACAGGTTGAAGCCCTGCGGCTGCGCGACCAGCTTCTCGACTAGAGCACCAGCTGGCGGCCGCTCATCGGTTCCCATTGTTTCCATACTTCATCGCCCCGGTTCACGCCGAGCTGCACAAAAGAATTGATCGACGTATACATCGCGAAGAAGCGTGCCAGCACGGCCGACAACATCAACTGCGATCCCCCTACAAACGCTTCCTCCTCGAACCCCAAGGTGACTTCCGTGCCGCGGCAGTAGCCTCGCCAGGCATCACGTCCGATGCGGCCGGTCACGCTGCGCGCCCGCAGCTCCTTGATCCCACGGATCTGCTCGCGATCGCGCGTGCTGTCGGATGCGAAGAGCGCAAGCATCTCGCGCAACTGGTCCTTGCCGGTCGAGCCGTCCACCAGGGATTGGTGATTGAGCGTCAACAGCGATACGAGGCGCCACAGTGTTTCGCTGCCCAGCGGAGGATTGCGCTGGGATGTCGGCTCGTACAGGCACTTCACCGTCGCCGTTCCGGAGATGCCTTCGGCCACCATTCGCGAGCCGATCGGCACCTGTTCGGCGAGCCGACGGTTGGTGCACAACAGGTTCGCGAAGATCACCGGCTCGCTGGGGGCCTTCAACGTGTTGGAGCGGTCGACGAATGAGATGAACATGTCGGTGCCCGAGATGTCCTTGCGAAGGCTGTGCTCCCGCCGGGCGGACCAGAACGTGCTCTGGTCATCCGAACCGATATGTCCCAGCGCCGCGAAACTCGGCACGAGCACGGGCCGCTCCGCGTTCGGGTCCGACGCCGTGACCGAAACGATGGAGTGCACTTCGGTTGTCGCCTCGCGCTGGCGATCAGCGACCAGCTGGTATTCGTAGTGGCGATGATCGATCACGACGGGCTCGCTGGTCTTGGGGAACAGGTTGACCAGCGGAGTGCAATTGAGCCGGAAGTTGTCCTCGTCGACATAGGTCAGGCCGCGCGCGGATTGCTCGAAGGTCAGCGCCACGTCGAAGCGCTTGCATTTGGCGTCCTGGATCCGGATGTTGCCCAGATCGAAGAAATGGAACTTGCGGGGGAAAGAGAAATACTCCTGCATCAGCCCATAAGCAGGTTGCGCGTTGGGCGGCAGGGGCAACACATTCTCGCCTTCTGCGTAGCCGACCTCGCGCCAGCACGAAAGCGGCAAGGGCCGCGCCACACCGCCGGCCGGCTCGATCTTCGCGCTCACGAGATCGGAAACCAGGAAGTCATACAGGGGCATAGTGGTCATCCAATCCCCTTGCAGATGAATTCGCAGGCTTTCCATCTCCAGTTCGGCGAAATCGGCGTCCTCGCGGCACTCGAAGCGCAGTCGCAGCGTCGCACCGCCTTCGATGACGGCGCCCGTGAGCGCAACCGGCCAGAGGATCGTTTCCCACGCCGTGCGAAATCTGCACTGCAGGCCATTGGCAGCGGTGGCGTAGAGAGGCGTGTGGAACGGAACCCGGAAGCCGGCCGTCACCTTGCCCTGACTGGGATCGAGCTGGAACTCGGCCACCGTCATCGAAGGCACGGGCTGGATCAGCGAGGGACAGAGGTTTTCCAGCAAGGACGCCGCGACTTGCGGAAACTCGCGGTCCAGGTCCTGGTGAACACGTGCCGCGAGAAACGCGACCGATTCGATCAGCCGCTCGGTATGAGGGTCAAGCGACTCGGCGCCGTGCAGCGAAAGATTCGACGCGACCTTGGGATAGCGCCTGGCGAAATTGGCGCCTTGCTCCCTCAGGTACCCGAGTTCGCGCTTGTAGTACTGGAGCAGTTCGGTGTGCAGGATCTCGGCCACTTTCAGGCCGCCTTCGCACTGTCGCCCGTCCGTTGATCGAGTTGCAACTCAAAATTCAACTGACGCAATTTCATGCCGATCTTCACGGTTCCACCGATCATCAGAGTCGCCCCGCTCCCGGGCTTGGCCGCCGGCAGGACCTGCACGGTCGTTCCCTTCAAACGCGGCTCGTATCGGGTAACGGCCAGCGCAACCACCTCCTGCAGCAGATCGGTGTCCGCCTGCGAACGAGCCGACAGCGCGAGGAAGTCCGGTATCCCGTAGTCGACCGTCGTCCCGGTGCCATTCAGGAATTCCCTGGGCGTCAGCCGCGAGCGGGTGTTCATGAGACGCCCCAACTCGCGACCGATAGACGCCTGCAGCTCCTCCGGCGAAAGGAGCTGCCGGATGTCGCCCCTGCCCTCGTGCCGCGACGTCAGCCTGTCGAACAGAGGGACCGATGCGCCGCGTACGAGTTCGGACATGGTTTATCTTTCCCCGGCCCGCGGCCACCTCACGGCGGCCGGCGGTCGTTCAGGCCGGCGGCGCCAGCGCCTTGCCCGCCTTGAGGTCCCATCCGAAGGGCGAGACGCCCTTCTTGGACGAGTCGGCGTTTTGCTGCGTCATCTGCGACGTGATCGTCGTGAAGTTGATGCTGAAGCTCTCGTGCGGAAGGTCGCTTCCGCTCGTGCCCGAAGTACTGATGCCGGCGATCATCGCATCGCCCAGGTTGTACACGATGGTCGACATCGACTTGTCGGCCTCGACGCGCGTGACGGATATGACCGCGGTGCCCAATTTCTGCGCGCCCGCGCAAGCTGCGTACAGGGCCGGGCTGGACGAGTCCATCGTCTTGGTGAAGTTCATCTCGGAGAACTGCGGACCATCGGTGGTGCGCTCGGTGTTGCCCGGTCTGAGCGTCAGCGATTGCTGCAAGCCATGGCTGAACGAGTCGACGATGATCTGCTCCTTGAACGGCTCTTCGGTGCAGTTCCCCTTGATCGAGTCAATCTTCAAATAAATCATGCGTGAACCTCTTGGCTGGGATATTGAAAGTCAATTGGTGCGGACTCTTCACGCCGCCGGCGCCGGCAGTTCGGCGACCAGGCGGATCGAGGCGGTCAGTTCTTCCATCTGGAAGTGCGGACGCAGGAAGCACACGGCCTGGTAGGCGCCCGGCTTGCCCGCGACTTCGCTCACGTCGACGCGGGCCGCGCCCAGCGGGAAGCGGGCTTTCATTTCCTGCGGCGCGGAATCGCCGATCAGCACATAGTCGGCAATCCAGTTGTTCAGGAAAGTCTCGACCTGGCCGCGCGACTGGAAGCTGCCGATCTTGTCGCGCATGATCACCTTGATGTAGTGCGCAAAACGGGACGCGGCGAGCACGTAAGGCAGGCGCGACGAAAGATTCGCGTTGGCGTTTGCCGCGTCCTTGTTGTACAGCTTGGGCTTGTTCACGGTCTGGCCGCCGAAGAAGGACGCGAAGTTCGAGCCCTTCGAATTGACGATGGCGATAAAGCCAAGGTCGTTCAGTTCCTTCTCGCGCCGGTCGGTGATCAGAACCTCCGTCGGGCACTTCAGGACCACGTCACCCTCGTCGGTCTTGAACGCATGGGCCGTCATTCCGGAGACCTTGCCGCCGCCTTCCACGCCGCGGATGGCCGTCGACCAGCCATATTTCGCGAAGGCGTCCGTGATGCGCAGGCCCAGCTGGTAAGCCGAGTTCGCCCACAGGTACTTGGAATGGTCCTTGCCGTCGACGTCTTCCTCGAAATTGAAGTTCTCGACCGGAATCGTCTTGGCGCCATAGGGCAGACGCGCCGCATAGCTCGGCAGCACCAGCGAGACGTAGCGCGAATCTTCCGATTCGCGGAAGGAGCGCCAGGCCGCGAGTTCGGCGCTTTCGAAGATCTTCGACATGTCGCGCGGCACACCCAGTTCGGTGAACGACTTCATGTCGAAAAGCGCCGGCGCCGCGGCCGCGATGAATGGCGCGTGGGCGGCGGCAGCGACCTTGGACAACCGCTCCAGGAGTGCCATGTCCTGGGGATGCCGGCCGAACGTGTAGTCGCCGATCAGCACGGAATAGGGATTGCCGCCGAACGTGCCGTACTCCTCTTCGTAGACCTTCTTGAACAGCACGCTCATGTCGTGGTCGACAGCGGACTCCAGGTCCTTGAGCAACTCTTTCTTGGTCACGTTGAGCAGCCGCAGCTTGAGGCGCGTACTGGTTTCGGTGCCGAACACCATGTCATGCAGGCCGCGCCACGACGCTTCCAGCGCCTGGAACGCGGAATCGTGCATGATCGCGTTGAGCTGGTCCGAGAGCAATTTGTCGATCTCGGCGACGCGCTCGTTGATCATTGCGACAACGCCCTTGTCGGGGCTTGCCTTCATGCCCTCGTCCAGGATCTGCGAGGCAAGCTGGCCGAGCAGCTGCTTCGCGTAAGTTCCTTGCGAGGGCTCTACCGCCATGTTGCCCTCGACCACGATGCGGTCGAGCAGGCTCAGGGAGCTGGTTTCGGTAGCAGCGGCGCTTGCGCCGCCAGCTTCTTTCTTTGTAGCCATGTCAATCACCGTTCCAAATTTGGGTGCTTGTGCTCAGTTCACAGGCGGGATGGATTCGCGCGCGCTCAAGCGGCGGCCGGGGCGGGCTCTGCGCCCGGTGTCGCGTCGGCCGGTGCGCCGGCTTTGGCTTCAGTCTGCAGCGTCTTGAGGTCGTCGGTGCTCTGGATAATCTTCTCGAGCAGGCTGTCGAGCTCGTCATTGCCGTCCAGCTTGGCGAGCAGATCGCGCAATTGCTGGCGAGCCTCGAGCAGCTTGTTCAGTCGGGGCACTTGCTTGACGATCGCTTCGGGATGGAAATCGTCGAACTCCTTGAAGTTCAGCTCGATCTTGAGGTTGCCCTCGCCCTTCATGGTGTCCGGGACCGAAATGTCGAGACGGGGCGAAATCTTGCCCATGATTTCGTTGAAGTTGTCGCGGTCGATTTCGACGAGCCGGCGTTCCTTCAACTTGGGCAGGGGCTCGGCAGGCTGGCCCGACAAGTCGGCAAGCAGCCCGACCACCAGGGGCAATTCCTTTTTCTCGACCGCATCACCGATTTCGACGTCGTATGTGATCTGCACGCGCGGTGGCCGATTGCGACCCACCCATTTCTGCAAGCTGTCGGACATATACACCCCTTGAAATACCGAACGAAAGCTCGCCTGTGGGAACCATGCGTTCGCGAAATGATGGAAACTGTCACCTGGCGCAGCAAATCTGAACAATCTGTTGCGTAACGGAGTTTTAGCCACATCGTTGAGCTGCGTCAATGCAGGGTTTCTACTTGTGATGGGACGTACCAACACATTCACGGAATATTCACTCGAATAGTGCAGAACACATTCATCCCTCGGCCCGGACGCACCGTCCGCGGCATGCTCTGATCATGGATTCCACACATGCAGAAGCCTTATTCAAGGAGGCCGTAGAGCTGCAGCAAAGCGGCAACCTTCCGCGGGCGCGCGCTTTGTACGAGCAAATCCTGGCGACGCACCGCCAGCACTACCACGCCCTGCACCTGCTCGGCGTGATCGTCAGCGTGCAAGGTGACCAGTTCCTTGCGCGCCGGCTGATCGAATCCTCGCTGGCCATTGCGCCGGACGACGCCGACGCGTGGGCCAACCTGGGCCAGGTCCTCTTTCACATGAATCGTTTTGCCGGGGCGCTTGACGCCTGCGACCGCTCCGTTGCGCTTCAGGCGGGCAATCCCCGGACCCATCTCACGCGAGGCAAGGCTTTGCGCGCCCTGGAGCGATTTGAAGACGCGATGGAGAGCCTGGACACGGCTTTGCGATTGCAGCCGGACCTGGCCGAAGCCCATGGCCAGCGCGGTTTCTGCCTGCACAGCCTGGGGCGCCATGACGAAGCCATTCGGGCCTACGACAGGGCGCTGCAATTGCGGCCCGACACGCCCGAGGTGCTCAATCACCGCGCCCATGCGCTGTTCACGCTGGGGCGCCCCCAGGAGGCCGTCCACGACATCGAGCGCGCGCTGCAACTGGCGCCGAATTTCGCGGAAGCCCATTTTCAGTTCGGGCTGCTGTTGCAGCACGAGAAGCGGTACGCGGACGCGCTGCAGTGTTATCGGCGCACCGTGCAGCTCAAGCCCGATCACGCGCAGGCCTTGATCCGCCTGGCGTTCGTGGTGAGCCGCCTGAAAGGTTCGACCCAAGAATCGGTCGCAGCGCTCGACCGCGCGCTGACGGTGACGCCGGACGACGCCGAGGCTCTGAGCGCGCGAGGCGGCCTCCTGACGACATTGCGCCTGCTCAACGAGGCACTTGCGGACTACGACCGCGCGCTGGAGCTCGCGCCCGGCAACGCCAAGATCCATTCCGATCGAGGCGAATGCCTTCTGCTGAAAAAGGAGCCGAAGGAGGCGGCGTTGTCGTTTCGCAAGGCGCTGGAGCTTGGCGGCGACAAGGTGGCGCTCGGCTATGTGCTGGCGTCGCTCGGTGAGGGCGACCTGCCCACGACGGCGCCCCGCGACTATGTAGTCACCTTGTTCGACTGGTATGCCGAGTCGTTCGACAACCACTTGCAGGGGCGGCTCAACTATCGGACCCCCGAGCTGATCTGCGAACAGATCGGCCGTTTGCGGCCCGGTGGCAGCCTGGACATCCTGGACCTGGGTTGCGGCACTGGCTTGTGCGGTCCCCTGCTCAAGCCCCTGGCGAAGCGGATGGTGGGCGTGGACCTGTCGCCGAAGATGCTGGACGAAGCACGCAAGCGCGGCGTTTACGACGAACTCGCCTGCAGCGATCTCGCGCAGTACGTCGCGGGCGAAGTCGGTCCTTATGACTTGGTGGTGTGCACGGACGTGTTCATTTACGTGGGCGCACTGGACGAAGTGTTCGAGTCCGTGAGCCGCATCCTGCGCCCCGAGGGCCTGTTCGCGTTCTCGCTGGAAGCGAGCCAAGAAGCCGACCTCGTGCTGCGCCCCTCGCGCAGGTACGCGCACTCATTGGCCTATATCCGCAGGCTGGCGGCGGGCAACCGCTTCGAGGTCTCGAGCATCGACAAAAGCGTCATCCGCCAGGAAGGCGGGTTGGACGTCGACGGGTTCCTGGTCCTCCTGACGCGCCAACAGGATTCGAAACCAAAGGGCCTAGTTCGGCTCAACAATTAGAAACGACCTCACGTTTCGTTACCAAGTCATTGATTTTGCCCGTTGTTTTCCGTTAACTCCGTCACGTCCTTGACTTGCACTTTGAGCACTCTGCGCATAACTTGCAGCTTGCGAGAAGACAAACTGTTTCGCCAGGGACCCAAAGACATCATGCGTTGGCTCAAACCTAACCTCAGAAGCAGCATCTACGGCTTGCTGGGCAACCCGGTTGCCCCGTCGGAGTCGATGCTCGAGAACGGGACCGAAGACATTCGGGAATCGATGCTCGCCCTGCTGGGCGAGGCTGGGCCCAAGCATTTTCCACAGATCACGCGCCGCATCCGTTACGCCAACGACGTCCAGGCACTCTGGTACCTGCGCGGCGACCTGATGGCCGCCTTGGCCGCCATCCACGGCGAGGCGTCGGCCCGCCAGCGGATCGCATCGGTCACGGAAATGTTCCAGGGCCTGCTGCCCGGCAGCCTCAATTCGCGTCCGAGCCCGCTGGTCGGCTGATCGCCGCGAAGCCCTCACCGTCTTCAGTGGCGGTGTCCCCACAACAGGAATGCGTCGCGGCCCTCCGCGGCCAAATGCACTGTCGCGCCTACCGGCAGGACGACCTTCGTCGCCACATGGCCGAACGGAAGGTTCGTGAACACCGGCGCCTTCACCTGGGCACGCAACCAGTCCACGACGGTCTGCAGCTTGAAACCTTTGTCGTGCGGCACCGGCTTGTAGTTGGTGAAATGGCCCAACAGGATCGCCTTCTGGTCCCGCAAGACGCTGGCGTACAGCAGCTGGGTCAACATGCGCTCCACGCGATAGGGATGCTCGTGAACGTCTTCGAGGAACAGGATGCCGCCTTTCACCTTCGGCATCCATGGCGTGCCGGCGAGCGAGGCGAGCACCGCCAGATTGCCGCCCCAAAGCCGCCCCTTCACCTCGACGGGTTCGGTGGCTGCTTCGGAGCGAGGCAGCTGCCAGCCGGTGCCTTCGCCCTGCCCCGTCAACAAGTCGTCGAAGCAGGCCGCCATGATCTCGTCGGGTTCGCCCTCTACCCCGAAGTCTTCGCCCAACGCGGGACCTGACCATGTCACGGAACCGGTTTCGGCGAGCACGGCACTCTGGAATGCCGTGAAATCGCTCAGGCCGACGAAGGACGTGCCTTTCTCGATGGCCTTGGCGACGGCCTTGTAGCGGATCGCGGGCAGCAGCCGCGTCAACCCGTAGCCGCCGCGTGTGATCAGCGCGATATCGGCGCCGCTGGCCGCCGCCCTGTGGATTGCCGCCAGCCGCGTATCGTCGTCGCCCGCGAATCGCATGTGGGTCGCGAAAACCGAGGGATCGAGTTCGACGTCATGGCCCAGGGCCTTCAACCGCGCGATGCCGCGCCGCACCGCTGCCTTGTCGCGCACGGCGCTCGAAGGCGAATAAACGTAGATGTGTTTTTTCACCGGTGGAAGTATCCCACCGCTGCCCGCGCGATCGGCTCGCCGTGCTCCTGCACGAAATGGCCGGCCTGCTCCACCACCATCGGCTCGGGGCAGCCGCGGATACCCGCGCGCAATGCCTGCATGACGGGCGTGCCCAGTACCGGGTCCTGCGCGCCAATGGCCATCATCGATCGCCCCGACCACGCCTGCGACCAGAACGTCCTGGCTTGCCGCGACACTTCCGCACCGTCGGCATCGGGCCGGTCCGGGACCATGGCCGGGAACGCGCGGGTCGCCGCCCGGTGGCCGCGATCGGGGAACGGGGCGCTGTACGCCGCACATTCATCCGCCGTCATTTGGGGATTGCCGCGCGCGAACAAGCGGGCGATGTCGAATTCAGGATTCTTCGCGCACATGTCGCGCCACGCCAGGAAGCCGGGGCTGAGCGGGACGTCGCCCGTGCCCAGCGCCGTGTTCATCACCAGCAGGCCGCGATAGCGCTGCTGCGCGGCCATGGGCAACGTGAGCCCGAGCAGGCCGCCCCAGTCCTGCACCACGAGCACGATGTTGTCCAGGTCCAGCCGCTCGACGAACTCCAGCAGCACTTGCCGGTGCCAGCTGAAGGTGTGTGTCGCGTCGCGCTTGGGCTTGTCGCTCTTGCCGAAACCAATCATGTCCGGCGCCACCACGCGATCACCCCCAGCGGCGAACACCGGGATCATCTTGCGATAAAGGTAGCTCCAGGCGGGATTGCCATGCAGGCACAACCAGGTGATGCGATCGTCGCCGGGCTGCGCGGGCT
>Ga0157376_10001819_pt1 | contig 14199 bp, 10 predicted proteins | sample M45metaG_FD_121801 | JGI IMG/M metagenome (GOLD analysis project Ga0157376, IMG submission 121801) | Miscanthus rhizosphere microbial communities from Kellogg Biological Station, Michigan, USA - M4-5 metaG | ecosystem: Host-associated > Plants > Roots > Rhizosphere > Soil | place: USA: Michigan... | reverse complement strand
GACCATTTCATCTTCGTGTTTTATCCCACGATAGACGTTCTTGAGGGTGAGAAGGCGATCCACATAAAGAGCGGCGAGGCCGTTGCGTTTCAGGGTGCCGAGGTCGCCGCCGGAACCTTTTACCCACATGACCTCCGCCTCTTTGTTGGTGAGGGGGTCTTTTGCGATGGCTTTACAAGAAGTGTTGCCGCCGCCGTAGTTGGTCAGTCGCAGGTCCGCGCCTAAGAGATTCGAACGGTATATGAGTAAAGCTACTTCATCCCCTTCGAGCTCAGCGGCTTTCTTTTCGTCCCACAGATAGCTTACGTGTTTGAATTTCGTGGTTGTAACAGACATATTCATTTATTTTAGTGAGTTCCCGTAGCCAACCAGCCATACCGATAAGAGGATGGCGAGGATGCCCAACAGGATCGTGGTTCTCGTTCTTGTGCTTACTCCTTTCCATTCTTTGAGGGCGAAACCCCACAGGTTGGCCACGAGGATGATGAAGGCCATGTGCAGGATCCAGCTGCTGGCGCCGTTGCCGAGGCGACTCTCTCCCATTCCATAGAAGAAGAACTGGAGGAACCAGACGGTGCCCGCGAGGGCCGCAAAGAAGTAGTTATTCAGCAGGGGAGTCTTTTTATTGACGTAGTCGCCAAAGGTTTTGTTGCGTGCGTTGAGGATCATGCACCAGATAAAGTTCGTGGTGAGGCCGCCCCAGAGGAGCACAACGTACGTGACGTTGTTCTGGTAGAGGAAGTTGGTCGTTACGCCGGGGTGCGCTTGTTTCCAAAGCATATTGGCGGTATCGGCCATGGAGTGACCCGCTTCGATCCCATAGTTGAAGCAGGCGCTGAGGATACCGGAGATGATACAGACGATCAATCCCTTTGTGAGGTTGAATTCCTTTATACTTTCCTTCTTTTTTTCTTCCGGGAGTTCGCGCTCTTTCATCACGCCCGCCCGGCCGCAGATGTAGATGCCGAGGAGGCAGAGGACGACGCCGGCCAGGACGATGCGACCCCAGTTGGTGGTCAGCAGTCCGTGGAGGGTCGTTTTCCCGGGCGTGGGGACGAAATTATAGTAGATGGAGGGGACGAGGGCGCCGAAGGCCGAGGTAAATCCGAGGAGGACCGAGTTGCCGAGGGACATTCCGAGATAGCGCATACCCAGGCCGTACATGAGTCCGCCGATGCCCCAGAGGATTCCCCAGAAGAAGGTCCAGCCGATGGTTGCCGCGGAGGCTGCGGAGATGATCGCGCCGAAGTTGGGGATCGTCAGCCAGGCGGCAATGGGTGGGATGATGAGCCAGGAGAAGAGGCCGCCGATGATCCAGTAGGATTCCCAGGACCAATCCCTTACCTTTTTATAAGGGATGTAGAAGCTACCTGATGCGAATCCGCCGATGAAGTGGAAGAAGATTCCTAATAGTATCATGTATACCAGTGATTTTCAGTATGGCTGCGAACCGTAATCGATTAATACGGTCAAATGTAGCGCGGAATGACGGGAGAACCGTCATGCACTGTCATGGCAATCGGGCGGGCGCCAAGGCAGAGGGCGCCGCCGGCCCGATATCGGCTCGGCTACAGGATCTTGACGGCCTGGCGGGCGAGGAGGCGCCATTGGCCTTTTTGTTTGGTCCAGACGAGGAGGACGGAGAGGTGGGCGTTGCCGGGTTTGCCGCCGTCGTTGGTGGTGGCGGTGAGGGTATGGCGGACCCAGGCGGTGTTGCCTACGACCTTGATGGTTTGGTTGGTGAGGTCGATGGTGACGAACTCGGAGGATTTGTTGAGGAGCGCCTCTTCGAAGGCGGCTTTATCCTGGAGGTTGCCGTTGGAGTGGCCGTAGGTGAGTTCGTCGAGGACGAGGGCGTCGAGGGTTGCCTTGTCGGGGTCGACGAGTGCCTTGCGGAGGGATTCAACGGCGGTGGCTACGGCCTGTTCGTCTTTGGATTGGGCGAAAGCAGGAACGGCAGTGACAGCGAGGAGCAGTGTGGATAAGAGCATGAGGCGCATATTTTATCGTTTTTAGTGTGTGATCTTTTGGTTTATGATATGCCGAGATCTTTTTGAATTTCTTCGAGGGTGCGGCCTTTCGTTTCGGGCATGACGCGCCAGATGAAGATCAATTGGAGGGCCATCATGACGGCGAAGAAGACGAAGGAATAGAACGCTCCGTCCTGGTTGCCTTCGACGATATAAGGGAAGATGGAGGTAATGATCGCGGCCATGACCCAGTGGGTTCCGCTGCCGAGGGAGCCGCCCTGGGAGCGGACGGAATTGGGAAAGATCTCCGAGATAAAGACCCAGATGACGGCGCCTTGCGAGAAGGCGAAAAAGGCAATGAAGCCGATAAGGTAGGGTAATAGATGGCTATTTCCGGAGAGTTGGCCGTGAAAGGCGCCGGCGGTGAGGGCGAGGAACAGGATCATGCCGAGGGAACCGATGACCATGAGGGTCTTGCGGCCGAACCTGTCGATCACGGACATGGCGAGCAGGGTGAAGAAGAGGTTGGCCACACCGATGTAGATGGGCTGACTGAAGGCCTGGCTTTTGTCAAAACCGGCCATTTCGAAGATCCGGGGTGCGTAGTAGAGGATCGCGTTGATGCCCGCCAATTGATTGAACATGGCCAGCAGCATGGCATAGAGGATCGGCTTTGCATAGCGAGATTGGAAGAGGGATTCGCGGTGTTCTTTGACGGAATCGCGGATGGCAGCGACGGCCCGGGGGAGATCCGTTTCTCCGAGGCGGGTCAGGATCGGAAGGGCGGCTGCTTCGTAGTCATTCAGGATCAGCCAGCGGGGACTTTCGGGGATTGCGAAGAGTAGGATGGCGAAGAGGATGGCAGGGACGACCATGACTCCGAGCATCCAGCGCCAGGCGTCAGTCAATTGGAGATGTACGAACAGATAGTTGGTGAGATAGGCGACCATGATACCGGCGACGATATTGACCTGGAAGGATCCGGCAAGGCGACCCCTGAGGCGGGCGGGCGAGATCTCGGAGATATACATGGGTGCGATGACCGAGGAGGCGCCGACGGCGAGGCCGCCCAGCATGCGAAAGGCGATGAAACCGCTCCATACGGTGACGAATGCGCAGCCGAGGGCTGCGACGATAAAGAATATCGAGATGACCTGTAACGTCTTTTTACGGCCGTAGAGGCGGGCGGGAGTTCCGGCGAAGATGGCGCCAAGGATGGTGCCAAATATGCTGGAGGCTACGGTGATGCCTTGGGTCAATTTATTAAGTTGCCAGAGTTGTTCGAGGGTTTGTTCCGCACCGGAGATGACTACGGTTTCGAAGCCGAACAGGAAACCACCGAGTGCAGCGATGAGAGCGATTCGAACGGGATAAGAAAGCATGGCAGACAATTTATTGATTCACCGAAAATAACGCTAATTTTATTACCATTTCAATGAAGTACGAAGCCATCACTATAAAAGACATTGCCAAAGCCCTTGGACTCTCCACCTCGACTGTATCCCGGGCGTTGCGCGGCAGCTATGAGATCAGCGCGGAGACCCGGAAGCTGGTGCTCGAGTATGCCGACAAGCTCAATTACCGGCCTAACCCGATAGCCCTCAGTCTAAAGGAGAAGCGTAGCCGGTCGATCGGGATCGTCGTTTGCGAGATCGCCAACAACTTTTTTTCGCAGGTGATCAACGGTATCGAGTCGGTCGCCTATAAAAAAGGTTATTATGTGATCATCAGTCAGAGTCATGAGTCGTTCGAGCGGGAGGTGGCCAACACGCAATACCTGGCTTCGCGGAGCGTGGATGGGCTGCTGATCTCCCTGTCGACGGAAACGACGGATCTCTCCCATCTGAACAAACTGCACGACAAGGGGCTGCCCATTGTGTTCTTCGACCGGATCACCGAGGAGATGCCGACGCATAAAGTGATCGCCAACAATTTCAACGGCGCCTATCAGGCCACCGAGCATCTTATCCAAAACGGGTTCAAGCGCATCGCGCATCTCACGATATCCCCGCATCTGTCGATCACCAAGGAGCGGCTCGCGGGGTATAAGGCGGCACTGGCCGACTTCCATATTCCTTTTGACGAGGCCCTGATCAAGTATTGCAAGTACGGCGGCCTGATCGACGGGGAGGTGGGTGAGGCGGTGGACGAGTTGCTGGCCCTGAAAAAGCGGCCGGACGCGATCGTTGCGGCCAGCGACAAACTTTCTACGGGCGCCCTTGCGGCGCTGGCCAAGCGCAAGGTGCGGGTCCCGGAGGAAATGGCGATCGTGGGGTTCACCAATTCGCAGCTGACCGATATTTTCCATCCGGCGCTGACCAGTGTCCGGCAGCCGGCTTTCGAAATGGGTGTGGTCGCGATGGAGATGCTGATCGATATCATCGAGAGCAAGCATCCGATCACGAAGTTCGAGACGAAGGTGTTGAACACCGAGCTGACAGTACGGTCGTCGAGCCATAAGCCGGGATAAGCGCGGCCGACATCGCCGATGTCTTAGGGGGGTTTACGGTCAGTCCAGATCTACCGGGGTCATCTTTGGCACGAGGAAATGCATGATCAGCCAGGCGAGCAGGTATGCGCCGCCGCAAACTCCAAACATGATATAGTAAGCCGTTTCGATCTTATGGATGCTGCGATAGTACACGAACATATTTTTCTGTACGGCAGCAGAAAGCAGGATGCCGCCGACGGCCCCGGCCATCCCGCCGATCCCCGTGACGGTTGCGGTTGCGCGTTTGGGGAACATATCCGATACGGTGGTGAAGATGTTGGCGCTCCAGGCCTGGTGCGCGGAGGCCGCGATGCCGATGACCACGACGGCCAACCACATGTTGATACTGCCGGCGGCCTGTGCAAGGACGATGGGCAATACCAGGAGGGCGTAGATGAACATGGATGTTTTTCTGGCCTTGAAATTCGGCCAGCCTTTGTTGATAAAGTTCATGGGCAGCCAGCCGCCCCAGATGCTGCCGATGGTCGACATGCTATAGACGAGGGCTACGGGAAGGGAGACCGCGGTGCCTTTCAGTCCGTACTGGCTTTCGAGAAAATCCGGAAGCCAGAACAGGTAGAACCACCAGATGGGATCGGTGAGCAGTTTTCCGATGGAGAAGGCCCAGGTCTGCCGGTAACCCAGCAGTTTTACCCAGGAAACGGGCGGCAACTCCCTGACCTTTTCTTTTGGCGTCGTTTCCGGGTCGCTGTTGATGTATTCGAGTTCGCCTGCGGTCATTTTTTTATGCCGGGTAGGGATCTCGTACATGCGGAACCAGAAGATCAGCCAGATGAAGCCCAGGGAGCCGGTGATGACAAAGGCCCATTGCCAGCCCCAGTGGGCGGCAATATAGGGAACGGTGAGCGGCGCGATGATCGCGCCCACATTGGCGCCGGAGTTGAAGATGCCGGTGGCGAGGGCGCGTTCTTTTCTGGGGAACCATTCCGCTACGGTCTTGATGGCGGCGGGAAAGTTGCCGGCTTCGCTGACGCCGAGGATGCTCCGGGCGACCCCAAAGCCGAAGACGGTCTTTGTGAGGGCGTGGCCTACCGCGGCGAGGCTCCAGATGCCGGTGGCAAGGGCGTAGCCGATCTTTGTTCCTAATTTATCGATGAGCCGGCCGGCGCCGAAAAGGCCGATGGCATAGGAAACCTTGAATGCGATCTCTACATTGGCATAGTCGCCGTCGTTCCAGTGTAATTGGTCGGTGAGGGTGGATTTCAGCAGGCTTATGACTGCGCGATCGAGGTAGTTGATCGTTGTAGCGAAGAACAACAACGAACAGATGGTCCAGCGGTACCGGCCTATGGAAGCATTAGACATGGCGAGGCAATTAGAGTCATTATGGGCTTCAATATAGTCATTTATCGGATATCGGGGATATTGACCAGATCCATATCCGTATAGGTATAGTTCTCCCCGGCCATGCCCCAGATGAAGGCATAGTTGCTCGTTCCGCAGCCGGAATGGATAGACCAGGGGGGTGATACGATACCCTGGCAATCCGCAACGACGAGGTGGCGGGTCTCCTGGGGTTGGCCCATGAAATGGAAGACGCGCTGGCCCTCTGGGACGTCGAAATAAAAATAAGCTTCCATCCTACGGGTATGGGTATGTGCGGGCATGGTATTCCAGACGCTGCCGGTCTTCAGGATAGTGAGGCCCATGACGAGCTGGCAGCTGCGGATGCCTTCCGCGTGGATGTATTTATAGATAGTGCGGGCATTGGATGTTTCGGCGGATCCCGTGGTCACGGGGAGGGCCTTTTCCTTTGGCAGGAACTGAACGGGATGGGCGGCGTGAGCGGGAGCGGAGAGCAGGAAGAAGAGGGCAGGTTCGTCGGCGTGTTCGCTTTCGAAGACGATCTTTTTCACTCCTTTGCCGGCATAGAGGCAGTCGAGCTTGTTCAGGTCATAAGGTGTATCGTCGGCGTGGACCCTACCCTTTCCGCCGACGTTGATGATGCCGAGTTCCCGGCGTTGGAGGAAGAAGTCGGCGCGGAGTTCGGGATGGGTTTCGAGGGTCAGCTTTTGTTTCACGGGGCAAGCGCCGCCGAGGATCACCCGGTCATAATGGGTGTAGACCAGCCGGATGGAGTCGGGTTGCATGAGGCGTTCCGTGAGGAAAGCTTCACGCAATTCGTCCGTCGTCATGCCGCGGACCTCCCTGGGGCTGTGTTCGAATCGTGTTTCCATATCTTAAGCGTGATTGAGGTTTATTGGTTTATCGGCCCATCCAGCCGCCGTCGACGGTGAGGATGGTGCCATGTACATAATCAGCCGCCGAGGAGGCCAGGAAGACGGTGGGACCGCGGAAGTCGTTGGGGTCGCCCCAGCGGCCGGCCGGGATGCGATCGAGGATGGACTTGCTGCGAACCGGATCGTTGCGAAGGGCTTCGGTATTGTCGGTAGCGATATAGCCGGGAGCAATCCCGTTGACGTTGACGCCTTGCGAAGCCCATTCATTGGCCAGTGCCTTTACGAGGCTGGCGAGGGCGCCCTTACTGGCGGCATAACCGGGAACGGTGATGCCACCCTGAAAACTCAGGAGGCTGCAGGTGAAGATGACCTTACCGCTTCGCCGGGCGATCATTTCCCTGCCGAATTCACGGGCAAGGATGAAGGCGGCGTCGAGATTGATGGAGAGCACCTTGTCCCAGTATTCGTCGGGGTGTTCGGCGGCGGGTTTGCGAAGGATCATGCCGGCGTTGTTGACCAGGACATCTACCCGTGGATGCGCTGCTTTTACATTTTTAATGAGTTCGTGCAGAGAGGCGCGGTCGGTGAGGTCGGCCTGAAAGGCGGAGAAGTTGCGACCCAGGGCGTTGACCTCTTTTTCGATGGGGCTATCCCGGAGCGGAAGGCTGGCGGAGACACCGATGATATCGGCTCCCGCTTCGGCAAGCCCAAGGGCCATCGCCTTGCCGATTCCTTTGTTTGCCCCGGTGACAAACGCGATCTTGCCCTTCAAACTAAACAGTTCAGACATAATGATTATTAGGACTATATTTGACAAGTGTACACCGTAATTATTTAAGGAAAGGGTTGATCTTCAACTTTTTTTACGAAAACGTTTGCGCGAAGGATGCGCAAAGGACACCTACTACATGAAGTTTGAAGCCATTACCATAAAGGATATTGCCAGGGCGTTAGGCCTGTCGGTATCTACCGTTTCAAAGGCGCTACGGGGCAGCCATGAGATCAGCGAGGAGACCAAGAAGCATGTTATGGCGTATGCGGCGGAGCATAATTATAAGCCCAACCCCATTGCCCAGAGTCTGAAGCGGGGAAAGAGCAAGTCTATCGGGGTGATCGTTTGTAATATCGACAATAACTTCTTTTCGGCGGTGATCAACGGGATCGAGTCGGTCGCCCGGCAGAAGGATTATAATGTTATCATCACCCAGAGCCAGGAGTCTTATGAGCGGGAAGCCGCCAATGCGGAGCATCTTTCCTCCCGTTCGGTAGATGGGTTGATCATCTCCCTTTCTTCGGAGACCAAACGGGTGGATCATCTTATCAAATTGCACGATAAGGGTTTACCAATGGTCTTTTTTGACCGGATCACGGATGAGATAGCCACACATAAAGTGATCGCCGATAATTTCAAGGGCGCATACGAGGCCACCCGGCATCTTTTGGAGCAGGGGTTCAGACGGATAGCGCATATCACGAGCAGCAGCAGCCTGTCCATTACGCTGGAAAGGCTGGAAGGCTATAAGAAGGCGCTGGCCGATGCGGGGTTGAAGGCCGATGAGCGGTATATCAAACTTTGTCCCCATGGGGGCATGATCCCCGACGAGACGCGACAGGCTCTGACGGAGCTGCTGGAGATGAAGAACCGCCCCGATGCGATCTTTACCGCCAGCGACCGTCTCAGTACGACCACCCTGAGCCTCTTACGCAAGATGAAGATCGAGGTGCCGCAGGAGATGGGGCTGGTTGGATTTACCAATTCCATTTCCGCCGACATTTTCCATCCTTCCCTGACGTCGGTGGTGCAACCGGCGATAGATATGGGTCAGGCCGCAACCGATCTGTTGATCCAGCTCATTGAGGCTAAGCGTCCAGTAACGGAATTCCAAAAGCTGGTGCTGGATACCCAGTTACAGATAAGGGAATCGAGTATCCATAAGTAACTTTTTGCTATCTTTGCCCTGTTGGCCTATGTTGAAACGCCTGATCTATATATTTGCGTTGTGCTGTTTCGTGAACAGTTCGTTCGGGTGCGTACCGGGCGCGTGTTGTTCCGATATGACGCTGTTGGATATGTTGATCGGTCAGTTCCAGGGCGACGACGAAGGCAGTGATGACGCCATGAACAAGGATCTCTGCGGACATCATTACACCATTACCCGAAGTGCAGAGACCGCAAGGAAGTTATCCCGATTCTGGAACGGCGTTGTCAAGATCTTTAGCCCTGTACAGCATGTCTATGGCAACTTCCTGATCCGCAAGCCTATTCTTCCCTCCTACTATAATTTCCTCTTTCGACTGAGTCCATTCTGAGCGGGTTTTCACTGTATCTGATTATTTCTCTTTGTTAACAGCGAAAACTTTACTGGCTTTATGCTCAAATCTTTATGCACCAACGGCGGTTTGGTGATCGTACTATTTTCCATTTATTTGACCGGTTGTAAATCCTATGCACAGCCGGATGCGGGGAGTGCGGATACGCTGCGGCTTCCCGTTCTTACGCTCGAGCAGCGGGACACTCTTATCCAAACGCCTTACGTGGCCGATATCCAGGCCGTAAAAAATGTGGAGATCCGCGCGCGGGTCAAGGGGTTTCTCGAGACCATCTTTGTCGATGAAGGGAAGCCTGTGAAAAAGGGGCAGCCGCTCTTTAAGATCAATGATGAGGAGTACAAGGTGAATTTATCGAAGGCGCGGGCAGCATTATCTAATTCTATCGCTGCGGCGAAGTCGTCCGAGGTCGAAGCCGGGCGGGTGAAGCTGCTGGTGGACAAGCACGTCATTGCCGCATCGGAACTGGAACTGGCGCAGGCTAAGGTGGCGGCGGACAAGGCTCAGATCGAAGAGGCGCGGGCGGCGGTGCAGAGTGCGGAAAATCATGTGTCCTATACCCTGATCCGGGCACCGTATGATGGATTGGTGGATCGCATCCCGTTAAAAGCCGGGAGTCTGATCGATGAGGGAACGCTGCTGACGAGTCTCTCCGATATCAGCTCGATGGTCGCCTATTTTTCCATACCCGAGAATGAGTACCTGCGGTTGGAAAAAAGTGGGGAGCGGGGTAATAGCGAGGTACACCTGGTACTGGCGGATGGGAGCAACTATGGCTATCCGGGGAAGATCGAGACCGTGGAGGGCGAGATCGAGCAGAATACCGGGTCGATCGATTTCCGGGCGCGTTTCCCCAATCCGAAGCAATTATTGCGACATGGGGCAACGGGGAAGTTGTTCATATCACGGCGGGTGGATGATGTCATCGTCGTGCCGCAGCGAAGTGTCTTCGATATCCAGGACAAGAGCTACGTCTATGTGGTCGGCAAGAACAATGTGCTGGAGATGCGGGGCATCGAACCCATGACCCGCCTGACCGGCTGCTATCTCGTCCGCGAAGGGCTTCGCCCGAATGAGCGGATATTATACGAGGGTGCGCAGAATGTGCGTGCAGGAATGACTATTCAACCCAGAGCCGTGAAAAATTAATCTGACTACCCATGTTACAACTATTTATCAGGCGCCCGGTGTTGTCGCTTGTGATCTCGTTAATAATACTCTTGCTGGGGGTTTTGTCGCTGGTCACGCTTCCGGTCACGCAATTCCCGGATATCGTCCCGCCGTCGGTGACCGTGACGGCCAATTATACCGGCGCCAATGCCGAAGTCTGTACCAAGGCCGTGGCTACGCCGCTGGAGCGGGCCATCAATGGAGTTCCGGGGATGACCTATATGTCTTCGGTTTGCAGCAATGATGGGCTAACGGTGATAACCATCAATTTCAATGTCGGAGTAGATCCCGATCAGGCCGCGGTGAGCGTTCAGAACCGGGTAGCGACCATTCTCGATGAGTTGCCGGAGGAAGTGATCCGGGCGGGGGTTACGACGGAGAAGGAGGTGAACAGCATGCTGATGTATCTGAATATTCTGAGCGAAGACAGCACGCTGGACGAGAAATTCATTTACAATTTTACGGATATCAATATCCTGCAGGAACTGAAGCGGATCAACGGGGTCGGCCGGGCCGAGATCATGGGCGCCAAGGACTATTCGATGCGGGTGTGGCTGAAGCCGGACAGAATGCTTGCCTACCGGGTGTCGACGGAGGAAGTGATCAAGGCGATCCGGGATCAGAATGTCGAAGCCGCGCCGGGCAAGACCGGGCAGAGTTCGGACCGGGCCCCGCAGCCGCTGCAATATGTGCTGAGATATCCGGGGAAGTTCTTCGAGCCAACGCAATATGAGAATATCGTCATCCGGGCCGACAGCAGCGGGTCGATCCTGAAGCTGAAAGAGATCGCGGATGTCGAGTTCGGAGCGCTGACTTACAGCATGGTGTCCAAGACGGATGGGCAGCCTTCGGCATCCATACTAATCAAACAGCGGCCGGGCAGTAATGCGCGGGAAGTGATCACCGATATCAAGAAGAAGATGGCCGAATTGAAGGGAAGCTCTTTTCCGCCGGGGATGACCTATAACATCAACTACGATGTGTCCCGATTCCTTGACGCTTCGATCCACGAGGTCTTGCGGACGCTGGTGGAGGCTTTTGTGCTTGTGTTCATCGTCGTATATATTTTCTTACAGGATTTCCGGTCCACGCTGATCCCCGCGTTAGCTGTTCCCGTGGCGCTGGTGGGAACGTTCTTTTTTATGCAGCTGCTGGGGTTTTCGATCAACCTGCTGACCTTGTTCGCGCTGGTACTCGCGATCGGCATCGTGGTAGACAATGCGATCGTGGTGGTGGAGGCCGTGCATTTCAAGATGACGACCGAGCATTTAGGGGCAATGGAAGCGACGATCTCTGCGATGAAGGGTATCGCCGGCGCCCTGGTGGCCATTACGCTGGTGATGTCCGCCGTGTTCCTGCCGGTGGCGTTCATGACCGGACCGGTGGGCGTTTTTTACCGGCAGTTCTCGCTTACACTGGCCATCTCGATCGTCATTTCGGGGATCAACGCACTAACGCTGACACCCGCGCTGTGCGCGATCCTGTTGCGGCATTCTCCGCCGGGGCGGCTGTTTCGCGGATTCAACCGGGGCTATGAGCGGCTGTCGACGGGCTATGGAAATGTGTTGTGGCGGATCGCCGGCCGGAAGTGGGTGACGCTGGCGATGCTTGCATTCTTCGTCGTAGCCACCTGGGGTTTTTCAGTTATCCTGCCCAGTGGGTTCATTCCTACGGAGGACCAGGGAATGATCTATGTGAATGTGACCACGCCGCCCGGAGCGACTGTCGAACGGACGGAGAAGGTGTTGAGCGAGGTGCAGCGGGTGGCGGCCTCCATGGGTGATGTGGAGTCGGTGTCGACGCTTGCCGGATATAGTCTTGTCAACGAGGTGGCAGGCGCCAGCTACGGGATGGGGATGGTGAATCTCAAGCCGTGGGGAGAGCGAAAAAGCTCTATGGAAGCCGTGGTACGGGAGCTCGAGAAAAAGACGAGGGATATCGCCGATGCCGTGATCCAGTATTTTCCGCCGCCGACGATCCCCGGTTTTGGCAATGCCAGCGGGTTCGAGATCCGGTTGCTTGATCGCAGCGGTAGTGACGATCTGCAGAAGACCGCTACCGTAACCAATGAGTTCATCGAGGCCTTGAACCGGACGCCGGAGATCACGGGAGCGTTCAGCACGTTCGATGCCAGCTTTCCACAATACCTTATCAGTGTGGATGCGGCAGTAGCCGCGCAAAAGGGCATCACCACCGACGAGACGATGTCTTCGTTGCAGACCCTGATGGGTAGCTATTATGCTTCGAATTTTATCCGGTTCGGCCAGATGTACAAGGTGATGGTCCAGGCTTCGCCCGAATACCGGACCAAGCCGGAGGATCTCCTGAAGCTGCATGTGAAGAACAACAAGGGGGAGATGGTGCCGCTGTCGACCTTTATCCGGATGCAGAAGATCCATGGGCCCGAGCAACTCACCCGATACAATATGTATACGTCGTCGATGATCACGGGCGATGCTGCGCCTGGGTATACGAGTGGACAGGCGATCGAAGCTATTGCGCGAACGGGCAAGGCCAAATTGCCGCGAGGTTACAGTTTCGACTGGAGCGGAATGACGCGGGAGCAGGTGTTGTCGGGGAACCAGGTCGTTTTTATTTTCCTTATCTGTCTGGTGTTTGTGTATTTGTTGCTGGCTGCGCAGTATGAGAGTTTCCTGTTACCGTTGGCGGTGATCTTGTCGCTGCCCACGGGGGTGCTGGGCTCGTTCGTCCTTTTGAAGGTGGCGGGTTTGGAGAACAATATCTATGCGCAGGTGGCGCTGGTGATGCTGATCGGGTTGCTGGGGAAGAATGCGATCCTGATCGTGGAGTTTGCGATCCAGCAGCAGAAGTTGGGAAAGACCGCGCTTGCCGCGGCGATCGAGGGGGCAAGGGAGCGGCTAAGACCGATCCTGATGACCTCGCTGGCGTTTGTCGCGGGACTGCTGCCGCTTTGTTTTGCGGATGGCGCCGGGGCGCTGGGCAACCGAAGTATCGGAACGGCGGCTGCGGGTGGGATGTTGTTCGGGACCGTGTTTGGCATCGTGATCGTGCCGGGGTTGTATGTGTTGTTTGCCGAGGTGAAACGCCGCGGGGCACGGAAGGTACCGGCGGTTGCCATGGTGGCGATGGTCCTGTTGGTAATGGCGGGGGTAGGATGTAAGACGCCGGCCACATTGAGTCAGCCTTCGCAGCCTGCGTTGCCCGGAAGTTTTGGTGACGGAGTCGATACCGCATCGATCGCGGAGGTGCCGATGAAGGAGTTCTTCCCGGATGTGTACTTACAGCGACTGATCGATACCGCTTTACGGGACAACCCGGACGTGCATATCGCGCTGTCGAGGATCGAGATCGCGGCGACGAATATGCGGGCGAACCGAGCGGCGTTGTTGCCGTCGGTGGCCGCCGTGGTGTCGGCCTCGGCGGATAAGTACGGCGATTATACGATGAATGGGGTCGGCAATCACGATACGAACCTATCACCCGATGTCAAGGGAGATAGCAAGATCCCCGACCCTACTACCGATTATTTCGTGGGGTTGCGGACTAATTGGGAGATCGATCTGTGGGGGAAGTTGCGGGGCCGGAAGAAGGCTGCTGCCGCACGCTGGCTCGCGAGCCGGGAAGGATCGAGGCTTGTGACGACGTCGCTGGTGGCGGAGATCGCGGTGTTGTATTATCAACTGCTCGCGCTGGACAATGAGCAACGGGTGCTGGACAAGAATATCCAGTTGCAGCAGAATGCGCTGGAGGTGGTGAAGGTGCAGAAGGAAGCCGGCAGGGCGACGGAGCTGGCGGTCCAGCAGTTCCAGGCGCAGTTGTATCATACGCAGAGTCTGCGGTATTCCACGGCGCAGCAGATCGTCGAGACGGAGAACCGGCTGAATTTCCTGAGGGGCAGGATGGGTGGCGCGGTGCAGCGGGACAGTTCGTTGCTGACCTTGCAAACGCCGGCGCGGGTGTCGGCGGGGCTGCCTTCGCAGTTGTTGCTGAACCGGCCGGATATCCGGGCGGCGGAGTTGGAGTTGCAGGCGGCGCATGCGGATGTTGCCGCGGCAAG
>Ga0157376_10001812_pt1 | contig 14217 bp, 10 predicted proteins | sample M45metaG_FD_121801 | JGI IMG/M metagenome (GOLD analysis project Ga0157376, IMG submission 121801) | Miscanthus rhizosphere microbial communities from Kellogg Biological Station, Michigan, USA - M4-5 metaG | ecosystem: Host-associated > Plants > Roots > Rhizosphere > Soil | place: USA: Michigan... | reverse complement strand
GTCTTGGTCAGCAGGGGTCCGGAAATCGCGCCGAGCGTTCCGCCGAGCGCAATGATCCCGAACAGCCGATAGGCCTGGCTCGCGCTGAAGACGTCGGCGACGAAGCTCCAGAACACCGCTACGACGAACAGGTTGAAAACGCTCATCCAGACAAAGAACACCGCACCGAGGATTTCCGGCGTCAGCGTGCCTTGTGCCTGGAATGCCGGTATGTACGCCAGCAGGTTCGCAATGAAGAACACGTACACCAGCGGCACGAAGCGCTTGCGTGGGAAGTGCGCGACCAGCCAGCCGTAAACCGGCGTCAGCACCAGCGTGACGATGAAGGTCGCGGAGTAGAACGGCAACAAGGCCTGGACACCGACCGCCGCAGACAGTTGCTCGCGCACCGGGCGCAGGACGTAATACGCGGCGAGCACCAGGAAGAAGTAGAAAAACGCCAGGATCACGGCGGGCCACTCGTGGCGCTCCACGCCGGTAAGCGCCGCTGCAAATCCGCGCCGTTCGGTGCGATCGACTGCCGCCATGAGGAATACGTGATCCGGAATTGCGGCGAAGGGTAGCATGCGGGCGGTGCTATCCTTACATCGCATGGCAGCCCTCGCATCGATCCACATTTACCCGCTGAAGTCTTGCGCGCCGCTCTCGCTGGACGCGGCCGACGTGCAGACGCGTGGCCTCGCGCGCGACCGGCGCTGGATGGTCGTCGATATGGGCGGGAAGTTCGTGACCGGACGGCAGCAGCCGCGCCTGACCCTGATCCGTGCGCGGCCGGATGGCGACGCGCTGCAACTGTCCGCACCCGACATGCCGGACCTGCGCGTCGCCGCGCCGGGGCCGAACGGCGCACGGATCGACACTGCAGTGTGGGGCGCCGCTGTGCGTCCGCTGCTTGCCGATGCGGCGGCTCACGACTGGATCAGCACGCATCTGGGCATGCCGTTGCGCCTGGTGCACATGGACGCGGCCTGCGTGCGGCCGATGAAAGCGAAGTACGACGGCCAGTACGGCAACGACGACGACGAGGTCAGTTTCGCCGACGGCTTTCCGCTCCTGCTGATCTCGCAGGCCGCCCTCGATGCACTCAATCTGCGGCTCGCGGCACCGATCCCGATCCTGCGCTTCCGCCCGAACCTCGTCGTGGCCGGCACGGAACCGCATGCCGAAGACGGCTGGAAGCGCATCCGTGTCGGCAGCGTCGAGTTCGACGTGCTCAAGCCATGCGTGCGCTGCGTGTTCACGACGGTCGAATTCGAGCGCGGCGCATTCGATCCATCCGGCGAGCCGTTGCGCACCTTGCTGAAATACCGGCGCGGCGACGAGGGCGTGACGTTCGGCCAGAACCTGATTCCACGCGGCCGCGGCATCGTGCGCCGCGGCGACCCGGTTGAAGTGCTCGCGTAGCAGCGGAACTCCTGGACGGCGAAGCCGTCTTTATCTGCGTGGGCCGGCGTGACTTCCGGCCGTGCGTTCGTTCACAAAACCTTTGCTATTCTTCCGCGCCTCCCTTGCTGGAGAACATCATGGTGCGACGCATCCTTGCCGGCCTGTGCCTGGGCATCGTCGCCTGGGCGGCGACGGGCGCGGCGGACACGCTGACGATCCCGCCGATCGCGTTCAAGCAACGCACGCTCGCCAACGGCCTGCAAGTTATCGGCATCGAGGACCACACCAGTCCGACCGTCGCGGTGCAGGTCTGGTATCACGTCGGCTCGAAGGACGACCCGGCCGGACGCAGCGGCTTCGCGCACCTGTTCGAGCACTTGATGTTCAAGGCGACGAAGCACCTCAAGGCCGAACAGTTCGATCGCCTGACCGAGGACGTCGGCGGCCACAACAATGCATCGACCAACGACGACTTCACGAATTACTTCGAGGCGATTCCGTCGAACCACCTGCAGCGATTGCTCTGGGCCGAGGCCGAGCGCATGGCATACCTCACGGTCGATGCCGACAGCTTCAAATCCGAACGCGCGGTGGTCGAGGAAGAACTGCGCCAGCGCGTGCTCGCCTCTCCGTACGGTCGCCTTTTCAATGCGGTCCCGAAGGACTCCTATCAGGTGCATCCGTACAAGCGGCCGGGCATCGGCAGCATCGAGGAACTCGAAGCCGCGTCGCTCGACAACGTCATCGCGTTTCACCAGACCTGGTACCGTCCGGACTACGCGACGCTGATCGTCGCCGGCGATTTCGATCCGGCTGAACTCGACAAGTGGGTCGACGCGTATTTCGCTCCGTTGCCGAAACCCGCGTCCGCGATTCCGCGCGTGACCGCCGTCGAACCGAAGTGGACCAAGGATCGCCGCTACAGCGAGCACGGTCCGAACGTGCCTCTGCCCGCCGTCGTGCTGACTTGGCTGGGCCCGCCCGCGCGCAGTCCCGATGACGCCGCGCTGGCGATCGCATCCGCGCTGCTGAGCAATGGCGACTCTTCGCGCCTGCACCAGGCGCTGGTCTACCGCCAGCAGATCGCGCAGCGCGTGAATTTCGATGCGAGTGCGCAGGCGGACAATGGACTCATCACCGCGTTCGCGATTCTTGCCAGCGGCCACAAGCCGGCGGAGGCCGAACAGGCGATGCTTGCCGAAATCAGGAAGCTCGCGGCTGGACCGATCGCGCCGGCCGAACTGGAGAAGGTCAAGACCAAACTGCTGACACAGGCCCTCACGCAGCTGCAGACGGCCGAAGGCAAGGCGTTCGCGATCGGCGATGGCGTACTACTCAAGGGTGACGCGAGCGCCGCCAACAGCGATCTGGCGGCCTTGCAGACGGTCACCGCCGAAGATGTGCAGCGCGTACTGAAGCAATACGTGCTCGATGCGCATCGCGTCACGATCGACTACACGCAGCAGGCGGAAAAGCCCGCTGCGACAATACCGGCGAAAGGAGCGGCAAAATGATCAGTCAGCCAAACCGGTTTGCGATCGTGGCACTGTGCGCCATGCTGGCTTCGGCCGCAGCGGGCACGGCGCACGGCGCCGACGCTGCACCAACGGCAGATGTCATGCCCGCTCCCGGTCCGGCACGCAAGGTCAGCATTCCAGTCGCACGCGAAAAGACTCTGTCGAATGGCCTGCGCGTCGTCGTTGCCAGCCGTAACGTCACGCCGCTGGTCAGCATCGCGCTGTACGTGCGTTCGGGGGCAGAGATCGATCCACCGAACCTGGCTGGGTTGACCGACCTGACCGCGAGTTTGCTCGACCAGGGCACGGCGACACGCAGCGCGCCGCAGATCGCCGAGGCAGCCGATGCGCTCGGCGGATCATTCGGCACCGGCGCAGGCTTCGACCAGTCGCAGGTATCGATCAGCGTCACGACGCCAAAGATCGGCGAGGCGCTGGACCTGCTCGCCGACGTTGCACGCAACCCGGCCTTCGCGCCCGAAGAAATCGAACGCGAACGCAGGCAGATGCTCGACGACTTGCGCGTAGCACTGAGCCAGCCGGGCAGCATCTCGCGGTTCGTGGCGGCGCGTGCCGTGTATGGCGATGGCGCCTACGGGCACTCGGCCGGCGGAACGCCAGCGTCATTGCCGCGCATCCAGCGCGACGACATCGTCAAGCTGCATGACACGTTCTATCGCCCGGACAATGCCACGCTCGTGTTCGCCGGCGACATCGATCTCGAGCGGGCCGTGCAACTGGCCGAGCGCAGCTTTGGCGATTGGAAGGCACCGGCGACAACGTTGCCGCCCGCGCCCGCCGGCCAGGGCACGCGCAAGCTCGCGCCGACGATCGCCATCGACCTTCCCGGCGCCGGTCAGGCCGCAGTCACCGCTGTCCATGGCGGCATCGCGCGCAACTCGGCGGAGTTCTACCCGGGCATCGTTGCCGACGCCGTGCTCGGCGGATCGTATTCGGCGCGATTGAACGAGGAAATCCGCATCAAGCGCGGCCTGAGCTACGGCGCGCACAGTTCACTGGACACACGCCGCCAGGCCGGCTCGTTCGGCGGCAGTGCACAGACGAAGAATCCGTCGGCGGTCGAAGTCGCCGGTCTGCTGCTCGGCGAATTCGAGCGGCTGTCCTCCGCGCCGCCGGATGCAGAGGAGTTGGCGGCGCGCAAGGGCTCGCTGAGCGGCAACTTCGGATTCTCGCTGGAAACCACGCGCGGTCTGCTCGGGCAGGTCGCGAGTCTGGCCGTGGACGGATTGCCGCTGGACGAATTGGCTCACTATCTGGACAAGGTGCAGGCGGTGACCGCCGACCAGGTGCGCGCGTTCGCGCAAGCGCATCTGGGCCGCGATGGCATGAGCGTGATCGTTGCCGGAGACGCGCAGCAGTTCGCCGACGCGCTCAACAAGGCTTATCCGGACAGCGAGCGCTACTCGGTTGCCGGACTGGATCTCGACAGTCCCACGCTGAAACCCGCGCCGAAATAGCGCGGCCGTGGCACGCTGCCGATGCAGTCGAGCATCTGCTCTAGCGGCAGCGTTTAGCCTGCTGGAAGTGTTTCCAAAAAGCCCTCCATGACCTACGACTATGTGATCGTCGGCGCCGGCTCGGCCGGGTGCGTGCTGGCGAACCGGCTGAGCGCGAATCCGAACAGGCGCGTGCTGCTGCTCGAAGCCGGACCGCGTGACTGGCATCCGTTCATCCACATGCCGGCAGGCCTGGCCAAGCTGGTCGGCAAGAAAGGTATCAATTGGGATTATTACACCGAGGCCGAAGGCAACCTCGACAACCGCCAGCTCTGGTGGCCGCGCGGCCGCGTGCTCGGCGGCTCGAGTTCGATCAATGCGATGTGCTACATCCGCGGCGTCGGCGACGACTACGACCAGTGGGCGCAAGCCGCTGGCAATGAACGCTGGAACTGGCAGAACGTGCTGCCGTACTTCAAGCGCGCCGAAGGCAACACACGCGGCGCCGACGAGTTGCACGGCAACGCCGGGCCGCTCGGCGTTCAGGACCTGAGTTATCACAATCCGTTGTCACAGGCATTCGTCGATGCCGCGATCGCCAGCGGCCACCTGGCCAACCGCGACTTCAACGGTGCGCAACAGGAAGGATTCGGCCTGTACCAGGTCACGCAGCGCAACGGCGCGCGCTGTTCGACCGCGGCCGGTTACCTGCGCCCGGCGCGCGGCCGCGCGAACCTGCATTTGCGCACGGGTGCGGTGGTCCAGCGCGTGCTGATGAGCGGCGAACGCGCGACCGGCGTCGACTATCGCCATCACGGCCGCCTGACCCGCGCCGAGGCGCGCGAAGTGATCCTGTGCGGCGGCGCGATCAACTCGCCGCAGCTGCTGCTGTTGTCCGGCATCGGTCCGGCCGATGACCTGCGTGCGCTCGGCATCCGCGTCGCACAGGATCTGCCCGGCGTCGGCGCGAACCTGCAGGATCATCTGGACATCTGCACGCTGCAGCACTGCATGCAGCCGGTTACCTACGATCGCCTCAGCGATACGCTTGTCGCGCTGAAGTACCTGCTGCAACGCCAGGGGCCGGGTACCTCCAACATCGCCGAAGGCGGCGGTTTCGTCCGCAGCCGCCATGCCACCGACGAACGTTGCGACCTGCAGTTCCATTTCATCCCGGCCCTGCTCGACGACCACGGCCGCAATCGCCTGCCCGGCTACGGCTACACGATGCACGCGTGCATGCTGCGTCCCAAGAGCCGCGGTTCGATCCGCTTGAAATCACCCGACCCGAATGCCAAACCGGCGATCCAAGCCAATTACCTCAGCGATCCCGACGGCTACGATCTGCGCATGCTGATCGAAGGCGTGAAGCTGTCTCGCCAGATCTTCGCCGCCGCGCCGTTCGATCCGTATCGGGGCGACGAGATATTCCCCGGCAACAGTGTGCAAAGCGACGCCGACATCACCGCCTTCATCCGCCGCAAGGCCGAAACCGTCTATCACCCGGTCGGCACCTGCCGCATGGGCACGGACGCCGATGCTGTCGTCGATTCCGAACTGCGTGTGCGTGGCGTCGGTGGCTTGCGCGTCGTTGACGCGTCGGTCATGCCGAGCCTGCCGGGCGGCAACACCAACGCGCCGACGATCATGATTGCCGAAGTGGCGGCGGATTTGATTGCGCGCTCTTAGCCCTCTCCTTCTCTAGCTCGTCATTCCGGCTGAAGCCGGAATCCTGCTGTGTCTTCGCTCTTTCTTTTAAGTGCAAGGCTTCCACTCGCCCTGCGGGCGAGCGTGTCACTTTCTTTGCTTGTGCAAAGAAAGTAACCAAAGAAACACACCCCCGGTGGCGCGGTCTCCGGGCATCCCGCCCTCCGACTTCGCGAGCGGGCTACGGGGTTCGCTGAATGCACATCCATGTGCATGCAGCGAACTGGCGCGCATCCTGCGCGCCACCCTTCGGGCTTTTCCTGCGCCCGCTCGCCGCGCCACAGAGGGCCCCATTTGGGCGGCATCCTGCCGCAGAAGCCGTTGCGCGCACGCTCTAGGTCTTCGTCAGACTTGTCGAGGAGCGAACGATCGCAACAACGCAGTGCAGGGATGCACGGGTTCGCGCACAAATCGGCGCCGTTCGCGGTGCCGAGCATCGCAGGGTGCGGCGGAAAATGCCCGAAGGGGCGCGCACACGATGCGCGCGCGTCGGCTGTGAGCACAGGAGATTTTGCCGCGCACAATGCGCGGCAAAACACCGCGTCCGGTGCCTGGCCTTTTTGGTTACTTTTTGGGCAATGCCAAAAAGTAACCGGCTCGCCCGCAGGGCGAGACGAAGCTCTGCGCTTGAGAGCAAGGCAAGGAACTGGATTCCGGCTTCCGCCGGAATGACGAGCGAAAAAGGAGACGGCGAAAAGGAGGACGAGTGCGAAGCAGCACACCATCCCCACCCAACCCTCCCCTTGAAGGGGATGGCTAAGACGCGAGCGGCAGCTACGCCGCCCCGTCCACCATCGGCGGCAGGGGACAATGCAACGCCGCGCAGATCGTGCGCAGCAGTTCAGCCTCGGCAACCGTGATGACCCCGTCGGCGCCAATGGCCTGGGCGAGGCCGCGCACGACGAGTTCCTTGCCAGCGGGAGTGAGTTGGTCCAGCTTCATCAGCGCGCGGTCGAGCGCCAGCACCCACTCCTGCGGCGGTGCGTAGGCCGGCATCGCGTCTGGCAGCACTTCGTGCATGCCCAGCAGGTAGGCGCGCTGAGCGTCGGCGTCGGCGTCGGTGCCGTGGCGCGCGACGAGTGCGAATACGTCGGCAAGGTCGGCCGCGCAGGACGGAAGTTTTGCCGAGCCCGAAGGCCGGGTCTTCGACGGATCGAGCGCGTCGATGACCTGCACTGTGATCAGCTTGCCCAGGCAATACTCTTCGAGCTCGATGCAGCCGTCGGCCTGCATCAGCTGGTTCAGCGCGATCAGGAACGTCTGCAGCTGCGGGCGCGGGCGCCGGCGCAACGCCGGGAACGCGAGCTGTGCCAGCGGCAACCGCTGCAGCGCATGCAGCTGCGGCAGATCACTGGCAAGTTGTTCCGTGCCTGCGCGCGTCGCAGTGTCGATATACTTTTCCACAATGGCCAATTGCCGCGCCCGCACCGCTGGATCGACATTCAATGCCAGCGCGAAGATCAGTTGGATCGCGCGATCCACCGAACCCGCCGCAGCGCGCAGTCCTTCGGGCAGGCTCGCATGGATCGCACCGGCATTCGTGAGGTCGGTGCTGCTCAGGGTGCCGGTCTGTTGCGTGATCTGCGCCGCTGACAGGTTCAGCCGCGACTGCGCCTGCGGCAGGTCGCCCGACTTCGTTGCCAGCCGCGGCGCCGCCGCGCGGCGCGGCACGGCGACGGCCGGTGCGAATCCGGCGATCGAAACTTCGGCGCCTTCTTCGTCTTCATCGCCGGTCTGCAGCGGTTGCGACCAGGCGCGCGCGATGTCCTCGAATTCCTTCGGGTTGAACTGCGGATCAAGCAGCTTGATGCGCTTTACCAGCGGCGGATGGGTAGCGAACAGGGCCGAGTAACCCACGCCGTCGCCGAACAGCATGTGCGCGACCTCTTCGGTCTCGGGGCTGGCGAGTTTCGAACCTTCCGCAAGCCCGCCGATCTTTTTCAGCGCGCCACCGATGCCGAGCGTCTGGCGCGTGAACTGCACGGCGGACGCGTCGGCGAGATATTCGCGCTGGCGCGAAATGCCGGCCTTGATCAGCCGTCCGAAAAACACGCCGAGGTAGCCGACTGCGAGGATCGCGATGCCGAAGGCCACGGCGCCGCCGGAATCGCGGCTGCGCCCGGTTCCCTCGATCACTTTGCGCCCGACTATGCCGATCACGAGGACGCCGAACAGCACGCCCATCAGCCGTATGTTCAAACGCATGTCGCCGTTGAGCACATGGCTGAATTCGTGCGCGATGACGCCCTGCAACTCGTCGCGCGTGAGTTTTTCCAGGCAACCGCGCGTCACCGTGATCGCCGCATCGGCCGGCGTGTAACCTGCGGCGAACGCGTTGATCGCTGCCTCGTCCTCGAGCACGTAGATCTCCGGCACCGGCACGCCCGAGGCGATCGCGATTTCCTCGATGACGTTGCGCAGGCGCCGGTAGGCGAAGTTCGTCGTGTCGGCCGGCACCAGCGTCGCGCCGAGCTGCTGCGCGACGGCACCGCCGCCGCTGCGCAGCGTCGAGATCTTGTACATCGTCGCCAGGCCGATGACAGCGAGCACGATCAGGCTCGACCAGAACATGACCTGCGGCTGCACCGAGGTCATGTCGAGCTTTTGATGTTTGTCGTGCCCGATCGCCCCGAACGCGATCATCAGAACGACATCGACCGCGAGCACGATCCCGGCCACGGCCAGCACGAACAGGATCAGCATGCGCCGGGATTGCGCGCGGGAGCGCTCCTGCTGGGCGAAGAAGTTCATTGGGTGCAGGGACGAGGGGCGAGGGGCGAGGGGCGAGGGGCGAGTAAAAAGCGGAGGGAAGGGCTGCTCTTGCATCTGCTCGCCCCTCGTCCCTCGCCCCTCGCCCCTGCTCTTACGTAAAGGACACCTTCACCGCCTTGCGCGCCTCGGGCGCTTCGATTTCGAGCGGCGTGGCCGGGGTAAAGTTATACATGTTAGCCACGAACGAGTTCGGGAAGACCTCGCGCTTGTTGTTGTAGAACATCACGGCGTCGTTGTAGGCCTGGCGCGCGAATGCGACCTTGTTCTCGGTCGAGGTCAGCTCTTCCGAGACCTGCATCATGTTCTGGTTGGCCTTGAGGTCCGGATAGGCCTCCGCGACCGCAAACAGACGCCCAAGGGTTGCCGTCAGCTGGTTCTCTGCGCCGGTCAATTGCTGCATTGCAGCTGGATCGCCGGGATTGGCCTTGGCGGCGGCCAGTCCGCTGACCGCGGCGCCTCTGGCAGCTATGACGGCTTCGAGGGTTTCGCGCTCATGTTTCATGTAGCCTTTGGCGGTCTCGACCAGGTTCGGGATCAGGTCGTAGCGTCGCTGCAACTGCACATCGATCTGCGCGAACGAGTTCTTGTAGCCGTTCCGGGCCGTTACCAGTCCGTTATAGATGCCGATGAAAAAGAAGATGATCGCGACAATGATGCCCAGCAGAATTAGCAAGCCCATAACACACGATTCCCTTTTTGGCGCTAACATGGCGCCCCGTGCAAAAAGCATAACATGAGCAGTTTGTGAACCGCTGCTCGCACGGGCGCATTGGAAGCACCGTGGCGTCGAAACTGAAGGACGGCTGCCTCCGAGAACATATGCACGTATTTCGCCTTTCGGCGCTGTTGCTGGGTACCTACCTGCTTTGCGCACCGCTGCCTGCGCAGTGCGCGCGCAAACCTCATCGTTCGCCAAGCATGCCGGTGACTCCGGCGCTCGTCGCCAGCCAGGGTGCTGGCGATGCCAGCGCCAGCGCGAAAGACTTCGGCCGCTGGCTCGACGCGGTCGAACAATCCGGACAGGTTTCCGGCCTGGCAGTCGCGATCGTCAGCAAGGACCAGGTCCTGCTTCAGCGCGGCATCGGCTATGCCGACGCGAGCCGCAGCCTGCCGGTAACTACCGACACGGCATTTCGCCTGGCGTCGCTGTCGAAGGCGTTCGCCAGCGCGCTCGCCGCGATCCTGGTCGAGGACGGCATGTTGAGCTGGGATACGCATGTCGCCGCCGTGCTGCCGAGCTTCGAACTGAAGAACGTCACCGCCAGCGAAAAACTGACCGTGCGCGACATCCTCAGCCAACGTGTCGGCCTGCCGCACAATACCTACGACGGTCTGCTCGAACAGGACCAGCCGTATCAGGTTCTCGTCGACAAGCTCAAGGAAGTGCCGCTCTCCTGCGAGGTCGGCGACTGCTACGCGTATCAGAACATCACCTTCGCGCTGATCGGCGACATCACCTATGCGGTGTCCGGCGACTTTTTTTATCACCAGGTCGAAAAACGCGTGTTCCATCCGCTCGGCATGCAGACCGCGACCTACGGCAAGGATGCGCTCGAATCGACCGCGAGCTGGGCACGCCCGCACACGCGCCGGGGCAATGCCTGGGTGCCGTTCCAGATCAAGGAATCCTATTACCACGTGCCGCCCGCAGCCGGCGTCAACGCCAGCATCAAGGACATGACGCAGTGGCTGATCGCGCAGATGGGCAATCGCCCCGACGTGCTCTCGCCGACGGTGATCAAGACCCTGCACACGGCACAGATCGACACGCCGACCGAACGCCGCGCATCGCCGTGGCGCCGCGCGCGCCTGCGCGATGCGGACTACGCGCTCGGCTGGCGCATCTACGACTACGCCGGAGAGACCCTCGTGTTCCATGCCGGCGCGGTGCAAGGCTACCGGGCGGTCATCTCGTTCTTTCCGAAATACCAGTTCGGTGCCGTCATGATGTGGAACTGCGAGTGCGCTGTGCCGATGGGCATGATGCCGATGTTGCTGGATCGGTACCTGGGTCTTCCCGGCGTCGACTGGGCCGGCATCGAATCGACGAAGCACTCGGCCAAGCTGATGGCGAGCGGGGACGACCGGTAGCTGAAGTGAGGTCGCGCGCTTCGCGCACTCGTTAGGAAGTCAGGTCGCGTCCTGCGCTCGCTCGTTAGGAAGATTCGCGGAGACCTCGTGTGCAAGGTCGTTTCGCCTCACGAGGCCGCGCAGCGGCCAACGTCGCGGCGCCTCAGGAACCTCAGAACAAAGTCGTCATTCCCGCTTTTGCGGGGATGACGGCACTATTTGGACTTGTTCAGACCTTCCCTAGAACTTGAACTCGATGCGCCGCCGCATCTTCTCCTGGGTCGGCGTGCCGTTGTCGGTGCGCGGCTTGAACGTCCAGCGTTCGACTGCACGCAACGCGGCACTGTTGAAGATGCGCGCCGGGTTGGCATTGACGACCGTGGCGTTGGCGACGGTACCGTCGGGCATGACCGTGAACTCGACTTCGACCCAGCCTTCCTGATGCTTGCGCACGGCGTCGGGCGGATACTCCGGTGGAGATGTTTTCACGACTTCCGCGGCGCGTGTGTCGCCGCCTGCAGCCGCAGCGGCGGGCGCGGTCGCCGGCGTCGTGCTTGCCGTCGTGCTGGCCGGCCTGGCCGCGGGAGGTGGCGCGGCGGCAGTTTCAGCCGGAGGCGGTGCGGCGGCCGGTGCTGGCGTCGGCGCAGCTGCAGCCGGCGCGGCTGCAGCCGGCGCGGTGGCAGCGGCTTGCTGTTGAGTCTGAGTCTGTCTTGTTGCGGCGGCGGCCGCGGCTGCGGTCGCTACGGCCTGGTCGCGATCGACCTGCTTCTTCTTCGCATCGAGCTTGCTGCGCAGGATCGTCAGCGTGTAATTGCTCGGATCGGCCTTCGACAACAGGTTGATGACGCGCGTCGCCTCGTCGAGTCCGCCGGCGTTGATCGTCGTTTCGACCGCGCCGGTGGCAAACGGAAACATTTCGCGCAACGCATCTTTTGCCGTCTGGTTGTTCGGCTGCTTTTCCAGAAGCTTCAAATAATATTCGAGCGCATTGTTGCCCGGCGGAGCGACGAAGCGCTGCTCGCGGAATGCCGCGCCGGCTTCCTTGAGCAATTGCTCGGGCGTCAGATCCGGCACTACAGGAGGAGCCTCGGCCGCGGCACCTGGCGCCGCGGCAGCCGGAGCACCGGCAGCCGGCGCCTTTTGCGCCGTCTTTGCCGGCGCGGGCGCGTTCGATCCGCTGGAGAGGAAGAAGTACAACCCGATCACCGCGCCGATGGCGATGACGGCAATCGGAATCAGTTTGATCAGGGGGCTGGAGCCACCGCTGTTGGGACTATTCGTATTTGTAGCAGACATGGTCGGGACGTCGCGGCAGTGAATAGGATTTTCCGCGCCCCCAGCAGCCGGCGTCGCTTCGACACCAGCAGGCATTCAGCCCCTTATCCGGCTGTTGCGCGGATTGCCACACGGTATCGCATTTTTGCTCACGCGTGGCAACCGTTATCGCTTGCATGAACCGGGCCGACGTACTCATTTAGTCGAACCCGTCACGAAACGGTCCGTCTTCGTCGGACAAGACGGGCAGGCTGGCCGACAGCCCCGGCAAGTTGTCGAGCGTCAGCGCCGTGCCGGGGTTGTTGTCGCTGGCAATTGCATGCAGGCCATTTGCGGCGTCGAAGCCACGCTGCGTCCACGCTCCGTGCTGGCTCGGCGCGTCAATGCGACCGAGTGCGTCGCTGATGTGTCCTTGTTGGTCAGCGGCAGCATGTTGCGCCGGCCATACGGGCGGAACGCGCAGGCGCCGGTCTGATCGACATTGGCGCGGGCACCGAATCATCCCGCGGTCGTCGTCGCGTTGCTGTGCTCCAGGTGGTGATAGCCATCGGACCGCTCGACTATTCGACCGGTATGGTCACCCTGGTCTGCAATTGTTCGGGCGGCGTCTTGCCAGGATCGCTGATGTACTCTTCCATCAGACGACCCTTCGCCTTGTAGCCTTGGACGCTGAGCCAGGCTTCCGCCTTCGTGATCGTGTCGCTCAGCGTGTCGTACGGACCGACGTGGATGAACTGGACGGCCGAGCCGCCGTAGGTCGCTCCGGACTGGATGTCGTCGCGCGTCGCTGCATTGTTGCGATCGACCGGAATCGCCGCGTCGAACTTCCAGCCGCTTTTGTCGTAACTCGTCGTGATCGTCAGTGGCGCGCCCGCCATCGTCAGGGCGTTGTCGCCGAGATACTTGCCGAGCTTCCCGTAGGCTTCGGTCAGCACGGCCTTGGCCGACTCGCCATCGGAGCCGCTGCTGGCGCTGACGAAATAGATCTTGCGCGGCGCGAGTGTCACGGCCTCGCCGCCGACGTTGCCGATGTCGACGTCGGGAAAGGTTTCGACCAGCGTCTTGAGTCTGGCCAGGCCGGACTCGTAGTCGGGTCCGACCATCTTGTCCATGAACAGTCCCATGTAGCGGCCGGTCGCATTCCAGAGCAGATGGCCATCGAGCGCGAGCGGTGCCTGCGTGTCGAGCGTCCAGGTCACGCGTGTGCCCTTGCCGTCGGCAGACAGCAGGAAGCGCGCTGTTGCCTTGCCCATGTCGCCAAAGTCGAGCGCCATCGTCACCGAGTCGTTCGGTTTGCTCTCGATGATTTCCTGGGAACCCGAGCCGACCGTTCTCGGATCGCCTGTCCAGCTCTCCTTCGCGCCGACGCCGGCCAGCGGCCCGGTGATCGTGTAGTGCGCATGCAAGTCTTTGCCGACCCACGGCGACCAGTCGTTGAAGCGGCGATAGCTGTTGAGCACCGAGAACACCATCGACGGTGGTCGCGCGATCGCAATCGAGCGTTCGACGTGCGCGCTGCCCGGCAGCAGGAACGCGACGCCGATCGCGAGCACGATCAGCGCGACCAGCAAGACAACGAGTCGCTTCAGAAAACGCATGGCTTTTTTCCCGGCTAGGACGCGTGGCGTCGACTGCGCTCCATGCTATGCCAGGTGCGCGCGAGGCGCCACGGTTGCCTGCCGCGAACGAACGGAACGCAAAATCGCGAATGGCGCGGGTGGAGTTCCGGGGAGTCGAGCGGAGGCTCGGAGGGGTGCTTCGGGTTAGAGCCTCTCCCCGTGCTGGGCAAGTCACGGGGAGAGGTAAGGTTCAGCTACAGCATTCTTCTTGTGTTCTACCGGCCGCCAACTCCGCGGCCGGTGTACCAGGCCCGATCGGGCCGCTTGCGTTCGTGTTGCAGTTTATTGCAGATGTTTCTGTACTACAGACTACTTCTTCTTTGCAGTCTTGCGTGCAGTCTTCTTGGCCGCTTTGGCCTTCACAGTCTTCTTCGCAGCTTTCTTAGCGGGTTTCTTTGCAGCTTTCTTCATAGC
>Ga0157376_10001809_pt1 | contig 14225 bp, 18 predicted proteins | sample M45metaG_FD_121801 | JGI IMG/M metagenome (GOLD analysis project Ga0157376, IMG submission 121801) | Miscanthus rhizosphere microbial communities from Kellogg Biological Station, Michigan, USA - M4-5 metaG | ecosystem: Host-associated > Plants > Roots > Rhizosphere > Soil | place: USA: Michigan... | reverse complement strand
GCATGCGCCGGCCGTATATCGAATTTCGAATCCCTAGACAGCAAAATACCTCAACCTGCCCTTCCGTACAGCTGCCACAGCCACCAAGAAAATCGTATGCTTACAGCCTTTCGAGGTGAGGCATGGGTATCGCGACCGAACTACTGGCGCTGCGGCACAGTCATTTCAGCAGCATCGCTTCACTTTGCGCCGCGCTCGAGCGTCTTGACGAAGCGCCTCCAGACAAGCTGCTCGCCAGAATGTTCAAGCTCGACGAAGCCGCAGACCTCGCGCTCACAAACATTGCAGCCTACGCAGCGGAAGCCTTGGCCGAGCCTCAGCTGGCGCCCCGGCGAACTCGGCGCACTCCCCCGTCACGCCGCAACTCCCATCGTTTCGATTCCGCCCACTCGCCCCAGCAGCGCCGCTTGTTCATTACCTAGCCGCGCCGCTTCGGGTTGCATCCACAATCGACCTCAGCGCAATCGTACCAACTTCTTTGCTGGGGTAGTCGAGATCTTCGCCTTAATATGCCTTGACACGTATATACTCTGTGAAGTATACCAAGGGCATGGAATCGGTGTTCGAAATCATTGCGGAGCCCAACCGCCGCGCGATATTAGGCGTGCTGGTCTCGACACAAAAGTCGGTTGGAGAGATCGAGCGTCTGCTTCGTATGCCGCAGCCGACCGTTTCAAAGCACCTGCGAGTGCTGCGCGAAGCCGGTTTCGTAGAATGCAAGGTGGACGCGCAGCGCCGTCTCTACCAACTGAAACCTGAACCACTTCAGGAGCTGGATGCATGGCTGGCTCAGTTCCGTCGGTTCTGGTCGGCTCACGTAGATGCTCTCGAACGCCACCTCGAGGGCATGGATCAGTCAACATCAACGAAAAAGAAGATTAGGAGAAGACGGCGCGGCCCAAACCGCGAACGTGACAAAGGAGAAACGAAATGAAAATCAAACTCACCAGTTTATACGTGGACGACCAGGAGAAGGCCCTGCGCTTCTATACGGAGGTGCTGGGCTTTACCAAGAAGGCCGATTTCAGTAACGGCCCATTTCGCTGGCTGACTGTGGCCTCGCCCGAGGAGCCGGACGGCACGGAGCTGCAACTGGCGCTGAACAACAACCCCGCGGCCAAAGCGTATCAGCAGGCGTTGTTTCAACAGGGCCAGCCTGCGGCCATGCTCTTCACCGACGACGTCAAAGGCGACTACGAGCGGATCAAGGCCCGCGGCGCCCAGTTCACCATGCCGCCCACCGACGTGACCGGCTCGACCATTGCGATGCTGAACGACACCTGCGGCAACCTGATTCAGCTCACCCAGCTAAAGCGCTGGTAGGGCGGACTATCCAGGCTGATGAGCGCTCGCCGTCGATACCGGCCGAAACCTAAACGACCTCAGTAGGTCGCTGCCTGGCTGGCGCCGTTCCGGCGGTTCTGTTCCGCTCATTTAGAAGTTCTCGAACGCCACCTCGACAGCATGGATCGGGCCATGGATCGGGCATCACGAACGAAAAGGAAGACAAGGAGAAGAAGATGACCGACCGCGAGCAGTACACACCGGGTCCAGCCAGCGCGGCGCAGGTACGGAAGGACGGAGACAAGTGGACGCTCATTCTCGTCAGAGAACTGCGCCACTCGCCGGAAAAAGTCTGGCAGGCGCTTACCGACCCGGCGCATCTGCGCGAATGGGCGCCCTTCGACGCCGACGGGAGCCTGGGTACGGTTGGAACGGTGACGCTCACCTGGGTGGGAACGGCAAGACCGCTGGAAACCAGAGTGACACGAGCCGACGCTCCCAAGCTGCTTGAGTACGGCGATATCCGATGGGAACTCGAAGCGGTTGCTCCCGGCACGCGCCTGTCGCTGTGGCACAGCATCGATCGCCGCTTCATTGCGTGGGGCGCCGCGGGCTGGCACATTGCTTTCGATGTTTTGGATCGCCTTCTCAGCGGAACTCCCATCGGCCGCATGGTTGGTGGCGAAGCGGTGAAGTTCAGCGGCTGGCAGCGGCTGAACGCGGAATATGCTAAGCAGTTCGGTATCGAAACGCCCAGTCGACCACCTAGGGAGGCTCAAAACTCATGAATCCGGGGGATGAAAGGGCTCGCGGTTCTCGGCGCGCTGGTTTTCGTCGGTTTTGCCCCAGTCTGGTACAAGCTGACACATTGACACGCAAGGAGTGACGTCATGACTTCATCGGCCAAAGGAGCAAACCTCGTGAACCAAAGCAAGGTACGTACAATCTTTCGCTGGATTCACATCGCTTTGGGCATTCCCATAATCGGTTACATTTACAGTCCGTTTGACCAAATTCCAAACTACGCCCGGCCTACTCGGTTTGTCTTCGTTCCTTTACTTATCCTCTCTGGACTTTGGATGTGGAAAGGCCATGTCCTTCGACGACTGGTTTCGAAGAGATCGCCCAATAAAACTACTGACATGAAAACGAGACCAGAATTGGAGGCATAAACAATGAATCCATCGGAACGGATTGATCATCTGATCGCAGGACTCACAGACTGGCGTGGGAAAACGCTCGCCGGCATCCGTAAGAGCATCCTTGAGGCCGACCGGGAGATCATCGAGGAATGGAAGTGGATGGGCAGCCCAGTGTGGTCTCGCGACGGTATCATCGCGGTCGGCAACGCCCACAAAGATAAGGTGAAGCTTACCTTTTCCCACGGGGCCAGCCTCCCGGATCCTGACAAGCTCTTCAACGCTGGCCTCGGAGGCAACGCCTGGCGAGCAATCGATCTTTTTGAGGGCGACAAGATTAATGACCGTGCTCTAAAAAATCTCGTCCGCGACGCCGTTGACTACAATCAGATCAAATTGAAAAGGAAAGCGCCTGCGGGCACTCGAGCGAAAGTACATCAAAAGAAAAAATAAAGTAGCGTTCAGGGCAGTTTTCCCTAAAAATTCCCAACCCACACCCAACCCACAGTTCAGTCTGTCTTATGTGACTTGCGCTACGTTTGGCAGTCCCCGCGCTTCTTGTGAGTTATTGTAAGACCTATTCGCGCAGCGCTGTCACGGCAGCGGTCTAACAGGTTTTGTGAATCAGTACCGCTAAACGCGCTTGTGGAAGGTGATGGCCATGAATCCTGACGGGGACCTACCCTGACCGTGCCAGCGTACAGTCCAACAAGACTTGGCCTCCAAAGGCCTGATGCCTCGAGGTCTCCTAAGACACTGCGGTTCGCGAAATACTTGAACGGTTCTCCCTTCGCGCCTTTTCCGGAGCGATGAATACTGCCCTCAGAAAGTAAGCGGGCTATCGCTTTCTTTCCGGTAGTCGCCTGCAATTGCTCCTTAGCAGTCATGACTTTGGCCTTCATGCCTCGAATGCACTTCAAGGATCACACCTCTTCCCCTTCGCTCATTGTCCCTGAGCAAATACGAAGTAGTTTTGGAGCAACGACAGCAGCACGCCGCGCCGGTAACGTCGCTTCGCTGCGAGGAGCGCAACCCAGCACATAGCATGCCGGAAGCGGAGGACGGAATGACCCACAAACTAACCGGAAGAGAAGTTTATGACGCCCTGTGCGAGCTGCGGCAAGGCCCACCAGGAGAATACACTGCAGGCTTTAGTACTTGGATTGACAAAAAAGTCTGCCCTGACACCCTAGCGCTGCGCCTGAACGAAATCATTGTCTCCAACGGCAACCACGACGCGGTAGTGCGAGCGGTAACGGGTGAAGACTAATGCTAACGCTATTGGTCGTGCTGGCCGTGGGATACTTTACGCTGCTCTTCGGCGGAATTGCTCGCCACCCAATTCGTGCGAAACATGGCCACCGCCGCTGAGCGCCATAACTTTGGTGACATCCTACCGGCGGCAGGTCGGATTTTTCCCTAACGTTGACAGATGCTGATGTAAACAATCTCCTTCACAGTCGCGGTTTTATCGGTTTCCGCGCGAATCAGTGCGTGTAGTCAATTGTCGGATGGATTGACTGCCTTGAAAGCGCCCGCCGCCACCGCGCCGCCAACAAAGTCCGCTACCAGGTAAATCCAGATATTCGACCAGGGCGACAGCCCCATACAGGAGATGCCCACTGCCACCGCTGGGTTGAACGCTCCGCCAGAAATGTTGCCAACTGAAAACGCTCCCACAAGCACAGTGAACCCGATGGCCAGACCATAAAAGGAATTGCCGGATGTACCCTTGGCCGTAGCAGTGTTCAGCACAACGTAAACGAGCGCAAAGGTGAAAAGAAACTCTGCAAGAAGTGCTGGTAGTGTCGCCGGCTGGAGCGTTGTAACCGCAGCCCCTCCCTTCAAAAACTTGACTGCAAAGGCCGCCAGCACGGCCCCTATAATCTGAGAAATCATGTACGGCGCTACATCTTTGGCCTCGCACTTCCCGCGTAGCCAAACGCCCAACGTAACAGCCGGATTGAAGTGCCCTCCTGAAATATGCCCGCCAGCAAAAATCATTACCATTAGCGCGGAACCGATCGCCAATGGGGCGAACGCACCTGCACCGCTTCCGATGATCGTGCACCCAATCGTCAGAACTAGAAAAAAGGTCCCTATAAATTCAGCGATGTACTTGTTCATGCCCGACCTCCTTTAGACTCTCGATAAAATAGACCCATGGAAAGGTTGACCTGCAAGGGGCACCCTCTCGATAGCTAACTTGACTGTCCGACCGTCGAGATGACTCGGCGCTCTGTTTCGGCACTCAACATATGGCGATACTCTATCAGAAGACATTCCAAGCGAAAGAGCCGACTCTCGAGCCGACGGGATAGGATGAAATGCCAGACACTCTAGATCGGAGTTCAATGTAGTAAATTTGTAGTAGTTCTCGGTTCGGAGAGTCAAATCCGGTAAACAAAGTCCGGTTTGTGTTCAGCGGGAGGATTCAAGCTCGGATCACCTTGTTTGCAGATTTTAGAGAAACACTCGCAGAGCTCCAATCGCTGGGGCACACCGTCCGCTCGCTTGCATTCCGCGAAGCCCGAAGTCTGACCGACTCGCGTTCCGCGATTCGCAATTAACGCGTCACTTCTGATGACTTATGTTTTACAAACTCGCGCCCATGTGCTTCTGTTCCGCTCAGCAGCAGCACCGCCAACGTAAGAATCGCGACAATTTCAAATCCGGCCAGCGCCCACTGATAGCCAAAGCGATGATGCAACGCAAACTGCACACTATTGGTTGGCGAAGCCAGCAAAATTCCCAATTGATACGCCAGCCCCGGCATTAATCCACGTGCCGCATCCGCCGACAATTCATTCAAATGGACCGGAATCACTCCCCACGCGCCCTGCACGCCCATCTGCATCACAAACGCTGCCGCGACCAATATCGTCAGCGAACTGCTGAATGCCCACAATGGAATCATCACCAACGAAAGCGCCAGCGCTGCCAACATTCCCTTCCGCCGTCCAGCGGCCTGCGAAAGCACACCAAACAGAATCGCGCCAACAATTGCACCAACGTTGGCAATGATCAGAATGTTTGCCTTACCGATCGCCGAAACTTTGTGCACTTCCTGCAGGAAATCCGGATACAAATCCTGTGTGCCGTGCGACAGGAACATCATAAAGGTCATTAGCACGACCAAATACAGAAACCGCCGCCACTGTCCCGCCACCAACTTCAGAACTTCGCCAGTCGAAGCGACGTGGTGCTGTTTCCACGCTTCCGATTCAGGGACCTTGGTACGAATGTAGAGCGCCAGCAACGCTGGCAGCGCGCCAATCCAAAACATCGGCCGCCATCCCCATACCGGGAGCAAAAACCGCGCTGCCACTGCCGCCAGCAAATATCCAATCGAGTAGCCGCTCTGCAGAATCCCGCTCAAGATTCCGCGAAGCCGCGCAGGTGCGGCTTCCATCGCCAACGAAGCTCCGACTCCACACTCGCCGCCCATGCCAATTCCAAACAACGCCCGCAACACTAGAAAAACTGTAAAATTCGGCGCGAATCCGCATGCCAGCTCGATCACCGAAAAATAAATGACGTTGGCCATCAACGGAATTCGCCGACCATAGCGATCCGCAAGCAATCCAAACAGCAACGCTCCCAGAGGACGCATGGCCAGCGTAGCCGTAGTAGTCCAAACAATCTGCTGCTTGGTCACACCAAACTGTTTGGCCAGCGTATCGAACAAGAACACCACTACGAAAAAGTCGAAAGCATCCAGGGTCCAGCCTAAAAATCCGGCCAGCACAGCGTGATGCGAACCATTCGGTTTTGCGGAGGAAATTTGTGCCATGGGTCAGGTGAAAAGTCCGGTGAGCATCATGGTATCGGTGCCCGCATCGCGCGACCCGGAAGTACACCCGCCACGAACTGGCCCTGCTTCACGATGGTCACGCCATTCACCAACACAAATGGAATTCCACTCGAAAATTGCAAAGGCTCTTCGAAGGTAGCTTTGTCGATCACTGTCTGCGGATCAAAAACCGTGATATCTGCATCCGCTCCCGTTCGAAGTCGTCCCTTTCCCTGAAACGCAGGTGCTCTCTTCTCAAGCCGTTGCGCCGGCATCAGCGTCATCTTGCGCAGCGCAGTCATCAGGTCCAGCGCTTTTTCTTCGCGTACATAGTGGCCGAGCACCCTCGAGAAAGTAGCCTGTCCACGCGGGTGCACTTTCGCTCCGCTCAACGGCATTCCGTCGCTGGCAATCATGACCATCGGATCGCTCACCGCTGCGCGAGCCGCTTCTTCCGGAATCGAGAAGATCACCACCACTCCACCTTCTTTGCGGTACTTCGCAAAAGTCTCCGCCGTCAGCCGTTCGCCGGTCTTCGTCCACTGCACATCCTTATAAGTGATTCCTTGCCGCTCCTGCCATCCATCATCAAAAATTGCCGACTCAAGCGACGTGCTCCCCGCGATGTAGGGATAGCACTCCGTCGTCACATCCACCCCACGTGCTCGCGCACCGTTCACCACCGCAAGCAGTGTCGGAGTATTCTTCAACCCCATACTGGTAATGTGTACAACGTGCAGCGGCGCGCCAGTCGCTGCGGCATCGGCGATCACTTCCTGCAATCCCACCAGTCCGGTGGTCGGCTCCTGCAATCCTGCATGCCGCAAATGTACGTGCACCGAAGCACGCGCCGCTGAGGCAATGCGAAACACATCCAAAATCTCATCATGCGAAGCCGCCGCCGTGTAGTTGATCCCCATGCCGACCGCCAGCGCGCCCCGCTTCAACCCGTGGTCAATACCTTCGCTAATCTTCGTCAGCTCTTCAGAACTAGCCTCGCGGTGCGCCGCATTTCCGGTTGGCAAGAACGCTCCAGGATCGTGCATCACGCTCATCCGAATCGGAATGTGCCCCACGCTGACTCCAAAATTAATCAGCGACTTCCCTTCACGCTCCGCATACCACGTGTCCACATCATTCGTTCCCGCCTCCAATTCCAGTGAAGTGGTTACGCCATCGCGCGACTGAAATTCGTAGTTCTTCGGCGCTTGGCCATGCTCATGCAAATCAATAAATCCCGGAGAAACCACCAGCCCGCGCGCATCAATCACTTCCTTGCCGCGTAACTCTTTTTCTGAAATCTCGCGAATCTTGCCGCCGGAAATTCCTACGTTCCGAACCGCGTCCAGACTTGTTTCCGGGTCCATCACTCGCCCGTGCAGAATAACCACTTCAAATTGCGCATCCGCTTGCGCGTTCGAACCATCCGTCGCCAACTCCCTTCCAGCAATCACTCCCGCCATCGTTGCCGCCAACAACATCCACCGGTAAATTCGCATTAGAAGCGCATCCCTCGCTTTTGGAAAATTCTGCAAGCGCACCAGTCTCTTCGGGAACGCCTACGCTGTCAAAGAAAAACCCCGGATCGCTGGGGGTAAGCGACCCGGGGTGGGGGTAGAGCTGAGGGGGGCCTGGGGGAAAATCAAACTTGTTAGTGCACCTGAGCAGTCATCTGGCAAATCTGCCGCAGCTCTTCATACGTGAAAAACGTCTCTTCCTGATTCCCTGCGCGCTCCTTGTGGCCGAGTCCGGACTCCTGCGAAATCCGCGAGAGCTCGGGCTCCGGAATTCCCAGCAGCGCCGCAGCGCGCTCTTGCGTCACGTAGCGAAGTTCAGTGTTCTTCATCCCAACCTCCTCACGCAGGAATCAAAGCCATGGCGTCTTCTTCAACCGCCAGCACCATGGTTTTGTAGATGTCTACGTCCCAGCCGTCGCCAATCCTCATCCGGAGTGTTTCGCCGCCGTCTTTCAACAACCGGCCGCGCAGCGGAACCTTTACGTCGCCTAATGCCACCTGCAGAACCACGGCTTGCCCAATCCACGGCTGATATGCGGTGTCCATTTGGCCTCCCTCAGAGGTCGTGCTGCCTACGGGAGCGAGAATGCGGTTTACGCTTGCAGACGCCAATGGTACAGCGGGGATACCGGACTAGTATTGAAGTACTGTTTGCCGATAGGGCATGAAACTTGTGCCCAATCGAAACAGGTACGTCGGTACTGGAATTTCAGGCCAACTGGCCCATGGGCGGCGCTCCACGCCAAATTCGATACTTTACTCCGTGATTGAACACCGCAAATCTAGGGAAGAACTTCAGATTGCCGCCCGGCCCGGAATCGCTCTGGCCCTTGGCGGTGGATTCGCGCGCGGATTCGCGCACCTCGGCATAATCAAAGTCCTCGAACAAAATCACATTCCGATCACTCATATTGCCGGTACCAGTGTCGGCAGCGTCTTTGGAGCCGCCTACGCCAGCGGTGCGCCCCTGGCCCGCATCCTGGCCGTCAGCCGCACCATCCGTTTTCGTGACATCGCCCGCTGGAGCATTTCCCGCCTCGGCCTCGCCAGCAATCATCGCCTCGCCGACCTGATCGAACGCGTCTTCGATTCCAAGCAATTCGAGGACATGAAGATTCCGCTCGCTGTCGTTGCCACCGATTTATCTTCCGGCGATCCCGTCGTCTTCCGCGAAGGTCCTTTGGTGGACGCCATTCGCGCCAGTTGCGCTTTCCCCGGACTGTTCGAACCAATTCAAATCGGCACACGCTGCCTCGCCGACGGCGGCCTTGTCGCTCCCGTCCCGACCGTTGCCGCTCGCCAACTCGGCGCAAAACTCGTCGTCGCAGTCTCCATCGGCGTGCAAGACCGCCATCGCGGCGCACCTAGGAATATGTTTCAAGTGGTGGCCCGCGCCGTCAGCGCCGCGCAAAAACATCAGCTAGACACTTGGGAGCGCCATGCAGACCTGGTCATTCGCCCCGACGTCACATCTCTCGCCTGGGACGACTTCGACCGCGCTAGCGAAGCGATCGATGCCGGCGCCGCTGCCGCCGAACTGGCTCTTCCCCGCATTCAAAAGCTCCTGCATCTCGCCGAACATTCCGCCACGCTGCTCGCCAGCACTTCGCTGTCCCACTCCTGGCTTGAGGAAACACTCCGCTAATGGGCCAAGCTCTACAACCTGTCTCCGTTTCCACTTTGTTACTCGCGCTCATCGAAGCTGGCGGCGACCCGGCCGTTTTCTGCTACCGTATGGGAGTAGGCATTCTCTCGGCGGGTCAAGCGCGTTTTCTCGAACCTGCGGTCGAGTCTGCAAACTTTCAAACTCCGGCCAGCCCTAAGAGGAATCAGCTCGCGTGCTCGAATCTCTTTTCCACTTTCTCCGCTCGCTTTTCGACCCTGAAGGACTAAAAGAACTCATCCGCCACGGCGGCCCGCTACTTATTTGCGCGATTGTTTTTGTGGAGACCGGCCTGTTCGTCGGCTTTTTTCTGCCCGGCGATTCTTTGCTGATTACCGCTGGTATTTTTGCCGCGGCAGCCTCCATTCCGCTGCCCACCGTGATGCTCCATTGGTTGCTGCCAGTAATAGGTTGCGCCATCATCGGCGATCAACTCGGATATTGGATTGGCCGCTCGGCTGGCCCGGCGCTCTATAAACGCGAAGACTCTTTTTTCTTTCGTCGCAGCCATTTGCAACGTGCTCACGATTTCTATGAAAAATATGGCGGCCGCGCCGTCATCCTCGCTCGCTTCGTCCCTATCGTTCGCACTTTCTGCCCACCAGTCGCCGGCGCTGCCTGCATGCCCTACGCGCGTTACCTAACGTTCGACATTTTCGGCGGCATCCTCTGGGTCACCGCCACCATCCTAGGCGGCTACACTCTTGGCCGCTCCGTTCCCAACATCGGCAAGTACATCCACTACGTCATTGGCGTGGTCGTGGTTCTCTCCCTCCTGCCCGCAATCCTCGGCATCCTCAAGAGCAATAAATCCGCCCCGCAACCCGCTGCGCGCACCGGGAAGAACTAGTCATCATGCCCAGCGCTCCACTCCGTGCCGTCATCTTCGACATCGGCCGCGTACTCGTTAAAGTCGACGTCGCCCGCGCTATCGAAGGCCTCTCCCAAGGCTTATCGCTATCCCCCGCAGAACTCTGGTCCGCCATCGAGAAAGATCCTCGCTGGCCCGATTGGCAGGAAGGCCGCATCTCTTCTCACGACTGGCATCTCCACGTCGCCAAACGTTTTGGCAGTCCACTAACGTTCAACGACTTCCGCGCAGCCTGGAATCGCTGTCTCGATCCTCAACCACTCCAATCGAACGATCTTTTCGCCACCATCGCCAAAAAGCACAAACTCGCTCTACTCTCTAACACCGACCCCATCCACGTAGCCCATCTCGAATCCACTTTCGACTTCTTCCAGTTCTTCCCCGCCGCGACCCGCATCTACTCTTGTGCCGTTCGCGCCAGCAAGCCCTCCCCGGTCATCTTCCAAGCCGCCCTAAGAGCCTTAAGCACCTCTGCCGCCCAATCCGTTTTCATCGACGACCTCCTCGTATTCGTCGAAGCCGCCCGCGCCTTGGGCCTCCACGGCATCCAGTATCGAGATCCCGCCCAACTCCGGGCCGACCTCACGGCTCTCGACCCATCCCTTTCCTTCTAGCCCGGCCAACCCGTAAATCTTGCTGTCCCCCATTACACTCGCGTAAAGATTGCCAGGACTAGTACCCCCTCACTTCAATCCACTTTTCCTCCCCGCTCCCATAACTCTTTCCTCCTCTATCAGTTGCCGCCCTTCTTTCTCCATTCCTCATTGTGGCACTTTTGGCTTTGCACATGCACCTTCTTCCGTATCTGTAGGGACTTAACGAGTGCGCAGTTTGGGGTGAGAGCTGCCTAGCAGCTTCCCAGAAGGAGATACATTCGCAATGAGCGAAGAATATAACGTCGAAAATAAAAGCGGTGCTTCCTGGCATCTGCCAGCGATCATCGTTCTCGGTCTGATTGCCGTCGGCGGTTTGGCTTTCGGCTGGAACGCTTCTTCCAAGCTCGATGCCACGCAACAGCAGGTCGCAACGCAAGTAAGCACCCTCAAGCAGGGTATTGAGCAGGATATGAGCTCTCTTAAGGATCGCCTGGTTCAGGACGAAAAGACCAACACTGACCTCCAGGGCGACCTCAAAGTTGTTACCGACAAACTTAAGATCACTCAGGGTCAACTGAAGAAGGCGCGCGCCGAATCCGCTGCCGCCGTTCAGGACACCACCCAGAAGCTCACGGCGCTTGACAGCAGCGTCCACACAGAGCTGGCTACCAAAGCCGCCACTGAAGACGTAAAGAACGTGGACACCAAGGTCGTCGGCGTTCGCACCGACCTAGATTCCACCCGCGAAGATCTGAAAATGGCTCGCAGCGAGATGGGCACCCTCATCGCGCGCAACCACGACGAAATTGACCAGCTCCGCCGCCTCGGTGAACGCGACTACGTCGAATTCACCATCGCTGGCAAGAACAAACCCCAGAAGGTCGGCAACTTGACCGTTGAACTCAAGGGCGTCAATGAGAAGCGCGGACAGTTCAGCGTTGCCATGACTGCCGAAGATCGCCGCCTAGAAAAGAAGAATCGCGCCATGAATGAACCGATCTTCTTCTATCTCAGCGGCACCAAGATCCCTGAAGAATTGGTCATCAACAAGGTGGGTAAGGACACCATCAGCGGCTACGTTAGCGTGCCCAAGGCCAACTCGCAGGCTGCCACCACTTCCACTTCCGGTAAGTAACTTAATCTAACCAAGCGTCGGCATAGCGCCGAGCAAGGCGGGCAGAAGATCTGCCCGCCTCTATTTCTTCAATTGCGCTCGTTAACCTTTCTCGTTCCTTCCTCTATTCCAGCGTCCCCTTCTAGCCTGTTAACCGAAACTGCAAACCGGTGTTGCATGCGCGCTAATTCCACCATTTCTTCGTCTACAATAGGAACAACTAGCAAGACCGATCCGCACGCCGGTTTGCCGTCTAGCGACAGCCCAGTCTTTCGTTTTCTTAGTCGCTAGGATCGCAAATGACTATGGCGCGACCAACATCAAATTCCGCTAATCCAGCCCTTCTTGCTGGTCTGATCACCGTCTATTTCATCGCCGGAAAACTGGCCCTCAAACTTGCCTTTCTCAACGCCAGCGCTACTCCTGTCTGGCCCTGCACCGGAATCGCTCTCGCCGCGCTTCTACTCTTCGGTTATCGAGCTTGGCCTGCGGTCTTTTTCGGAGCCTTCTTCGTTAACCTAACTACCGCCGGAACCATTGCCACTTCCTTCGGCATCGCTACTGGAAACACCCTGGAAGCGCTCTTCGCTTACGGTCTAGTCACTCGTTTTGCATCTGGTTTGGACACTTTTCGTAGAACCCAAACCATTTTCAAATTTGTGCTTCTCGGCTGTTTCCTCAGCGCGGTCGCGGGCGCCTCCATTGGTACATTTTCGCTGCTCCTCGGTGGCCTGGTCGATCTATCCCATTTCCCTTCCCTCTGGCTTACCTGGTGGTTGGGCGACAGCGTCGGCGCTCTCTTCGTCACTCCGCTCATTCTCGTTTGGGTTGAAAATCCTAGGATCAACTGGAACCGCACCCAGATTGCCGAACTCGCCTGTCTCTTTTTCGGCCTCGTCGCTATCGCCTGGTTCGTTTTCGGCAATGGATTCAGCACCCTGGTGAAAAACTATCCGCTCGAATATCTCTGCTTCCCATTTCTGATTTGGGCCGCGCTCCGTTTTGGCCGCCGCAAAGCCGCCACTGCCATCTGCGTTCTCGCTATTCTTGCGACCTGGGGCACCGTTCATGGCTACGGCCCCTTCGCTAGAACTTCCCAAGACACTTCCCTGCTCCTGCTGCAATCCTTCATGGCCATCGTCGCCACCACCACCATGGTGCTCGCTGCGGAAACCAGCGAACACAAACGCGCCGAGGAAAATATCCGCCGCCTCGCCGACAGCGACCCGCTCACCGGATTAGCCAACTATCGCCGCTTGACCGAATTTCTCGATGCAGAAATCAAACGCTTCGGCAGGTCCCAGAAACCGTTTGCCGTTCTGCTTCTCGATCTCGATCATTTGAAACAGATCAACGATACTTACGGCCATCTGGTCGGTAGCCGTGCTCTTTGCCGGCTTGCCGATGTGCTCCGCATGAATTCGCGCGAAATCGATCTTGCCGCGCGTTACGGTGGCGATGAATTTGTCCTGGTCCTACCGGAAACCGAAGCTGCATCCGCAGCGCAGGTCGCCCAGCGTATCTCGACTCGCCTCACCGGCGATGTCGAAATCCCCGCGCTCACCGTCAGCACTGGAGTCGCCGTCCACCCCGCCGACGGCCTCACTCTCGATGAACTATTCGCCGCCGCCGATCGCGCCCTCTATTTGGATAAGTCGTTGCCCAAGGCCAAGTCGCATCAAGCCCAATAACAAGCGCAATAACCTCTGTCGACTATTTACATCAGCCCGCTCTGCCTCGACAACTTCAATGCTTCAATCGCCGCTCCGCGCGCGCCCGCCGTATCACCGTTGGGGATCACGTGGATCGGAATCCCCGACTGCTCTTCGCGCTGATTCGGCATTCCGATACGAATCTCATCCATGAACCATTTCTGAAATCCCGCGCTCGCTTCCAAGGCTCCTCCGCCGACGATCAGCGCATCCGGATCAAACGTATTGATCATCTCGTCGAAAAATAATCCTGCCGCATGTGCCTGCACTCGAAAAACTTCTTTGCACAGCACATCGCCGTGATCCGCCATCCCGCGCACCTTTTTCGCTGCGGCGCTTGCTTCCATTCCTTCCAACTCGTGACCAGAATATTTCTTCAGGAAGAACGGCAGAATGTTTCGCTCAATTCCGGTCAGCGAACACAAAGATTCCAGATCGCCGATTCGTCCGCAGTTGCACTTCGGCACCATCCCGCCAATGCCGGCAATACTCTGATACGGAATCAGTACATGCCCCAGCTCGCCGCCAAATCCGTT
>Ga0157376_10001807_pt1 | contig 14228 bp, 13 predicted proteins | sample M45metaG_FD_121801 | JGI IMG/M metagenome (GOLD analysis project Ga0157376, IMG submission 121801) | Miscanthus rhizosphere microbial communities from Kellogg Biological Station, Michigan, USA - M4-5 metaG | ecosystem: Host-associated > Plants > Roots > Rhizosphere > Soil | place: USA: Michigan... | reverse complement strand
TTTACCTGATTGGCAATGTTGATAGAGGATCGTCGTATAATGTCGCTTACATTGAGTAAAAAAAAGAGAGGGGGTAATTTTTTAATTTTGCCGTCAAAATGACTTTTAATATAATTTCTTAATATTTTATCGATTTTTTGTGAGGGTTCTTGAGATAATTTAGTAGCGTAGGCTAACTCGATCTCTTGTTGGTTTTCTCCATTATAATGCTTGCCTTGAGTCAATTTATAGGCATAAGACAAAAGCCCATTACGGGTCTGCAATGCGTGCTTAGTATAGACAAAAAAATCATGGTTTAGGTTGAGTTGCAAGACGGAATACAACTGATAGCCTATCAATTGAGCATAAGGGGAGAGATCTAACCAAGTAGTAAAATCAGTGCCTTCGTTATTTATTTCGATTTGAAGTTCTAGTGCATCGGCAGAACTAGTGCAATCGGGGTCATTGGGTTTGATACCCATTATAGTAAGATCAATAGGCGGTAAAGTGCTATCGCGTGGGGGTGGGATGACGCAATGGCCACATTGGTAATGTAATAGAGAGGTTCTTTCTAACTCCAGAGTGTTTTTCTCAAAATAGCTGCTATTTTCTGAACGAAAAACCTCTTTCCAAGCAGATTCGATTCTTATTTCTAGCCCAGAAAATGAGCGGGGAGAGATTCTTACCATCAGGTCGCAGTCTTTAGGGAGTGGCAGGTCTGGGTAGAGAACATAGTTGACTATTCCTCCCTTACAGAAAAGGTTGACCCTCTCTCCTCCTTCTTCTAGACAATTCAGTCTCCTTTGCAGATTCCATAGAGTCTTTAAATAGGGTTTGATAACCGGATCAATTGCGTTTTTAATATGAATAGAAGAGGGGACTTTCCAGTTATAATATAATTTTGATGTCATGAGCGACGTATTATATTATAATTAATATAATATATCAATATTTAGTTTTATTGAATTAATTATTTGTTTTTAAAAGAAAGAGCCATTCACTCTTCAGGACGCATAATAGGAAAAAAGAGAACATCTCGAATAGAAGAGGCTTTTGTAAATAGCATGACTAATCGATCGATGCCTATACCTAAGCCTCCTGTAGGGGGCATTCCTTGGCAGATCGCCTCAATGAATTCTTCATCTAAGGGATGAGCCTCTTTATCTCCAGCTAATTTCATCTTTGCTTGTTCTACAAGCAGCTCTCTTTGTAATTCAGGATCGTTGAGTTCGGTATAGGAATTGCATATTTCTTTTCCTAAGATAAAGCTTTCAAAGCGCTCTACCAAGCGCTCCGCTCTTAATTTTGGATCGCGATGAAGTTTACAGAGGGGAGTAGTTTCAATGGGGTGATCGATAATATGATGAGGTTGAATAAGCTCCTTTTCTACAAAAGCCTCAAAAAGTTTAGAGATGAGAAGCCCTCTTGAAGCCTCTTTAATTTCTGTACTAATAGCTGTTTTGCTTTCTAATAAGTGGCGCATCTCTTCTTCTGAAAGAGAGTCCACATCGATAGAGGCATACTCTTTCAAGCTCTCTTTCATACTAAGGCGTTTCCAAGGGGCTTGTAAATGAATAGTCACCTCTTTTTGTAACTGTTCAGAAAAAAAAGAGATTTCCGAAGTTCCAAATAATTTTAAAGCGAGCCCTTCAAAAAGATTTTCAGTAAGCGTCATCATATCGTAATAATCCCAATAAGGCGCATAGATTTCGAGCATTGTAAATTCAGGGTTATGAGTTCGGTCGATACCCTCATTTCGAAAGACTTTGCTGATTTCAAAAATTTTGCCAAAATTGCCCACAATCAATTTTTTGAGTGGGATTTCTAAAGAAATACGTAAATAGACCTCTTGATGTAGAGCCTCTAATTGAGTTTTAAAAGGGGCAGCCGAGGCGCCCCCATAAATATTTTGTAGTACTGGCGTCTCCACTTCTAGGAAATCGAGATTTTCTAAATAATGGCGAATAAATTGTAAGATAAGAGAGCGCGTTATAAAGAGTTCTTTTACTTCTGAATGGGTGATGAGGTCTAACCAGCGTTTTCGATAGCGTGTGCCCTTATCGACGAGGCCGCTATGCTTCTCCGGTAAAGGAAGAAGGGTCTTGCATAAAAGGGTCACCTTTTTGACAAAAAGAGTTAACTCTCCCTTCTGTGTATGGAAAAGGTTTCCTTCAACGCCAATGATATCTCCTAAGTCGAGTTTTTTTTCGATAAATTTCAAATGAGAGAGCTCTTCACTCGGAGTATAATCACTCACTTTGGTGAGGTCTCGATTAAACATGAGTTGCAATCGTCCTTTTTCATCCTGAATATGGGCGAAAATATTTTTACCCATAGATCGAAAAAGAACAAGACGGCCCGCTGCTGCTACGAAAGGAGTAGCCCCTGCTGCTGCATCCTCACTAAGGCCTATATTTTCTTGAGCATAACTTTTAAGTAGAGTAGTGGAAGGGGTCGTTGGAATAAACTTAGGCGGATAGGGATCGATGCCTAAAGCGCGTATCTCCGCCAGTTTGGCAGACCGATTTTTAAATTCTTCATGGGAGTGATATTCTGGGGTCGTAATAGACATGGAGTACACATTTTTTATAGCCCATTTTAGACCTCGTTTTGCAAAAAAGCAAGAGGAATTCCTTTGCAGCATAAGCTTATCAATTAAAACAGGCCTCATTCCCCTAGCTCCTTAGGAGGTCATTTTAGGCAATACAGCAACAGCAGAAAAGACGAGAATTTTGCCTGATGGACGTGTTCGCTACTACAAGCAAGAGGAATGATGTGTCATTTAGAAGTTATATAATTAATTCGGATGTTGTTGTTCCTGAGATAAGACCTTCAATTCCTTTAAAGTGCTGATCGTACGAACAAAGAACACAACCGTTTTCTAGTGATTGAGCCGCAATCCATAGGTCATTTGATGGAATTGGTTTTCCTTTATTTTTTAAAGAAGAATAGATTTGGCTATAAAAATTGGCTGTATCGGAAGTTATGTGAAATAATTTTATTCTTGAAGATTGGAGGAATTGTTGAAGTTCTGTCCGGTTTTTTTTTGTTCTGTTTCCGCATTCAAAGCCGCTTAGGAGTTCTCCGAGTACGATTGGGCTCATGGCAATAGATTCCGCATATTGAATTACTTCAAGAATCGCAGCCTCTCCTCGTTTAAATGCAGCATAAGCTGGTGTCAATTAAAACAGGCCTCATTCCCATAGCTCCTTATCAATTTTTTCGAAAGATTGAGTGCTTTCTTTGAAAGCTTTTTTTCCCTTGGGGCCCCAAGACCCTGCTAAATAATCTAAATCATGATAAGTGCGTTTTTCGCAAATAGCCTCAAGTCCGCATTGGATCATTTTTAAGACTAGCGCATTAACACTAATATGCAATCTTTTAGCTTCCTTTTTTAATAAGACCATGAGTTCCGCGGGAATACCGCTGAAGTTGAATGATGATGACATATGATATTACATGCCATTAAATTGGCCGGGTAGCCTGAAATAGAGGTTAAAAGGATATCTCAAATAACAGAAATGTTATTTGAGATATATCTATTAAGCCGCTGTTGTTGTTTTTCTTCTTTTATGAGCTCTTTTTTTAGCCGCAGTAGGGCGTTTAGCTGTGGCTCGTTTTGTAGGGCTAGCTGCTTTTTTGCGCGTTGCTTTTTTGCTTTTTGTTTTAAATAAATCCCAAAACATCTCATTTCTCCTTGTTTTAACTCACTGCTTTCTTAAATTTAATTATAAAAACAATTTTATCTAATTGTCAATATTATTTTTATCATGTATCTTAATAATGTATGGAAACTATCTTTATTGTTCTTTCTTCTTTTGAATCGGAACGCCGAAAAATCATTTCTTGCTTATCGGCTCAATACCCCTCTCTGACTCTAGCTAAATATGAAGCGGGGACTCTTTCTGTATCGGCTTTTTTAGAAGTGATGCAATCACCCGATCTTTTCTCTCCTTCTCTGCTGTTAATTTTAGATAAGGTAGAGCTACTAAAAAAAGAGGAGAGTCAACTTATTAGTCAATTTTTACAGCAAAAGAAGAGTCATCCATTTGTTAAAAGTTGCCTTGTATTAAGTGGGAGCTCTTTTAAAGCCTCTTTGACCTCTTTACCTGTAAAGAAATATGATCTGACACAGGAGAAGCCTTGGGAGCGTCTCTCTCGTTTAAAACAGTGGTTACAAGAAGAGGCAAAAGCTTCTGGGAAAACTCTTGCTCCACAGGTAATAAACTTCTTGCTAGAGGAGGTATCTCAAGACTTTGGGCAGCTTCAACTAGAACTGGCTAAACTTATCTGTTATGTAGGAGATGCTTCTTTAATCGACTTAAAAGAGGCTAAGGCCATTATTACTTCTCAACACTCTTTAAATGGTTGGCAGGTGGCTGAAGCGCTAATATGGGAGAGTAAGATAGGTTCTAAGGAGCCTCCCTTTGAAATTAGTCTTATAGGTCAAATGCGTTACCATCTGCAGCTAGGCTTACAAATAGCCTCTTTAATAGAGTTAAAATTCTCCTCCTCTGAAATTTTAATGAAAATTCCCTCTTTAAAAGAGAAAACCTTGGATAAATACCTGCCTGTAGCTCAAAAAAAGGGAGCCTCTTTTTTTAAGCAGGGGCTCCAAGCTCTTTTTGAATGTGAAATTAAATGCAAGAATAGCGGTATTAATACTGAAATTCTCTGGACGAGATTCAAGGCTTGTTTAAATCAGCTCTTTTTAAATTAATACTTAATAAGTTCTTGATGTTAAAGCTGTTAGCGAGCAGACTCTATAACAGGAGCCTATTATGACTACGCAATCATTTCAATTACCTGAGCCTATTATGCCTAGTGAAAGCGAGGTAGAATTAGCTCGTTCTTCTAGCCGTATCCTTTCCTCTATAAGCTTGCAAAAAGGCAAAACAGTTAAGATTCTACTAGAAAGTGACAGCAGTCAACAGAGTTCGGTTATCTTGCCTTTTTCAGCCTTTAAGTTATTAATAACAGTGCTCACTCAAATGGCAGAAGGGAATGCAATTACATTAATCCCTATACATGCTGAGCTTACAACCCAAGAAGCTGCAAATCTAATTAATGTTTCACGGCCTTACCTTATTCGGCTTCTAGAAGAAAAAAAGATTCCTTTCCGCAAGGTTGGGACAAGGCGTAGAATCCTTTTCCAAGATTTAATGGATTATAAAGCCAAAATTGATGCTGCACGTCGCAAAACTTTAGATGAATTATCTGAAGAAGGGCAAAACTTGGGATTTTATCGTGATTTATGACTCATGCGTTTTGTATCCCGCGCCTTTAAGAGACCTTTAAGCCTCTCCATTTCAGACCCGCGTCCAATAAAAGGAGACATCGTCATTTATCCTTGTTAAACCTTACGCAATTATCGTAGACCGAAAGAATAAAATCCATCCCCAAATCGACAAAATGTCGATTTGGGGATGAGAAAATGACTTGAAGTTTTCATCCCCAAATCGACATTTTGTCGATTTGGGGATGAAATAAATTTTTTTAAATAAAATCAATTTCTATATAAGTTCTTCTGCAACAGAGTCATAAAATAATAAGCCCTCTTCACTTAATAAGGCCCAATCTTTTTTGAGGAGGAGCCAGCCTTTTTTTTCTAATTGAGAGAGAGTCTCATAAGTAGCTGGAGAAAGATGAAGATCGGGTAGGTAAACTCCCTCTAACAAACGCAACCCTATGGCTAATAATTCGTTTCTATTCGCAGGGAAGGGGAGCGTCTCTTCAAAATCGATAGGAGATACTCCCTCTTTCAGTTGCGCGCTATATTGAGTTAAGTTAGCTATGTTGCGAAATCGCTTCCCTTCCCAGTAACTAAAGGCAGAAGGGCCATAGCCTAAAAAAGACCTACCGGTCCAATAGCCGCTATTGTGAATGGCTTTAAAGCCAGGCTTTGCAAAAGCGGAGATTTCATAGCGCTTGAGACCTAACTCTTCTAAGGTAGATAGAGCCATCTGTAGCATGTGTAAACTTATCTCGCTTTCTGGAACATGGGGGAGTAATTTTTTTCTATTTTTGAAAAAGAGGGTGTGAGGTTCAAAAGTGAGGTTGTAGAGCGATAGATGGGTGATGGGCAGATCTTTTAATTTTGTTAAGGTAGCTTGCCAGCTAGAAAGAGTTTGATGAGGTAGGTCATACATAAGATCGATAGAGATATTGCTAATTCCCGCTTTAGCGCTATTTTCTATCGCATCTATTGCTTGGGTTCCTGTATGCCCCCTAGCTAGTAGGGTTAAAGAGCTCTCTTCTAGAGATTGTACCCCGATGCTGACGCGATTAATCCCAATATCTGCATAAGCTTTCATTTTTTCATAAGTAATATGTTCGGGATTAGCTTCTAAGGTGATTTCTACTTTGTTTTCTTTATAAAGGGTTGGGTAGAGCTTTTCTACCCAGTTTAAAAGAGTAGATAGCGCTTGAGGGCCAAAAAGAAAAGGAGTGCCGCCGCCAAAGTAAACAGAGAGGATCTCTTCATTGGCTAATTTAGGCAGCTGAACTTGCCATTCACGGTGAAGCCCTTCGAGTAGAAGGGCTTTGAGAGGTGCTTTATCGGGTAAGACATAAAAATGGCAATAAGGACATTTTTTTGAGCAAAAAGGAATATGAAAATAGAGGCTTTTACCAATCTCTGGCATCAGGATCTTCTAACATGCCTCGTTTCCAGCGATTGCGATCGCTAAAAGGATCTTCCTCTTCCTCTTCTTCTTCTACAGCCCCTTCTCCTTCTTCTAGCTCAGAAGTCTCTTCTCCGCTAATGGTCTCTGTGTCATAAGATTCGGTTTCCATATCTAATCCAGCATCAGTGAGTCCCTCATCTCCCATTTCCATATCAGGCATACTATGAGGTTCTTGAAAAGCGGCTCGCCCGTGGGGGCTCCTTTTGGGAGGGGTATATTCCTCCATCTCTCCACTCTCTTTTAGAGATCGCAGTCTGTTTTTTTCTTCTTCTACTCTGTCATATAGTAATTTAATCTCTAATTTATGCTTCTCTAAATCTTTTTTAGGAACTAACCCCAGTTTTAACCACTGTTCTAAATCCTGAAGTTCTGTTTCTAATTTTTTAAGTCTTTCACTTTTTATATTCATTAATCCTCTTTTCGTCTCCTTATTTCAAAATTCAGGCTTATAAAGCTACAAAACTTAAGAAAAATTTGCAAGGAAATCTTCCGTTATGTAATAAAGAATTTACATTATGCATACAAAAATTTCCTTTGCAAATCTATCAAATTTGCCCTTAATAGAAGAACTCTATCAAAAATATCTCACTGAGCCTGATACTATTGATCACTCCTGGCGCTGTTTTTTTGAAGGAATGCAGTTTGGATCAGCTCCCTTCTCTTTATTAAAAGAGGACCAAAGTCCTGATTTGCGCATTTACCATTTAATTGAATCTTATCGCATTTATGGCCATTTATTGGCAGATTTTAATCCTATTATTAAAAAAAAAAAAGAGGAGATCCTCGAGCTTTCTTTGGCTAAACAGGGTTTGCAAAAAGAGGATTTAACCCGAAGTTTTCCCACTTGCGGTTTCTTAAAAAGTGAAAGCGCGCCTCTCCAAACGATTATAAGGACTCTAGAAGCTACTTACTGTGGAAAGGTAGGTATAGAATATATGGGTATGGTAGAGCCAGATCTTGAAAAATGGATTCAAAAGCGTATTGAACCTCATCTTCAATGGAATTTGAAGAGCGAAGAAAAGCTCGATATTTGGCACTATTTAAATAAAGCAGAGCTGTTTGAATCCTTTCTTCATACAAAATATGTAGGGCAAAAGCGGTTTTCATTGGAAGGAGAAGAGAGTTTTATCCCTCTTTTAGCTCAAATCATACAAACTGGGACTCAAGAGGGAGTGGAAGAGGTCTTTTTAGGCATGTCCCACAGAGGGCGATTAAACGTCTTGGCAAATATTCTCAACAAATCCTATGCCCATATTTTTCATGAGTTTGAAGATTTTTATACCCAAGATTTATTGGAGGGGACAGGAGATGTTAAATACCACAAAGGCTTTGAAGGGAGCTTCTCTTTAAAATCGGGTCAGAAAATAAAAATTTCATTAGTGGCCAATCCCAGTCATCTAGAATCGGTAGATCCTGTGGTTCAAGGAGAGGTAAGAGGTATACAGCAATATAAAAAAGTAAAAAAGCAGATCCTCCCTATTTTAGTTCACGGGGATGCAGCGATTGCAGGCCAGGGAGTGGTCTACGAAACCCTAGAATTGGCCCGTTTAACCGGGTATTCAACAGGTGGAACCATTCACATTGTCATTAATAACCAAATTGGTTTCACCACTCTTCCTAAAGATGCTAGATCAACTAGATACTGCACAGATATTGCTAAAACAGTGGGAGCCCCTGTCTTTCATGTAAATGCAGAGGATCCTGAAGGATGCGTAGCAGTGGCTAAAATAGCGATAGAAATTCGACAAAAATTTCAATGCGATGTCTTTATCGATCTTAATGGCTATCGCAAATATGGTCATAATGAAAGCGATGAACCAGGTTTTACTCAACCTCTACAATATGGAATCATCAGAAAAAAGAAAACAATCTGTGAACTCTATCGCAACCAGCTCATTCAAGAGGGGGTTTTAGATCTTCAATCAGCGGAAGCTATCGAAAATGAATTTAAGAAGAAGTTACACTCTATTTTAGAGAGTGTTAAATCAGAGCCCTCTGCACCTAAAACCGCTTCTGCTACAAAGAGAGAGCTCAAAGCGCCTATCAATACAGGGGTTGAGGCCTCTCGTTTAAGAGAAGTAGCCGCTAGTTTTTGCAAAGTGCCAGAAGGGTTTCATCTACATCCCAAATTAGAGCGCCACATTAAAGAGAGACTCACACGAGTGCAAAGTGAAACCCATCTACCTGTTATTGATTGGGGAATAGGAGAACATCTAGCTTATGCTACCCTACTATATGAAGGTATACACATTCGTTTATCTGGACAAGATTCGCGTCGAGGGACCTTTTCTCATAGACACGCTATGTGGGTCGATCAGGTCGATGCGCACCCCTATTTTCCTCTCTCTCATTTAACACCGAGCCAGGCTCCTTTTGATGTCTTTAATTCTCCTCTTTCAGAATTTGCAGTGCTGGGATTTGATTTTGGGTATAGTCTAACTTATCCCCACTCTTTAGTGATTTGGGAAGCGCAATTTGGCGACTTTTGTAATGGAGCTCAAATTATCATCGACCAATATATCGCAACTAGCGAACAAAAGTGGGGACAGCGCTCTAATATTACCTTAAAATTACCTCATGGCTATGAGGGGCAGGGGCCAGAACACTCTTCAGCTCGCATCGAGCGCTTTTTGCAACTTTGTGGTGATCAGAATATGCAAATAGTCAATGCAACTACTCCTGCACAGCTCTTTCATCTCTTACGTAGGCAATCGCTCTCACCCATAAAAATACCCCTCATTATTTTTACGCCCAAAGCTTTTCTGCGCCATCCTCTCTGTGTCAGTCCTTTGGACGATTTTACAAAAGGCTCATTTAAAGAGGTATTAGATGATCCCAAGCCCCCAGTAAATCCAAAACGCCTCTTATTTTGTACGGGAAAAATTTATTACGACCTTCTCTCTGAGAGGCAAGAGCGTCAAGCAACCCACTTAGCTATTGTGCGCATTGAGCAGCTCTATCCCTTGAATCTGCAAGAGATAGAAAAAATAATAGAAGCTTATAAAGGGTGTGAGCAATGGATCTGGGTACAAGAAGAACATAAGAATATGGGAGGATGGAGTTATATTGAGCCTATTTTTAAAGAGCATTTCAAAATAGAGCTTCGCTACATAGGACGTGCATGCGGGGCATCGCCCGCTGCCGGTTCACATACTTTACATAAACAACAACAAGTCGCCTTAATGGAAGAGACCTTTAAAGGAATTTAGAAAGATGAGAATAGAACTTAAAATTCCCACCATGGGAGAGTCTATAGTAGAGGCCACAATCAGCAACATTTTAAAATCAACTGGAAGCTTTGTTCAAGAAGATGAAGAGATTGTGGAACTAGAAACCGATAAAGTAAATCAAGTCCTACCCGCTCCTAAATCGGGAAAATTAGAGTTAACTGTCAAAGTAGGAGAGGTGGTATCGATAGGGCAAGTCATAGGTTTTATTGATAGCGATATAAAGGAAGAGAAGAAATCTCCCCCTCCTGCCCAGAAAGAAGAGCCTCCAGTCGCTAGTTCTCAGCCCTCTGCTCGTTTCATGACCCCTCAATTTTTAGAAGAGATCAAAACAGGTGAACAAAAAAAAATAGAGCCTCCTCCTTTAGAAAAAGAGGGTAGTTTTACTCGTCATAAAATGAGTCGGTTGCGCAAAACGATCGCCGATAGACTTTTAATAGCAAAAAATCAGACCGCCATGCTCACCACCTTTAATGAAGTGGATATGAGTAAAATTATAGAGATTCGCGAAAGTGAAAAAGAGAAATTTTTAAAGCGCAATGGGGTAAAATTAGGCTTTCTCTCCTTTTTTATCAAAGCAGCTGTTGCCGCACTTAAAAGCTTTCCCCAGGTGAATGCAGCTATTGAGGGAGAAGATATTTTACTCTACCATACCTATGATATAGGAGTGGCCATCAGTACAGAGAAGGGATTGATGGTGCCAGTCATTGGTCATGCAGACCAATTAACCTTTGCCCAGATAGAATCGGCTATAGAGAACTTTGCAAAAAAAGCGCGCTCTGGGACTATCACTATTGCCGACTTAAGAGGGGGCAGCTTTACTATAACCAATGGAGGCACCTTTGGATCGCTCCTTTCCACTCCCATTCTTAACCCTCCTCAGAGCGCTATTTTGGGGATGCATAAGATTCAAAAAAGAGCCATCGTGATCGGGGACGAAATCGTTATTCGCCCTATGATGTATCTCGCTCTTAGTTATGACCACCGCAACATAGATGGCAAAGAAGCGGTGCAATTTTTAGTGCATATGAAAGACTCTTTGGAAGACCCTACGCGTCTTTTACTCGATATATAGGAAGGTGTATGGGAGAATCTTTTGATCTTATTGTGATAGGCTCAGGTCCTGGAGGTTATGTAGCCGCTATTCGAGCTGCTCAATTGGGCCTCAAAACCGCCTGCATAGAAAAAAATAAACTAGGAGGCACCTGTCTTAATATAGGATGCATCCCTTCTAAGGCGCTCTTACATGCCACAGAATCCTATTGGAAACTCAAAACAGAAGGAGCCTCTTTAGGGATCACTACAGAGAAACTCCTCTTTAATTTTGATCAAACCAGAGATCGCAAGGAAAAAATAGTAGCCAATTTTAATCAAGGGATAGCTGCCCTTTTTAAAAAAAATAAAATAACCTCCTTTTCAGGAGAGGCTCATTTAGTAGATCCACATAGAGTCGCTGTAAATGGAGAAGAAATAGAGGGTCGCTCTATTATTTTAGCTACAGGCTCTGAACCCACCCCCCTCTCTTTTATGCCTTTTGACGAAGAGAGGATCCTCTCCTCAACTGGCGCTCTTCAATTAAAAGAGCCTCCTAAAAAAATGGCTATTATAGGAGCTGGTGTCATTGGAGTAGAATTAGGCTCTGTCTATAGCCGGTTAGGATCAGAGGTGATCTTTATAGAATTTATGGATCGCGTCTGCTCTACTTTTGATGAAGCGCTCTCTAATGCCTTGCAAAAAGCACTAACCGCTCAAGGCATGACCTTCTTCACCTCCTCTAAACTCATAGGCATAGAAAAAAAAGAGAAGCTGATTCTAAAAATAGAGGGTAAAGCCGATGTGACCGCAGATAAGCTGCTCGTCTCTATTGGACGGCGTCCTTATACCCAAGGGTTGGGCTTACAAGAGGTGGGGATCCTACCCAATGCTCAGGGCTTCCTTTCCATCGATGGCGCTTTTCGCACCCATCTGCCTCATATTTATGCCATTGGAGATATTGTAGACGGACCCATGCTAGCTCACAAGGCTTCCGAAGAGGGTATGCTAGTGGCTGAAATCATTGCAGGTCACCTTCCTCACCTTAATTATTTAGCCATTCCCAATGTAGTCTATACCTCTCCTGAAATGGCCTCAGTGGGTCTTTCTGAAGCAGAGGCTAAAAAAGGGGGGTTAGAAGTGATAAGCGCTCAATTTTCCTTCAAAGCCAACTCTCGAGCTAAGTGTACAGGGGAAGAAGAGGGGTTTGTTAAAATAGTAGCAGAAGAAAAGAGCGATCGCCTAATAGGGATTCACATAATAGGGGCCCATGCCTCCGAACTGATCGCACAGGGAGCTTTAGCTATGCAAAAAAAACTTACTGTAGCCGATCTGATAGCGACCCCCTTTGCTCACCCCACCCTATCCGAGGCGATCAAAGAGGCCGCTTTATCCCTACAAAAACGAGCTATTCACAAATAATTAATAGCTCTGAGATTTTCCACAACCGCAAGAGCCCTTTACATTGGGGTTGCTAACTTTGAATCCAGATCCATTAAGACCATCTACAAAATCAATTTCTGATCCCAATAATCTTTTTACCATCTTTTCATTTACATGGATTTCAACTCCATGTGAGTGAAAAGTCTGATCATCAGTTTTAGCCTCTTCCGAATAGTCAAGTACATACTCAAAGCCGCTACAACCCGCTGCTTTATCGGCAAAGCGCAGTCCATAATTTGTCTTACTCTCATCGGCTAAGATCTGTTTAAATTTTTCTGCAGCCCGTTTAGTTAAACCAATCGTTTCAAGATCTACTTCCTCATTTAAGATATCATTAAGGCGATTAAGCAGACCCTCGATCTGATCTACTGTAAACCCATGTCCTAACATGCCCGTTTCTAAAGTTTCCCAAGTAGCCGCTTGGCAGCCCACGCAATGCAAGCCGGTATTGGTTATCTCTTGCGCCAATTTCTGACTTTTATGGGGAAACCGACTAAAAATTTCCTCAATCGTCATCTCATACGTAATTTGTTTTCTATCTTCAGACATTTTACCCTCTTAAAAAAACAGTTTGACTCTACCTGATTTAATCTTACATTGGCAAGCTAGTCGCTCGCAACTTTGCTCTCCTAAAAAATCTTTTTCTTCTTGGGTAAAAGGAGAGAGATTTTCCATTCCCTCTATCACTTCTACCACACAGGTGCCACACACTCCCTCAGTACATGCAAAAGGGACACCAGCTTCTTCGCACGCCTCTGCAATAGGGCTCTCTTCCTCTACTTCCTTTTCTTCTCCACTATTTTCAAACACTAGCTTTGGCATACATTTCCCCTTAAGACTAAAGATCTCAGTTTACCAAGAAAGATAAAAAAAAGAAAGAGAAGCTTCTCTCTATTTTTTATTAAGGTTGTATTAATTTTTTGCTTGATCAAAAAAGCAGAAGGATATTAGAATATCTGTTTCGAGAAAGTTAACAGAAAAGAGAATTCATAAATTATTTTAAAACACATGTTGCTATTTTGGTAATAATTATTGTTTTATATTTTAGTTAATTAGATTGTTCTGTTAATATGTCTGCGTAAGAGTTAAATTAATTGAATAAAAAAAATATATCGGAGGATAGATATGGCATTAGTTTCAAATTTGAGAAATACACAGGAAATACAAGAGCGTGCAGCTACAGCTTTTAAGGAAGTTAAAAGTATACGTTATGCAGCATCTACAAAATTGATTACTTGGATAACCTCAGGCGAGACAAGTAGTGATTGGTTAAATGCACATGAGACTACCAAGCTAGGTTTGCGCGTCCTTACTCTTGGAGCGATAATATTGACAGCTGGTGTAGCTTTTGTCCCTATGTATTTCCTTTCAAAAGTAGTTAGCATCTGCTCTAGTACTGAGTTGCAAGAGACTCAAAGAAAAGCGATGGAAGCTTTTAAAAGTCGTCTCCCTTCGCCTGCAGATATAGTGTATCGACATGCGTTCACAAAAGATGGTATGCATCAGGAACGCGTAGCTTTTGGTGAAAGTGAATATCGTCAAAATCGGGCCTTTAAGGCACTAGCTAAAACAGCTATAGGGATTGCTTCGCAATCCGCTAGTTTAGCTGACGGAGCTCATTTAATAGCGGCTGCTATAAAAGATATCAAAAACGCTCCAGAATATACAAAGCTAGTTACCGGATCTGCTAGAAAAGAATTCAAAGAAACATACCGCGTATTTTTATATAAAGAACTAGCTACCCAGATTGCTAGAGGACTTCTTAATTGCAATCCTTTGGATAGAGCGCGAGCTTTAGCCCATAATTTTCCAACAAACAGCTCTCTTCCATCAGAAATGTACGCATCCATTCTCCGCGATG
>Ga0157376_10001802_pt1 | contig 14256 bp, 14 predicted proteins | sample M45metaG_FD_121801 | JGI IMG/M metagenome (GOLD analysis project Ga0157376, IMG submission 121801) | Miscanthus rhizosphere microbial communities from Kellogg Biological Station, Michigan, USA - M4-5 metaG | ecosystem: Host-associated > Plants > Roots > Rhizosphere > Soil | place: USA: Michigan... | reverse complement strand
TTCAACGTCTGGGAAGTTCTGATGACGCCCGGTGGGGCGCCATCAGAGCTTTCCGTGCTCAGCGCAACGGTGTGTGATTCAAGCTTGATTCATTCTGCGCCAGGCGATCCTTCAAGTACAAGGTTCAACACGGTCCATTTCACGATGGGCGCAACGGCATCAACCGCATTTAGCAAACAACGTGCCGACGAATCGCCGGTTGACCGTGTTACGCGCAAGAGCCTTCTCGGATGCACGAAGTTCCGTGCGCGCGCTCAGTGCGATGCGAGGCCAAGCCGGCTCAGCAGGCCGTTGAGTTCGTCGAGCGAACCGAACGCGATCGCGACCTCGCCTTGCTCGCCGCGCTTGGTGCGCTTCTTCACCCGAATGTCAACGCTCGCGGTGAGCGCGTCCGACAGCGCCTGCTCGATGCGCTGTAGTTCGCGCGGCTTCTCGCCGCGGGTGCGCAGCAGCGGTGCCTGACGGCCGGCGCTCGCGCCTGCGCGAGCGACGAGCTTCTCGGCCTCGCGCACCGAAAGCTTCTTGGCGACGATCTCGGTCGCGCTGAGAATCTGCTGCGCGCCTTCGAGCGCCAGCAGCGCGCGCGCGTGACCCATGTCGAGGTCCCCGGCCATCAGCATCTGCTGCACCGGCTCGGCCAGGTTGAGCAGGCGCAGCAGGTTGCTCGCCGCGCTGCGCGAACGGCCCACCGCCTGCGCCGCGCGTTCGTGCGTGAGCCCGAACTCGTCGGTCAGCCGCTTCAGCCCCTGCGCTTCTTCGAGCGGGTTCAGGTCCTCGCGCTGGATGTTCTCGATCAGCGCCATCGCCGCGGCGGCCTGGTCGGAGACGTCGCGGACGAGGACCGGGACTTCGTCGAGCCCGGCCAGCCGTGCCGCGCGGACGCGGCGCTCGCCGGCGATGATCTCGTAGCGCCGGCCGGCGACGCCGCCCGCGTCGGAGAGCGGGCGAACGAGCACCGGCTGCATCACGCCCTGCGCCTTGATGCTCTCGGCCAGCTCGTAGAGAGCGCCCTCGTCCACCCGCGTGCGCGGCTGGTAGCGGCCGGTCTCGAGGCGGTCGATCGCGAGGGTGTTGGGCTCGCCCTCCGAGGGCGAAGCGGTGGCGACGGTTTCGACGACGCGCGGCCCTAGCAGCGCTTCCAGGCCCATTCCGAGGCCCTTCGGTTTCTTCGTCACCATCGACCTTTATTGTCAATGCAACGGCCGCACGGACGCGAGGGGCAGCTCTCATTTATGCTGTCGTTCCGCAACGTTTTCACCATCATGGCGATTCGCGTCTTCGTCGACGGTCAGGAAGGCACCACAGGCCTGCGCATCCACGAGCTCCTCGGGCGGCGCGGCGACGTCGAGGTGCTGCGCGCCGATGCCGAGTTGCGCAAGGACCCGGCCGAGCGCGCCCGCCTGCTCAACGCCGCCGACGTCGCCTTCCTTTGCCTTCCCGACGCTGCCGCGCGCGAGGCGGTGCAGCTCGTCACGAACCCGTTGACGTGCCTCATCGATGCGAGCACGGCACACCGCACAGCCAGCGACTGGGCGTACGGCCTGCCGGAGCTGAGCGCCGAGCAGCGCGCGCGGATTCGCGCATCGAAGCGGATTGCCAATCCGGGTTGCCACGCGACCGGCTTCATCCTCGTCGTCCGACCCCTCGTGGACGCCGGCCTGCTCTCGCACGCGGCGTTGCTCAGCGCGAGCTCGATCACCGGCTACTCCGGAGGCGGCAAGAAGATGATCGCCCAGTACGAGGCCGGCGGCGACGCGAAGCTCGCCTCGCCGCGTCCGTACGCACTCTCGCTCGCCCACAAGCACCTGCCCGAGATGACGGCGCACGGCCGGCTCGAGACGCCCCCGGTCTTCCAGCCGATCGTCGGCAACTTCCTGAAGGGGCTCTCGGTGTCGGTGCCGCTGCATCTCTCGGAGCTGAAGCGCGGGACGACGCCGGCGCAGATCCACGCGGCGCTGGCAGCACACTACGGCGGCGAGCGCTTTGTTCGCGTCATGCCGCTCGCCGACGCGAACGTCGATGGCGGCTATTTCGACGTCCAGGCGTGCAACGACAGCAACGACGCCGAGCTCTTCGTCTTCGCCAGCGCGACGCAGGTGCTGCTGATGTGCAGGCTCGACAACCTCGGCAAGGGCGCGAGCGGCGCCGCGGTGCAGTCGATGAACGTCCACCTCGGCATCGACGAGGCGACTGGCCTCGCCTAGCCCGCCGCCGGTCGCCGCCGGTCAGACCGCCGCCGCGGGCGTGCGGTAGTGGTACGGATAGGCGTCTCTGAATCCGAGTCGGCGATACAAGCGCCGCGCGCCAGCGTTGGCGGCGTCGACCTGGAGGTAGCCGGCGCTCGCGCCGAGCCGTCGGGCGTGGTCGAGAAGATGGCGGCACAACCGATCGGCGAGGCCGCGGCCGCGCGCTTCGCCGAGCGTGAAGACGTCGTAGAGGCCCGCGAGCGATCCCTCGACGGCGACCTGCCCTCCGCAAACGACGACGCCGTCGCGGTCCCGGAGGGCCAGGGCGTGGTGCGGGACGGGAGCGTTGGCGATGCGGTCGGCGTGGGCCGCGACCTCGCGCGCCGATGAGCCGCGCGCCGCACCGACCCACGCGGCAAACGAGCGCGCATCGACGGTTTCGAGCGACGCCGCGCCGCTGTCGAACGTGCCCGTGCTGGCGATCGCGTCGAGCGAAGGCAGCACCATCACGAGGCTGTCGTCGAACCTCGTCATTCCGACCTCCGCCAGGTGCTCGTCGAGGCGGGCAGGCTGCGCAAAGGGAGTGATCCGCACGATCGGCGGCAACTCCGCCGCCGCGAAGAGCGGCAGGCAAAGCGCGAGCTTCTCGTCGATCCCGAGCCGTCCCGGTGCGACCGGCTGGATCGAGCGTGCGCGCTTCGCCTTGCCCGGCGCGAGACGAACCAGCCAGCCGTCGATCACCCGCTGCTCGCGCGGTGCGCTGGCGTTGAGCCCCGCCTCCTCGATCCGGACGAGCCAGCCGTGTTCGAAGACATCCGCGGTCATCGCACCGGCGCTGCGCGCAGCGCATCGGCGCGCGCCGCCATCTCGCGCGCAAAGTCGACGAACGCCTGTGCGCCCTTGGACGCGGGATCGAATGCGACGCCCGGCATGCCGTAGCTCGGCGCTTCGGCGAGACGAACGTTGCGCGGAATCACGGTGTCGAACACCTTGTCGCCGAAGTGCGCCTTGAGCTGCTCGCTGACCTGGGTCTGCAGCGTGATCCTCGGGTCGAACATGACGCGCAGGATGCCGATCACCTCGAGACCGGGGTTGAGGTTCGCGTGCACCTGCTTGATCGTGTTGACGAGGTCCGAAAGTCCTTCGAGGGCGAAGTACTCGCACTGCATCGGCACGACGACGCCGTGCGCGCTCGAGAGCCCGTTCAGCGTCAGCAGGCTGAGGCTCGGCGGGCAGTCGATGAGGACGAAGTCGTAGTCGTCGGCGACCTTCGCAAGGGCCGAGCGCAGGCGCTTGTCCCGGCGTTCGAGTCCGACGAGCTCGACCTCGGCGCCGGCGAGCTCGCGATTCGCACCGATGACGTCGTAGCCGCCCTTCGGGCTCGCTTGTCGCACTTCCGCGATGCCGGCGTTCTCGAGGAGGACGTCGTAGACGCTGAGGTCGAGTGCGCGCTTGTCGATTCCCGAGCCCATCGTGGCGTTGCCTTGGGGGTCGAGGTCGACGACCAGGACGCGTCGGTCGTGCTGCGCGAGGCCGGCGGCGAGGTTGACGGTGGTCGTCGTCTTGCCGACTCCGCCCTTCTGGTTGGCGATGCAGAAGATTCTCACGGATGGTTTCCTGCTCTCGCTCTCCCAGAGAGCTTGTACTTACTCATAAATGGACTCGCATCCAGACGATGCAGCGGTCGGCCGCAAGACCGGGCACTTGGAGGGGCTCGATTTCGGACTCGAGGCCAGCCAGCGTCGCGATCTCGCTGGCAGGCGTCCTTCCCTTCATTGCCAGCCATTCGCCATTCTCTGCGAGCAGGTGTCGCGTCCCCGCGACGAAATCGGACAGCGACGCGAACGCTCGGCTGGCAATGACGTCGAACCGACGGTCCTTCAGACGTTCGGCCCGTGCATGCAGCGAGGTGATATTGCGGACGCCGAGCGATCCGGCCGCCTGCGTGATGAACGCCGCTTTCTTGCCGACGCTGTCGACGCAGACGACCTCGGTCTCGGGCAGCGCAACCGCGACGACGACCCCGGGCAGACCGGCGCCGCTGCCGACATCGATGAGTCTGCGGCGCTCCCGAGGGGCTCGCCGGCGTCGCAGCGCCGCGGCCGCCGCCAGGGAATCGACGATGTGCTGAGTTGCCATCGAGCTGGGATCGCGAATCGAGGTCAGGTTGTAGGTCTCGTTCCATCGCTCGATCAGACGCAGGTACGCCACCAGCCTCGACGTCTGTTCCGGCTTGAGCGGAAGGGCGAGCTCGATTGCGGCAGCGGCGATGCGCGCCGCGAGCTCGCTGTCCGAGACCTTGCCCGGCGGGACAGCACTCAAGCGTCGGCGCGCGGCGGCTCGCTGCCGGTCTCGACAGCTTCGGCGCGGCGATGCTTCTTGACGTGGACCAAAAGGAGCGAGACCGCAGCCGGCGTGACGCCCGGAAGCCGGGCCGCCTCGCCGATCGTCGCTGGCTGCCTCGACTTCAGGATTTGACGCACTTCGAACGACAGGGCGCGGATCGCGTCAGGATCGAAGTGGGCCGGGATCCGGGTCGACTCGGCCTTGGCCGCCCGCTCGACATCGGCCTGCTGCTTGGCGACATAGCCCGCGTATCGGGTCGTCGTCTCGATCTGCTCGATGGCCTGGTCGGCCAGCGAGCGGCCGGCTTCGGCGCGCAGCGTTTCACGTGGAACCACGGCGCCGCGAAAGTCGCCGGACCCAGCAAGATCGTCGTAGACCACTCCCGGACGCCGCAACCATTCGAGCGCGCTTCGGCTTTGAGTCTCGCCGGCGTCGTTGGTCGAGCTGGCCCGGATCGACGCCAACCGTGCGGTTTCACGTGAAACCAAGTCGCACTTGCGCGAGAACGCGGCCCAACGGGAGTCGTCGACCAGGCCAAGCTTCCGGCCGACCTCGGTCAAACGGAAGTCTGCGTTGTCCTCGCGGAGCTGAAGCCGGTATTCCGCTCGGCTCGTGAACATCCGGTACGGCTCGGTCACGCCCTTCGAGACCAGATCGTCGATGAGGACGCCGAGATACGCTTGCTCGCGGCTCGGCACCCACGGCGCATCGCCGCGCGACTTCAACGCGGCATTGATCCCGGCGTGCAACCCTTGCGCAGCCGCCTCTTCGTAGCCGGTCGTGCCGTTGATCTGACCGGCGAAAAACAGACCGCGGATCGATTTCGTCTCGAACGAGCGTTCGAGGGCGCGCGGATCGAAGTAGTCGTACTCGATCGCGTAGCCCGGCCGAACGATCTCGGCCCGCTCCAAGCCGAGGATCGAGCGGACCGCCTCGATCTGGACCGCGAACGGCAGCGAGGTCGAGATTCCGTTGGGATAGACCTCGTGGGTCGACAGGCCCTCGGGCTCGAGGAAGATCTGGTGCGAGTCCTTGCCGGCGAAGCGATGGACCTTGTCCTCGATGCTCGGGCAGTAGCGCGGCCCGACGCCTTCGATCTTGCCGGTGAACATCGGGCTGCGGTCGAATCCGGCGCGGATGATCTCGTGCGTCCGGGCGTTCGTCTGCGTGATCCAGCACGACACCTGGCGCGGATGCGCGCGTGGATCGCCCAGGAAGCTGAACACCGGGATGTCGTCTACGGTGCAGTGCGCGCCCGCCCCATCGCCCGGCTGCTCGACCAGCTTCGAATAGTCGATCGTGCGGCCGTCGAGGCGAGGCGGCGTGCCCGTCTTCAGGCGCCCCTGGGGCAACCGCAGTTCCTTGAGCCGAGCCGAAAGACGCTGGGCCGGCGGCTCCCCGGAGCGACCGCCCGCATGGCTGTCGAGCCCGATGTGGATGCGCCCATCCAGAAACGTGCCGGTCGTGAGCACCACGCAGGCGGCATCGAAGCGAACACCCACTTGCGTCACAACGCCCGTCACATGGTCGCCTTCGACGATCAGGTCGTCGCATGCCGCTTGGAACAGCGCGAGATTCGGCTGGTTCTCCAAACGTCGGCGGATCGCCGCCTTGTAGAGCGCTCGATCGGCTTGGGCGCGGGTCGCGCGGACCGCCGGTCCTTTCGATCCGTTGAGGATGCGGAAGTGGATCCCGGCCTCGTCGGCCGCCGCCGCCATCGCCCCGCCGAGCGCATCGATCTCCTTGACGAGGTGCCCCTTGCCGATGCCGCCGATCGAGGGGTTGCAGCTCATCTGCCCCAGCGTCTCGATCGAGTGCGTGAGCAGCAGCGTGGACGCACCCATCCGCGCCGCGGCGAGCGCGGCTTCGGTGCCGGCGTGACCGCCGCCGACGACGATGACGTCGAAGGATCGCGAGGAGTGCATTGGGCTTCTTGCGGGAGAAGCCTCGATTGTATTTTTGGCGACGCTCAGCCGCCGAGGTTCGACGGCACGCCCTCTGCGGCGGCTCGAAGCATCTCGGTGTGATCGATGCCGTCCTCGAGATACGGCGGGCCGACCGCAACGAAGCCGAACGACGCGTAGAACGTCTCGAGGTGCGTTTGCGCCGAGATGCGCACGCCGGCCTGCGGCCAGATCGCCTCGACGCGCGCGAGCGCCCGCACCATCAACTCGCTGCCGACCCCGCGACCGCGCGCGCCGGCGCTCGTCAGCACCCGGCCGATCGACGCTTCGGCGTACTTCGCACCGGGCGGCAGCAAGCGCGCATACGCGATCGGCTCGACTTCGCCTGGCGCACACGCAACGAGGTGGTGCGCGACCTCGTCCAAGTCGTCGGCGTCGAGAAACGCGCAGCTTTGCTCGACCGTGAAGACGCGCTGGCGCGCGCGATGGATCGCCTGCAGCTCACGCGGCGAGAGCGAGTCGAACGGCACGCAGCGCCACGTCAGCGCGGCGTCTGCGCGCATGCCAGGTGCGTCGCTCACTTCACCGCCGCCTGGTGCAGCTGGCGCGCGACCGACCACACGCCTGAGGCGGCAAGCGCGGCGCAAACGCCGAGCGGCACGAGCACCTGCCACGCATCCAGCGCCTCGCCCTTGAGAACGCGCGTCATCAGCGTGTTCTGCGCCAGCGCCGGTGCCCACAGATGCCAAGGCGCCTCGCCGCCGAGGTCGAAGACGTTGACGAGCGGCAGCAGCGAAACCGCGAGGACGACGACCGTCGAGCTCGCCTGCGCTTCCTTGAACGTGCGCGACCGGATCGCGACTGCCATCAGCACGGCGGAGAGCGCCGCGGCGAGCGGCAGCAGCAGCAGGATGAACAAGCCCGCCTCGCGCGGCCCGTACTGGAACATCGCCTGCAGCGTGTCGCTGCGCAGGACCCACTGCCCCGGCAGGAAGCTGAAGCAGCTGAGCACCGCGATCAGCACGCTGACGCAGACCACCGCGCCCCACTTGCCGGCGACGAGCGCCCAGCGCTCGGTGGGATTCATCAGCAGCGGTTCGAGCGAGCCGCGCTCGCGCTCGCCCGCCGTCGTGTCGAGCGCCGCGTTGAGCGCGCCGTAGAGCACCGCCATCATCACGAAGTACGGCAGCATCCCGGTGATCCGCGTCGCCCGCGTCTGCGTGCTCGCGAGGTCGCGGTCCTCGACTTCCATCGGCTCGAGCACCTGCGCCGAGACGCCGCGCAACGCGAGGCTGAGGAGCGCGCGTTCGCGGCTGAAGCCGCCGAGCAGACGCTCGATCCGCGCCGTGCTCGCCTCGGCGCGCTGGTTGGCGCTGTCGGAGACGATCTCGACGACTGGTACGTCGCCGCGAACCAGCTCTGCCTCGAAGTGTTCGGGAACCACGACGACCGGATCGTGCAGCGTCGAGCGGCGCAGCTGCGACTCGAAGTCGCGCGGCGCTTCCTTGACGACGTACGTCTGCCGCTCGAGGTAGTTGCGCAGCGTCGGCGCGTTCGCGATTCCCGCGACGACGACCTCGCGCTGCTCGGCGCGCGCTTCGAGCGAGGCGACGAGGCCCGAGATCGCGAGCAGCACGAGCGGGCCCATCAGCACCGCCGAGACGAGCACGGTCATCAGCGTGCGCCGATCGCGCAGCGCGTCGCGCAGCTCCTTGCGCAGCACGATCGCGACCGCGGCGATCGAGCGCTTCACGACGCGACCTCCGCGGCCCCGCGCTCGGCGACGAACGCGAGCTCGACGAACGCCTCCTCGAAGTCGCGCTGGCCGGTCTTGGCGAGCAGCTCGTCGACCGTGCCGGTCGCGACGGTGCGGCCGTGGGCGACGACGACGACGCCGTCGCACAGCCGCTCGACCTCCTGCATGATGTGGGTCGAGAAGACGATGCACTTGGCGCCGCCCTCGGGCGTGCGCAGCCACCTGAGGCTGTCGCGCAGCGCGCGCGTCGCCAGCACGTCGAGGCCGTTGGTCGGCTCGTCGAGAACGATGTTGGGCGGATCGTGGACGAGCGCTCGGCAAAGCGCTGTCTTCATCCGCTCGCCCTGGCTGAAGCCGCCGGCACGACGGTCGAGAAGCGCGGTCATCTCGAAGCGGCGCGCCAGCTCGACCGCGCGCGCCTCGGCGGCATCGCGGCCCATCCCGTGCAGCTCGCCGTAATAGACGATGTTCTCGCGCGCCGTCAGCCGCGGGTAGAGCCCGCGCGCGTCCGAGAGCACGCCCATGCGCGCGAGGACCTCGCGCGGCCGCGCGACGACATCGATGCCGTCGACGCGCATCGTTCCGGCGTCGGGAGCGATCAGCGCCGCGAGCATCCGCAGCGTCGTCGTCTTGCCGGCGCCGTTCGGACCGAGCAGGCCGGTGATGCGGCCGTCGGGCGCATCGAACGAAACGTCGACGACGGCGTGCACGCGGCGGTCGTCGACCGTCGGTGATGTCGCCGCCGCCCGATCGACCTTGCGCGTGCGCCGCCACCCGCCGCTGCGCGCCGGCACCGCGAACGACTTCGCAAGCGAGCGGACCTCGATCACCGCGCCACCCACGCAGGCAGACCGCCCGCGGCGTCGGCACCGATCGGCCGGAACGCCGGCGGCCGCGGCACGTTGGCGACGCAGCCAGCCTCGACGGCGAGCGCGTCGCGGTCGCTCGCCGCGTCGATGAAGCGATAGACGACGTCGCGCATGCAGCCGATGCCGAGCACGCCGTGGCCGGCGTTGGCGACGACGACATGGCGCGCGGCCGGCCCGAGCGCGCGGACGACGCGCTCGCCATGGCGGGGCGGCGTCGCCGGATCGAGGCCGCCGCTCAGCACGAGGACGGGCGCCGCGCTCGCCGGGATCGAATAGAACGCGGGCGGCACGTCGCCGCGAGGCCAGCCCGCGCACATCCGCTCGTAGAAGCTCGCGAACGACACGCCGAAATCCGCGCCCGGCCGATCGGCGCTCGTCGGCATGCGCGGGACGTCTTCGGCGCAGACCACCGAAAGATGCATGCCGGTCGCGATCCGGCTCGACTTGCGCGTGGCGAACGTCGCGTTGAGTCCGACGAGGCCGGCGAAGTCGCCGCCGGCCGCGGCGTCGATCGCCGCCGGCAATGCAGCGGCGATCTGCGGTGCGTAGAGCGCGTTGCGGACGGCACCGAGCAGCATGTCGCGGCCGACGACGAACTGCTCGACGCGTCCGGTGAGCGGATGCGCCGCTTTCACGGTGCGCGGCAGCGACGCGAGCAGCGCTTCGAAGCGCGCGCGCAGCTCGGGATGGTCGCGCTTGCAGGCCGCCTCCGCAGCGCAGGCCGCGAGCAGAGCGTCGAGCGCCGCCTGGTTGTCGAGCGAGAAGCTCGCCGGCAGCGCCATGTCGGGCGGCGCGACGCCATCGAGGACGCTGCGCCGCACCGCGCGCGGAAACTGACGCTGGTACTCGAGCGCGACGCGCGTCCCGTACGAAGCGCCGACGAGATCGATCTGCTCGGCACCGAGCGCGCGCCGCACCGCGTCGAGGTCCTGCACCGCGATCGTCGTGGTGAAGTAGCGCAGGTCATCGGCGCTCTTCAGGTACGGCAGCTTCAGCAGCTCGGTCTTGCACTGCGCGGCGAGGCGGACCTGCCGCTCGGGGTCGGCCTGCTCGGCGAGCGTCTCGTGTTCCGGATCCTGGCACTGCAGCGGCGCCGAGCCGCCGGTGCCGCGCTGGTCGACGAAGACGATGTCGCGCCGGTTGTTGAGGCGGCTGAAGAGCGCCATCGTCGGCGCGGCGACGGCGACCGCGCTCTGCCCCGGACCGCCGGCGAGCAGGAACACCGGGTCGGGGAGCTTGCGCCGCGCCATCGCCGGGACGACGACGTAGCGGATCGACACTTGCGCGCGCTCGGGGTGCGCCGGATCGAGCGGCCGCTGCAGCGTGCCGCAGAGGACGCCGTTGCGCAGCCCGGCGATGTGGCAATCGGAGAGCGCAGCGGAGGTGTCGGCAGGCGCTGCCGGGACGAGCACGAGCGCGAGCAGGATCGACGCAGCGCCGCAGCGCGCGGCGCGGGCGACGGGCGCCGCCGGCGTCATTCGCCGAGCGTTCGCTTCAGCTCGCCGCCGCTCACGAGCCGCTCGAGCTCGTCGGCACCGCCGATCAGGATGCCCTTGACGAAGACCATCGGAAAGGTCGGCCAGCCGGTCCACATCTTGAGCGCGTTGCGGCGACGCCAGGCGGCGAGGTAGCTGCCGAACCCGAGATACTGGTAGGCGATCCCGGCAGCATCGAGCGCCTTCCTCGCGCGCCGCACGTGCGGGTTGCCCGCCATGCCGACGACGAGCACCGCGTTCGATGTCGCTGCCGCGTTGACGTTGTGGACGACGTCGGCGTTGAGGTTGCCGACGCGCTCGCGGATAGCGGGATGCAGGCGGGCCTCTTCGAGGATGGTGCGGGGCATGGGCGCGGTTTTCGGTGACCGCGCACCATACCATCGCCGCCGCCGGATGCGCGCGGCGGCGCGCGCTCAGCTCGCGAGCACGCCGCTCTGGAAGTCGGCGAACGCGCGCTGCAGCTCGGCGCTCGTGTTCATAACGAACGGCCCGTACTGCGCGATCGGCTCGCCGAGCGGACGTCCCGCGACGACGAGGACGCGCGCCGGCGCGGCCGCGTCGGAAGCGACCGCGAAGCGAACGCCGTCGGCGCCGTCGTTGGCGAGGATCGCCATCCGCTCGGGGTCGAGCGTCGTCGCCGCGTCACCGCTGCCGACGGCGACCGTCGTCGTGCCGAAGACATACGCGAACGCGTTGTGAGCCGCCGGCAGCGCGACGTCGAACGCAGCACCGGCGGGGATCGTCAAGTCGAGGACGATCGGCTCGGTCTTCGGCCGCGTCACCGCGCCCGCCACCGAACCGCTCGCGCCGGCGATGACGCGAACGCGAACGCCCGCCGCGTCGGTGTATTCCGGCACCGCCGCCGGGGCGATGTCGCGGTAGGCCGGCGCGGTCATCTTGTCGGCGGCGGCGAGGTTGACCCAGAGCTGGAAGCCGGCCATGCGGCCTTCCTGCTGCTCGGGCATCTCCGAGTGAATGATGCCGCGGCCCGCGGTCATCCACTGCACGCTGCCCGGCTCGAGGAGGCCGACGTTGCCGACGCTGTCGCGGTGGCGCATCCGGCCCTCGAGCATGATCGTGACGGTCTCGAAGCCGCGGTGCGGATGCTCGGGAAAGCCGCCGATGTAGTCGCTCGCCGCGTCGCTGCCGAACGCGTCGAGCATCAGGAACGGATCGAGGCGACGCTGCAACGGCTGCGTCAGGACGCGCGTCAGGCGGACGCCGTCGCCGTCGGAGGTGGGCTGGCCGCGGACGATGCGCTCGACCGCGCGGGAACGGAAGGTGCCGGGGGTGTTCATCGGCTCAATGTAGCGATTGCCGCGTGTTCATCAAGCGCATCAGCGTTGAACGCTGGCTTCAATTGCCGCGAACGGCAGCGTTCGCGCCGTCGCGGTGTAATACCCGTCCCCACCCTCCGACCACCAGGATCGCCCATGAAGCTCTATTACAGCCCCGGTGCTTGCTCGCTGTCGCCGCACATCGTCCTGCGCGAAGCCGGCCTCGCCTTCGAGCCCGTCCTCGCGAGCACGAAGACGCACAAGCTGCAGGACGGCACCGACTACTACACGATCAACCCGAAGGGCTACGTGCCGACGCTCGAGCTCGACAACGGCGAGCGTCTCACCGAAGGCCCGGCGATCGTCCAGTACATCGCCGACCAGGCGCCCGGCAAAGGGCTCGCCCCGGCGGCGGGGACGATGGCGCGCTACCGCCTCCAGGAGTGGCTGAACTTCGTCACCAGCGAGATCCACAAGACCTACAGCCCGCTCTTCAACCCGGCGGTGCCCGAGGAGTACAAGACGATCGCCAAGGCGAAGCTCGGCGACCGCTATCGCTGGATCGACGAACAGCTCGAAGGCAAGAGCTACCTGATGGGCGATGCCTTCAGTGTCGCCGACGCGTACCTCTTCACCGTCACCAACTGGGCCAAGTTCGTCGGCATCGACCTCGCGCCGTACAAGAACGTCGGCGCGTACATGGCGCGCGTCGCGGCGCGTCCGGCGGTGCAGGAGGCGATGAAAGCCGAGGGGTTGCTCAAGTAGCCGATGGTGCACGGCGCTGCGCTGACGGCACTCGCGGCGGGCGCAGCGCTCGCCGCGACGGCGCTCGCCGCGCCGTCGTCCCCCGGCCGCTACGACGCCGAGCTCTGCGTCGCGACGCGGCCGGGCACGGCGCCGACCTGCGGCGCCGCCGACGTCGAGGTCCGCACCGGCCTCGTCAGCGTGCGCGTCTCCGACATCGTCTACAACCTCGCGCTCCGCCACGACCAGCTCGACGTCGTGACGATGCACGGCAAGATGCAGATCGACGAGTTCAGCTCGCCGTACCAATGGGAAGCGACGACGCTCGTCTTCACCGATCCCGACAAGGACGTCCGCTACGAGGTGCGGATCGGCGCCCGCAAGACGGCGCGCTAGGTCCTAGGCGAGCCGCGCCGCGGCGAGAAGCTCCTGCGTGTAGGCCTCGCGCGGCGAGGCGAACAGCGCCTCGGCGTCGCCCGACTCGACGATTTCGCCGTCCTTCATCACCAGCACCCGGTGCGACATCGCGCGCACGACCGCGAGGTCGTGGCTGATGAAGACGTAGCTCATCGCGTAGCGCCGCTGCAGGTCCGTGAGCAGCGCGAGCACCTGGCGCTGCACCGAGACGTCGAGCGCGGATGTCGGCTCGTCGAGGACGAGCACCTCGGGGCGCAGGATGACCGCGCGCGCGATCGCGATCCGCTGGCGCTGGCCGCCGGAGAACTCGTGCGGATAGCGATGGAGCGCGTCGGCAAGCCCGGCGCCGGCGCCGAGGCCGACCTCGTCGAGCATCTGCACGATCAGCTGCTCGCGCTCGGCGCGGCCGAGGTCGGGGCGGTGCAGCGCGAGGCCCTCGCCGACGATGCGGCCGACGGTCATCCGCGGGCTGAGCGAGCCGAACGGATCCTGGAAGACGACCTGGATCCGCCGCCGCATCGCCCGCAGCGCGTCGCGGCCGGCGTTGTCGATCCGCTGGCCGTCGAGGACGACCTCGCCGGCAGCGATCGGCTGCAGCGCGAGGAGCGCGAGGCCGAGCGTCGTCTTCCCCGACCCCGACTCGCCGACGATGCCGAGCGTTTCGCCGCGGCGCAGGCGCAAGGTCGCCTGGCGGACCGCGTCGAAGCGGCGGTGGCGAAACCAGCGGCCGGCGACGTCGAAGCTGACGCGGACGGCGTGCGCGTCGACGAGCACCGGTGCGTCGTCGGCGACCGCTGCGACGTCGCGCGTCGGACGGCTCGCGAGCAGCGACTGCGTGTAGCGGTGCTGCGGCGCTTCGAACACCTCCGCCGTCCCCCCGCTCTCGACGAGCTTGCCGCGCTCCATCACGCCGACGCGGTGCGTGAAGCGGCGGACGAGGTTGAGGTCGTGGGTGATGAAGAGGAGCGCCATCCCCATCTCGGCCTGCAGCGCGTCGAGCAGGGCGAGGATCTGCGCCTGGATCGTGACGTCGAGGGCGGTCGTCGGCTCGTCGGCGATCAGCAGGCGCGGGCGGCACGCGAGCGCCATCGCGATCATCGCGCGCTGGCGCTGCCCGCCCGAGAGCTGGTGCGGATAGGCGTCGACGCGGCGCGCCGGCTCGGGGATGCCGGTGCGCTCGAGGAGCGCGATCGCGCGCTCGCGCGCGGCGCCGCCGCGCAGTCGTTCGTGCAGCCCGAGCACCTCGACGATCTGCGCGCCG